>JAEEGK010020550.1_pt1 | contig 14030 bp, 13 predicted proteins | sample 8958771 | NCBI WGS metagenome assembly JAEEGK01 (sample SAMN16246547, study PRJNA631951) | gut metagenome | biome: gut microbiome; feature: rumen; material: SC-attached | host: Bos | place: Iran: Karaj | collected 2018-10
CTGGAGATCGTACTTGGCTGCCATTTCCTGCCAATGCTCGCGCTGGGCGTAAGGATGGCACTCGATCTGGAACATCTGGGGCTTGACTTTGGCGGGAACCACGATGGACTCGAAGAGTTCGTCATTGAAATCGAAGTCGCTGATGCCGATGGCGCGGACCTTACCCATCTCAAGGGCTTTCTCCAGTTCCTTCCAGGCACCGTTGTAGTCGCCCAGCGGCTGGTGCAGGTAAACAAGGTCGAGGTATTCGAGACCCAGGCGTGCGAGCATCTTATCCAGTTGGGGAAGGGTCTTTCCTTCGCCGTATTCATTGGGCCAGAGTTTGGAAGTAATCCAAATCTCCTCGCGGGGGACGCCGCTGTCCTTGATAGCCTGGCCCACGCTGCGTTCGTTCTGATAAGCGTGCGCGGTATCAATATGCCGATATCCGGCTTTGAGAGCGGCAAGAACGCTGTTGTAAGTGGTCTCGCCTGCGGGGATGGAATAGACGCCGAGTCCGAACTGGGGAATGACGACGCCGTTGTTGAGGGTGATAGTAGTCTGGTTCATGGGAAGGGTGGTGTTTTGATTGATTTCAGGAGTTTTCGTGTTCTGCGAGGGACATCCGGCCGTCAGGATGAGCGCAAGGACAATGAGAGTTTTCATATTACGTGGATTTATACATTCTTGATAAACTTGGCAGGATTGCCTCCCACGATAGTGCCGGGTGCTACATCTTTGGTTACAACCGCACCTGCGGCTACTACAGCATTCTCACCGACGATCACTCCGGGAAGGATGGTGGCTCCTGCGCCTATCCAGGCGTTGCGGCAGATATGCACCGGCTTGCAGAGAAGAATTTGCCGATCCTGAAGATCGTGGTTGTTGGCGATGATCTGTACATTGGCGGCGATCATCACGTCGTCCTCGATGGTAATGCCCCCGCGGGACATCATCAGGCAGTTGTTCATAATCATTACGTTGCGGCCGATTCGGACCTTGTCGAAGCATACGCCGGTGAGCCCGGGCATCACGGTAGCACCTTCTCCGAGGTTCTCACCGAACAGTTCACGAACCAGAGCATAATACTCGTCCGTAAAGGGCATCGTGTGGTTGAGCTTGAAAAGGACCTGGGCCTGACGCACTCCCTCGGCGTGCTCTTCTGCTGTTGTCTGTCTTGGATCTACTTTGAATGCTTCCATTTCTTTGATCTTTTTTGTTTCTGGTGCAAAGGTAAGGGGCATTTCACAGAGTATCGTTACCCCGAATGCGGAATGATTTACCCATTTTTCCGTTTTGCTGAAAAATGCGTATATTTGCCTTGTAAAGTGGTTCAATGTGATGCAAGACTACCTGATTTTTAATACACTTACCGATTTCGTCCGTCCGGATGCCTTCCACCGGGACTACCACGTGCATCTGCTCTGCAAGGGTGGAAAGATGTCTTTTTTCTGTGGTCACTGACCGTTTGAGGTTGCAGCCGGAGACTTTCTTATCTGGCAAATGACGACCGGGTTTACCGATATCTCATACTCTGACGATTTCGACGCAGACCTGCTGATGATTTCCAATCCTTTCCTGGGTCGGCATAATCCTGAAATGATTTGGGCGACGAAGGGGTATATGTACATCAAGGAGCATCCAGTCTTCTGTCTTGACCCGGATGAACTGGAGATTATCGGCACGGACTTCAAGCAGTTCTTTCAGAGGATACGCGCGCCAAGAACCCTTTTCGGGGAGGAGATTGTCGGTTCGTTGCTGGGCATTCTCCTCTATGACATGTGGAATATCTATTCCCGGGAAATTGAGAAGGCAGAGATCGAAGACATCACCTCCCGCCATTTCTTGCGATTCCTGATGTCTGTCCAGGAAAAGTGTCGGGAGCAGCGGGAAGTGGCCTGGTATGCACGCGAGCTGGGGCTTGCACCCAAATATCTTTCCGAGATCAGCAAGTCCATCACCGGCCATCCTGCCGGGGACTGGATTGACAGTTATGCCGCTCACGAACTACAGAAACTCCTGTCTGACCAACGCCTCACGCTTACAGATATCGTGGATGCTATGCATTTCTCCTCCCAGCCCGCCCTGACGCGCTATATGAAGCGGGTAATGAACACAACGCCCAGCGAGTATCGCCAGAGCGCAAAATAACAGAAACACCAGCCTTGAAACAGGCTGGCGTTCATTACTTTGTAGCGGAGAGAGGACTCGAACCTCTGACCTCCGGGTTATGAGCCCGACGAGCTACCGACTGCTCTACTCCGCGGTTTGGGAATGCAAAGGTAGGGCGATTTTTTGAAAAAACCAAATTTATTTCAAAAATTCCAGGATGGCCGACAGGTCGCCGGCCGGGAAGGAGCGCTGCTCGCCGCTTTGCAAATTCTTCATATTCACCGCATTAGCTTCAATTTCCGAACTCCCGTTGATAGAGATGAACGGAATAGACTTGCGGTCGGCATAGTCGAACTGCTTCTTGAGTTTGGTGGCTTCGGGATACACTTCGACAGAGACGCCGGCCTCGCGCAGGGCCTTGGCCAGGGGAAGCACGTAGCGGAGTTCATCGGCCCCCATGACAGCAAACAGCAGGCGGGTGGACTGCTCCAGCGCGGCGGGGAAAAGATCCAGGCCGGTGAGCACGTCGTAGATGCGGTCGGCACCGAAGGAGATGCCCACGCCGGAAAGGTCGGGCAGGCCGAAGATGCCCGTGAGGTTGTCATAACGGCCACCGCCGCAGATGCTGCCAATCTCCCAATCCCGCGCCTTGACCTCGAAGATGGCGCCGGTATAATAATTGAGGCCGCGCGCCAGGGAAAGATCCATCTCCACGGGCGCGGAAACGCCGGCAGCCTCGATGAGGCCGAAGAGTTCGGCCAGCTCGTCCAGGCCCTTGAGGCCGGTTTCGGAAACCACGCCGGAAGCGCTGCTGCCCTGGAAGAGCGCACGCATGGAGGCCAGTTTCTGGTCAAAAGAGCCCTGCAGGGAAAGGATCTGCTCGATGACGGCGATGCCGCCCGCATCAATCCCCTTATCGGCCATCTCTTCCTTCACCTTATCCAGGCCGATCTTGTCCAGTTTGTCGATGGCGACGGTGATGTCCACCACCTTGTCGGGTGCGCCGGCAATCTCGGCAAAGCCGGTAAGGACCTTGCGGTTGTTGATCTTGATGGTCACGCGGACGCCCAGCTTGCCGAACACCGCATCCACCATCTGGACCAGTTCCAGCTCATTCACCTGGCTGCGGGAGCCGATCACGTCCACGTCGCACTGGTAGAACTCACGGTAACGGCCCTTCTGCGGCCTGTCGGCCCGCCAGACGGGCTGGATCTGGAAGCGCTTGAACGGGAACGAGATTTCGTTCTGGTGCTGTACGACAAAACGGGCGAAAGGCACCGTAAGGTCGTACCGGAGGCCCTTCTCGCACACCTGCGGGGTGAGCGGCTTGTCGTAATCCACCCCGGCAAAGGCATCGCCGGAATTCAGGATACGGAACAGGAGTTTGTCCCCCTCCTCCCCATATTTTCCCAGCAGCGTGGACAGGTTTTCCAGGGCCGGCGTCTCGATCTGCTGATAGCCATAGGTCCGGAAAACGCTCCGGATGGTATCGAATATATAGTTGCGCCGGGCCATCTCTTTCTGACCAAAATCGCGCGTCCCTTTAGGTATAGAAGGTTTTTGAGCCATAATTCCAAATTTTTGCAAAATTAAGAAAAAAATACGTATCTTTGCATTCCACACGCGGAATTAGCTCAGTTGGTAGAGCGGCGGCTTCCCAAGCCGCAGGTCACGAGTTCGAACCTCGCATTCCGCTCTCTTTTATCGATTTGCCGGGGATCCATAACCTTATATTGTACCATGACTTTCCACATGGACAAATACAGGAAAATGTCGGATAGCGACCTCATTGCCGCCGTGCGGGATGGGGATGACCGCGCTTTCAATGCGCTTTTCCTGCGCTGGTATCCCCAGGTGGAACGATTCATTCTCTCTTTGGTCAAAGACGCCCCCCTGGCAGAAGACCTGGCCCAGGGTGTCTTCATGAAAGTCTGGCTGTACCGGGACCGTCTGAACCCGTCCCTGTCCCTCAAGAATTACCTGGCCGTCCTTTCCCGGAACGCCGCCCTGGATGTGTTCAAATCCAAGCGGCATCTGATGATGGCCGATACCGATACGCCGGTCCGGAAACCTGCCCCCGAGCACACCGAGTTTCAGGCCGAATACAACGAAGCCCATTTCCGAATCACAGAACTCATCGATAAAATGCCTCCCCAGCGCCGCCTGATTTTCCAACTGAGCCGCTATGAGCAACTCTCCCACGAGCAGATTGCCACCCAGTTGGGTATCTCCGTGCGAACGGTAGAAAAACACATCCAGCTGGCTCTTCAGGAACTGAGGAACCATTTGAATTAATTTCATTACGTAGTCATATCTTTTTGTTCGTTCTTTGTGCGTAATTCCATAAAGGAAAATACCGGCGACATGACTTCCCGGTCCGGACGCACCTCGGACATCCCGGGCGCCACTCTCCTAAATATTTACGTAAATCTCCTAAAAAAATTAGGAGATTAATTTTTTATGTCTTATCTTTGCGGCAGACAAGTTGAAAAAGCCTGCGTATGAAGCCGAAACTCACTGCCAAGGAAGAGATGCTCATGAACATCTTCTGGGAACACGGAAGCCTGTTCATCCGAGATCTTATCGCCTATATTCCAGAACCCAAGCCGCATTATAACACCGTGGCCACCCTGGTCAAATTCCTGGAGGAAAAGGGATTTGTGGAACGGGAGCCCATGGCCAATTCCTTCCGTTATAAGGTAAAGATCAGCGAACGGGCCTACCGAGGCAGCACCGTCTCGGACGTCGTGGCCCAATACTACAACAACTCCTACACTTCCCTGGTGTCCCAGTTCGTCGAGGAAGACAAGATAGACCTGGACGAACTCAAGGCCCTCATTGCCACCATCGAGCACAAAAAGTCATGACAGCGTTCCTGCTCTATATCGCGCGAAGCGGACTGTACCTGGGTGTATTCTATGCGTTCTACCTGCTGGTGATGCGCCGCACCACCTTTTTCCGCCTCAACCGCCTGGCCCTGCTGCTGGGATCGGCAGCCTGCGCCCTGCTCCCGCTGCTGCGGGTGCGCCTGGCGCCCCTCATGGCCGCAGCCGGACCACTCAGCCTGGCGGCCGTGGGAGAAGCAAGCCTGGGCGCAGCCCCACAGGGCGGCCTGTCCTGGCCCACGCTGGCAGGCATCCTCTATCTGGGCGGGGCGCTGTACCTGCTCCTGCTCACCCTCCTGTCGGCCCGGAAGATGGGCCGGATGGCCCGAAGTGGCCGGCTGCAGCGGATTGAAGGCTACCGGACGGTGATTCTGGAGCCGGCCCTCCCCTCCTTCACCTTCGGCAAAACCATCTTCATCGGGCGCAAGGACCTGGAAGAAAATCCGGCCATCTTTTCGCATGAGGCCATGCACGTGCGCTGCCGGCACTACCTGGACCTGCTGCTTTTCCGCCTCATCCAGATAGTATGGTGGTGGAATCCCCTGGTGTGGATTGCCCGCACGGAACTGGGCCTCCTGCACGAGTACGAGGCCGACGAAGGCGTCCTTAACAAAGGCATCGATGCTACTCAATATCAATTACTTCTTGTGCGAAAAGCCGTGGGAGAGCAGCGCTTCTCCCTGGCCAGCGGCTTCCAGCATGCCCAACTAAAAAACAGAATTGCCATGATGCTCAAACCCTCCTCCAACGGCTGGATACGCCTTTCGTACCTGGCCCTCATCCCTGTGCTGGCCATCCTTGTGTATGCCTGCAATCCCACCAAGAAAAGCAAAACGCCCGAACCCCAGCCCCAGCCCGTTGCGGCCGAAGTCCAGGATGTCCAGGATGTCCAGGAAACCATTCCTTTCCAACTGGTCGAACAGAAACCCACTTTCCAGGGCGGCGATGCCAATCAATTCGCACGCTACGTAAACGAGCACCTGATCTACCCGGAAAGCGCCAAGGCGGCCGGTATCCAGGGGCGCGTGACCCTGCAGTTCGTCGTGGATACGGATGGCTCGATGAGCGATGTGAAAGTGCTCCGCGGCGTTCATCCCGACCTGGACGCAGAGGCGCTGCGCGTACTGAGCAGCTGCACGGAAAAATGGACGCCGGGCATGCAGAATGGCGAGCCCGTACGCGTCACCTACACCTTCCCCATCATCTTCAAAATCCAATAAGTTTTCCGTGGAGGCAGATTTGCCTCCACGGAAAACTTATTGTTTCGTGAGGACGACGGTGCGCAGGCTGTATTTCAGATTCAGCGTATTCCCGCTGACACTGAAAGTGAGCCGGTACTCGGTGCTTTGATCCTCGCCATACTTGTTGTACAGGTAGGCCGTGCCTTTCCCGCCCTTGTAGTCATAGGTACCGGACATCAGATAATCCGTGCCATCCACATTGCGGTTGAAGGAAAACTCATTGGTCTTGCCCAGGGTAACCGTGTAGATGACATGGGCGCCGTAATAGACATCATCTTTGGGATTGTCCAGCTTCCAGACGGTGTTTCTGAGTTCGCTGCTGCCCGAGCCGCCGCCTTCCGGAGACGTTTTACCGCAAGAGACAAGAAGGAAAAGAGCCGCCATGGCGAGCGCCAGCAAGGTGAGTAGTTTTTTCATAGCAAATCGTATTTTGCCTAAATATAGTGGTTTTTTTTAAAATAATCACCATATTTGTAACAAGTAAAGTATTTCTTACCAACTGATACGACATGCGTCCTCTCTACCTCACCCTCGTTTCCATGCTGGCCATCCTGATTGCCGGCTGCACCTCTCCTTACGACCCCATCGATGATACGCCGTCGGACGACCCCACCGAGAATCAAGATCCCTATGCCGAGGTAATACCCGGGAATCCGGAGAATCCGGAAGACCCTCAGAATCCCGATCCCGGCTCGGGGACCACGGATGATGTCTTCGAATATTCTCTGGTCGAGGTAAGACCCACCTTCCAGGGCGGGGATGCCAACAAGTTCTACGAATGGGTGCAAAAGAACCTGGTTTACCCCGAGCAGGCCAAAGCAGAGGGTGTCCAGGGGCGCGTCTATGTCCAATTCATCGTGAATACTAACGGCAGCATGAGCAACGTCGAGGTGAAGCGCGGGGTTGACGATCGGCTGAACGCCGAGGCGGTGCGCGTAATCCAGAGTTGCCAGATAAAATGGACACCGGGCATGCAGAATGGCAAAAAAGTGCGGGTGCGCGTGGGAATGACTGTGCCCTTCCAGATATATTCTTAATCTGCAGGGTCTATGACCCGGCATTCTTTGCTTATCCCACGGAGCCTGGCCCTGACGGTCGGGCTTCTGTTTCTTGTAGGCCGGCCCCAGGCGCTGCACGCCCAAGCCGCCGGGGAGAGCGGCAGCTCCCTCGTGCGCATGTCGCTGGCCCCGGTCCCTTTTGACACGGGCGACACGCTGGCTGTGTGCTGGCACGAAGGCGATTCCGTCCGGGTGTGGGCCGACAGCATCGCGCCCTGCTGGTACCACCTGGCCGATGGCGCCGGAACGCCGCAGGCCCGATTCGAAGGCCCGGCGCTGCGGGACAGCGTCCGCTACTACGCCAGCCTGCCGGGATTCATGCCCGGGGACAGCCTGACGGCATCGGCCTTGGCCGAATGCGGGGGCGGCGCCCACTTCGTCCTGACCCATTCGGCCGCCTATATCCGGATGGACATCCATCCCCTGCCCGGCCAAGAGGCCACCGGGGTGGAACTGCTGCCGCTACGCTGCGGGAAGGCCCTCCTGTCCCGGCCGCTGCAGCCCTCCGGGGCAGCCATACGCGTGCTTCAGGCCGTGGCGCCCCGCGACTGGGAGCCTTGGGAAGCCCTGGTCGCCCGGGTCACGTACCGGGACGGCAGCCTGGGCACCGCCCGCCTGGACGCCCGTCCCCTTCGGCCCGGAGCCGGCGTGGCATACCGCCTCACGCCGGTGCTGGAAAGCCGGGCCGACGTGCCCGCTTCCCTTCCCGCCACCGTCCTGCCGGGGCGCCGGCAATGGATTACCCCCGGCCAGTATTCCGGCATCACCCATCTGAGCGGCGAGCGCTATGCCGTGGTGCACGACAAGGCGGCCGGCGGCGGCATCCATTTCTTCCGGATTGGCCTGGACAAGAACGGAAACGCCGTGGTTTCCAAGACCTATCCGGCGCAGGCCAACAACACCCTCCCGGAAGGGCTGGACAACGAAGGCATCGTGTTTCTTCCCGGCAGCCAGACCCTGCTGGTGAGTGCCGAAGCCGATGCGTCCATCCGCGAATACCGCCTGGACGGGCAGCCCACCGGACGCAGCGTCAGCGTCCCGGAAGACTTGCTCGCCCCCCAGCCCAACGCCGGTTTCGAGGCCCTGGGCTACAGCGAAGCCACCGGCCTGCTGTGGACCGTGACAGAAAGAAACCTGCCCGATGACGAAGAGGGCCTCCTGCGGCTGCAAAGTTTTGACGCCGGCACCCTGCAGCCGGCCGGCCGCTATCTGTACCGCTGCAGTCCCCCGCAGACTGCCCCGGAACTGGCCCTGCAGACCGCGGCCTATGTCTGGGGCGTTCCCGCCATCACGGCCCTGGATGACGGCTGCCTGCTGGTGCTGGAGCGCGAAGTATATGTTCCCGTCGGCTCCGTCTTGGAGAAAGCGCGGGGCGCCATGAGCCGGACGCTCCTCTACCGGGTCCGGCCCCAGGCCGATCCCGCTGGCATCCTGGGAAAAGAGCTGCTGGCCAGCTTTACCACCAGCGCCCTGAACCTGGCCAATTACGAAGGCATGTGCCTGGGGCCCGTGCTGCCGGACGGCCGGCGGACGCTTCTGGTGATTGCCGATTCCCAGGGAGGCATGAACGGCCTCACCGGAGAATACTTGAAAGTGCTGCTGCTTCCGGATTAGGACTTTTTATCCCGTTTTTTGCATAAAATTCACCGGCTCCACGCATCCCTGCGCAGAGCCGGTTACTTAACCTAAACTTAAACTATGAAAAACTTCGCAGCAAATATATAAAATCAGAATCACAATTCCAAGCCTTACGGGGACTAAACGTGACGGATTTTTGCAAATTTTAGCAACAAAAGTTTTTCACCGTACTTATCAAAGAGAATTTTGGCTTTTAATTCCGGAATCCGGCCACTAATTTCAAGCACTTTTCCGGCGCCGAAACGATTGTGCTCGATACGATCCCCCTCCCGGAACGAAGACATAGGGTCCGGAACAAAGTCCGGATCGATGACCGGCGGCTTGGGAAGCGCCTGCGGAGCGGGGGCGGCAGGCCTGGGCGAAAAACTCCTGACGGCCTGCGGCTGGGGGGACGGTTTGCGCCAGTGGAATCCCTCGTCGGAAAAGTCCTGGGGACGGGTCTCGGGCTCCTCCCGGCGAAGCGGATGGTCCAGGTACTGCGGCGCGATTTCGCGAAGGAAACGGCTGGGCGAATTGGACTCGTGTTTTCCATTGCGCATGCGGGTTTGGGCGAAGGACAGCGTCACCGCCCGCTTGGCCCGCGTAATGGCCACATAGAAGAGCCGGCGCTCCTCTTCCAGGTCGGCCGGCGTAATCATCCAGCCGCCGGAAGGAAAGAGATTCTCCTCCATGCCCGCCACGAAAACATACGGGAATTCCAGGCCCTTGGCCGAGTGGACGGTCATCAGCGCCACCCGGTTGCTGGTCTCATCCTCGGACACGTCCGCGTTGGACAGCAGGGACACGTTTTCCAGATAATCCCCCAGCGTGACCCGGGGCAGGGCCGATGCGGGAATCTGGGAGGCATCCTCCACCACACCGTCCTCCACCTGGGCATTCACGAAGTCCCCGTGCACCTCTTCCACATGGGATTTGATGCTGTCCATGAGTTCCTGGATATTGCCGAAACGGGCCTGTCCTTCCACGGAATTGTCGGCCTTGTAATAAAGGTAGAGTCCGCTTTCCGAGGCCAGGCTCATGCCCACATCGTAGGCATCGCCCTCCAGGGCCTCCGCCGCGGCTTTCTCCATAAGGGTGCAGAACGTGCGGATCTTGGCTACGCCCGCCCCTTTGAGTCCGTACTGCTCCAGATTGGGCAGCGAAGCCGCCTTGAACAGCGACACTCCGTTGTCCCGGGCCGCGAGGGCCAGGGCATTCACCGAGGTGTCGCCAATGCCGCGCGCCGGTTTGTTGACGATGCGTTTGAACGACTCGTCGTCATTCAGGTTCACGGCCAGCTTGAAATAGGCCATCAGGTCCTTGACTTCGGCCCGCTCGAAGAAGGAATTGCCGGAATAGATCATATAGGGGATGTTCCGGCGACGCAGCTGCTCTTCCAGGGCACGGGACTGCGCATTGGTCCGGTAGAGGATGGCAAAGTCCTCATATTCACAGGAATCCGTCCTAAGACGCGAGAGGATGGCCGAAGCAATCTGCATGGCCTCCTCCTGCTCGGTATAGGACTGCACCAGGTGGATCTTCTCTCCGGGTTCCCCCATGGAGACACAGTTCTTGGGGATGCGCCCCTCGTTGCGGGCGATGAGGGTATTGGCCGCGTTCACGATGGTCTGGGTAGAGCGGTAGTTGCTCTCCAGCCGGAAAGTCCTGGCCGCGGGGAAATCCTTCCGGAAATTGAGGATATTCTGGATCTGGGCGCCCCGGAAGCCATAGATGGACTGGGAATCGTCGCCCACCACACAAAGGTTCTGGTGCGAGGCCGCCAGCTTGCGAAGAATCAGGTACTGGGACATGTTCGTATCCTGGTACTCGTCCACGAGGATATGGTCAAAGCGCTGGGCGATGCTCTCCAGCGCCTCCGGGGAATTCTTGAGCAGGATGTTCATGTACAGCAGGATGTCATCGAAATCCATGACGCCCGCCTGGTGGCACTGCTGGCAGTAGGCGGCATAGATCCGGTAGATGTCCGGCTTTTTCTGCTTGATGTCTGCATCCCGGTAGCCGCCCGCCCCCGTCGAATAAGGCGTGGGGGTAATGAGGTCGTTCTTGGCACGGGAGATGCGGGACAGCACTTCCTTGGGCTTGTACACCTTGTCGTCCAGGTTCAGCTGCTTGATGCAGGTCTTGATGGCGCTCACCGAATCGGCGGTATCGTAGATGGTGAAACTCGGCGGAAAGCCGATTGGCTGAGCCCACTCCCGCAGGAAACGGATGAAGACCGAGTGGAAGGTGCCCATCCACAGGCGCCGGGCCTGGCGCTCTCCGACCATGAGGGCGATGCGGTCTTTCATTTCGCCCGCCGCCTTTTTGGTAAACGTCAGAGCCAGAATCCGCTCCGGCCGAACACCTTTTTCTATCAGATATGCTATCCGGGAAGTCAACACACGGGTTTTCCCCGATCCCGCCCCCGCCACGATCAGAACCGGCCCTTCGATACACTCCACTGCACGCCGCTGTTCTTGATTCAAGCCACTCAGAATCTCCATTTCAGTCTCCATTTTTCATGCGAAATTAGCAAATTTTTCGTAACTTCGCGCGGTATTTTTGGAAATACACAAAAACTGTATCAATAATGTCTAACAATCTCGATTTGAAAAAGGGTCTCAACATCCCCATGCAGGGTGTTGCAGCCCCTGAGGTCATCAAAACCGTGGTTCCTGACATCGTTGCGGTTAAACCCACAGACTTCACCGGATTTTCTCCCAGACTGCTGGTGAAGGAGGGTGACGCCGTGCTGGCAGGTTCCCCCCTGATGGCCGACAAACAACGCCCCGAGATTCTCGTCACCTCGCCCGTGAGCGGCACGGTGGCGCAGATCGTCAGGGGCGAAAAGAGAAAATTGCTCGCAGTCCTGGTCCAGGCCGACGGCAAGCAGGCCTGCGCCGACTTCGGCGCCAAGGCCCCTGCCACCGCCGACGAGACCCGGGAACTGCTCCTGCGCTCCGGCCTCTGGGGTGCGCTCATCCAGCGCCCCTACGGCATCATGGCCGATCCCCAGGTCACGCCCAAGGCAATTTTCATTTCGTCATTCAGTACTGCCCCTCTGGCGGCCGATACCGAGTTCACGCTGGGTAAATCCTTCGCGGACATCCAGGCCGGTGTGAGCGCGCTTTCCAAGATTGCGCCCGTCCACCTGTCCATCCGCAAGGAGATTTCGGCCTCCACGCCGTTCCACAAGGTGGAAGATGCTCTCATCCATGAGGTGAGCGGACCGCATCCGGCCGGCAACGTGGGCGTCCAGATCAGCCACATCGCGCCCATCCGCAAGGGCGAGACCGTGTGGACCGTGTCCCCCGTACTAGTAGCCGCTATCGGCCACGTGGTGAACACCGGCAAGCTGGACCTCACCCGCAAGGTGGCCATCACCGGTCCCGGCGCCAACCGCACCGGCTACGTGGTGTGCCTGCCGGGCACCCCGGTCAAGGAGATGACCGCCACCTTCGGTGACGCCGTGCGCATCATCGGCGGCGACGCCCTCACCGGTGAGACCCTGGGCGAAAACGGCTACCTGGGCTTCTTCCAGGACCAGCTCACCCTCCTGCGCGAAGGTTATGAGCGCGAATGGCTGGGTTGGGCCAAGCCTTTCCGTCCCCAGGTGCACAGCTCTTCCTGGTGCTACTTCTCCTGGCTCACGCCCGGAAAGAAGTACGACATGGACACCAACCTGCACGGCGGTCCCCGCGCCTTCGTGGAGACCAAGTGCTTCGAAGATGTGACCCCGATGGACATCTTCCCCATCTACCTCATCAAGGCCTGCCTGGCCGGAGACATTGAGAAGATGGAGAAGTTCGGCATCTACGAGGTGCTTCCGGAAGACCTGGCCCTGTGCGACTATGTAGATCCTTCCAAGAACGAGATCCAGGCCATGATCCAGAAGGGTATTGACCTGATGATCAAAGAAATGGCTTAAGCTATGGCAGACGAAAAGAAACCTGGCCTTTTTGAAAAAGGCGGCAAGCTGTACTGGCTGCATTCTTCTATCGACGCTTTCGACACCTTCCTGCGCGTTCCCGGCACCGTAACGGCCAAGGGAGCTCACGTGCGCGATGGTATCGACCTCAAGCGCGTGATGATCATGGTGGTCATCGCTCTGGTGCCGGCTGCCCTGTTCGGTATGTACAACGTGGGTCTCCAGACCTCTACGCTCTACAGCCTCAACTGGACGTTCTGGCACATGTTCTTCTACGGACTGCTGCGCATGCTGCCCCTGTTCGTAGTTTCCTACGCAGTGGGTCTCGCCATTGAGTTCGCATCGGCCCAGATTCGCGGCGAAGAGGTGAACGAAGGTTACCTGGTAACCGGCTTCCTCATCCCGCTCATCGTTCCGGTAGACGTTCCGCTGTGGATGCTGGCCCTGGCTGTGGCCTTCAGCGTCCTCTTCGTGAAAGAGGTCTTCGGCGGCACCGGTATGAATATCTGGAACCCCGCCCTGGTGGCCCGCGCGTTCCTGTTCTTCTCCTATCCTTCCAGCATGTCGGGCTCCAGCGTCTGGGTCTCCAAGACCTGGGCCGGCCTGGGCAACGTGGACGCCATCAGCGCCGCAACGCCCCTGGCCATCGCCCACGACGGCGGCGTGGAAGCGCTCTCTTCCCAGTATTCCTTCATGGATATGGTCTACGGTTTCATTCCGGGAAGTACCGGTGAAACCAGTGTCATCGCCATCCTGCTGGGTGCCATCCTGCTGGTCTGGTCCGGCGTGGCCTCCTGGAAGATCATGGTAAGCTCCCTGGCGGGCGGCCTGCTCATCGGCTGGCTGGGCCAGCTGGCCGGCGCCACCACCCTTCCCTGCTACTACCAGCTGGTGATGGGCGGCTTCCTCTTCGGCTCCGTCTTCATGGCCACCGACCCTGTCACCGCCGCCCAGACGGAAACCGGCAAATGGATTTACGGTTTCCTGGTGGGTGCCCTGGCCGTGGTCGTGCGTCTGTGGAACCCCGGTTATATGGAGGGTATGATGCTGGCCATCCTGTTCATGAACACCATGGCTCCCATCATCGACCACTGCGTCGTGAGCGCCCGCACCAACCGCCGTACCAGAGTAACCGCCTAAAGGATTTGCGCTATGAATACTAACAGCAACGTATATACCGTTATCTACACTACCATTATCGTAGTGGTTG
>JAEEGK010020551.1_pt1 | contig 14030 bp, 13 predicted proteins | sample 8958771 | NCBI WGS metagenome assembly JAEEGK01 (sample SAMN16246547, study PRJNA631951) | gut metagenome | biome: gut microbiome; feature: rumen; material: SC-attached | host: Bos | place: Iran: Karaj | collected 2018-10
TTTCCAAAGCCCTGTCCGACGTTGGCCTGCTGCCCGAGTTCGCCACGAGATTCCCCCACGAGTTCTCCGGTGGCCAGAGACAGCGTATCGGCATCGCCCGGGCCCTGATCATGGAGCCTGAATTCATCATCGCGGACGAACCGATCTCCGCGCTGGACGTATCCATCCGCGCGCAGGTGCTCAACCTGATGAGCAAGCTGCAGAAAGAAAGAGGCCTCACCTACCTGTTCATCGCCCACGACCTGTCCGTCATGCGCTTCATCACGGACCGCATCGCGGTCATCCACAAAGGCGTCATCGTGGAGTTGGCAGAAACGGAAAAACTGTACGCGCACCCGCTGCACCCCTACACGCAGGCCCTGCTGTCCGCCATCCCGATGCCCGATCCGGACAACGAGAAGAAAAAGGTCGTCAAGGTCTACGATCCGGGCGTGCATCATTACGAGAACGACCCGCCCCGCTGGATCGAGATCGAGGAAGGCCACTTCATCATGGCCAACAGCGAGGAAGAAGCGAAGTACCGCGAGATCCTGAGCCGGTAAAAGCGTCTTCGATAAGCACAAAAAGAGCAGAGAGATCTTCTCTGCTCTTTTCTTATTCTTCTGTTCTTCCGCTATTTTGAAGTGACCGGGCTGCACCGTATAGTAATTCGGCTGCAGCCAGATCGTGTAGTCGTACCATTCGCCCGCTTCGATGGGTTCGCTGCCTTCGTTCGTATAGGACAGATCCATGGGGTCCGTATAAGCCGCGATCTGCTGCGCCAGGCCGTTTTCGATCAACATGCCGGCAGCTTCGGAGGGGTCTTCCGCAGGTTCCGGGGAAACCGGGGCCGGCGTGCAGCCGGGCTGCAGCAAAAGCACTAAGAGTATCATCAGAGTTGCGATCATTTTCATGTTGTTTTCTCTTCCTTTTTTGCCATAAAGATTCAGATTCTATATTTTGTTATTATATAAGCAAACCGCGTTTTTTGCGCGCCGCTTTGGTATAATTGACAGTAGAAATAGCATGGTATGAAGGAGATGATCCCATGGAAGAGAAGAAATATAAAGTCTTGAGCATCGGCGCGCACCAGGACGACGCGGATACCAGCGCGGGGGGCCTGCTGAAAAAGCTGGCAGACAAAGGCTGGGACGTGCGCCTGCTCTCCCTGACCGACGGCTGCCGCGGTACGTTCCGCGAGGAGCTGGCAGGCCCGCGGCTCGCGGAGATCCGCAAAAAAGAAGCGGCGGCCAGCGGCGCGCTGTTCGGCGGACGCTACGACTGCTGGGACGTGGAGGACGCCAGGCTGACGGCGAGCCTGGAGAACCGGGAGAGGCTCATCCGCTACATCCGGGACTACCGGCCCGACCTCATCATCACGAACCGGCCGAACGATTACCACCCGGATCACAGGAACGCCGCCCTGCTCGTCCAGGACGCGTCGTATCTGCTGACGGTCCCGTTCATCTGCCCGGAAAGCCCGAACATGACGTACATGCCCGTCATGCTGTATTGGCACGATTCCTTCCAGAAACCTTACCCGTTCCGGGCGGACATCGTCGTCCCTGTGGATGATACGCTCGACACGCTGGTCGAAGCGGCCTGCTGCCACGAGAGCCAGTATTTCGACTGGCTGTGCTGGCCCGACCGGCTGGAGGTCATCGACTGGCCCAGAGACAGGCAGAAGGCTTACATGAAGGAACGCTTCAGCAGGATGCTCGCCCGTCACAGGGATCTGTACGCCGCGGAAGTCGTGGAGAAGTTCGGAGCAGCCGCGGAATCCATCAAACACGTCGAAGTGTTCGAGATCTGCGAATACGGAGAGGAACCCTCGAAAGAATTCATCGAGATGCTGGAGAAATAGAAGAAATAATGGAACAGAGCGGGAGGAAACTCCCGCTCTGTTTTTATGATGCCTTTTAAGGCCTGAAATCTCCCCATAGAGAGGCGAAACCTCTCTACTTGATCAATCCAACCTTTTTCGCCTGTTCCGTCAGTTCTTCGCGGAAATCGGGGTGCGCGATGGAGATCATGGCTCTGGCGCGGTCCGCCATATTCAGCGGCTTCAGGTTGACGCAGCCGAATTCCGTCGCGACGTATTGGATATCGGATCTGGGCGTGGTCACCGGCGTGCCCGGCGCGAAGTACGGCACGATCTTGGAAACGCGCTTGCCGTTCTTGACAAAACTGGACGTGGTGGCGATGAAGGACTTGCCCCCGTCCGACCACTGGGCGCCGCGGACGAAGTCCAGCTGTCCGCCCACGCCGGAATACTGTTTCCACCCGACGCACTCCGAAGCCGCCTCGCCCCAGAGGTCCAGCGACATCGTGGCGTTGATGGAGATCATGTTCCTGTTCTGCGCGATGATGCGCGGATCGTTCGACAGGCAGAACGGCACGACGTAAAATCGCTCGTTGCGGTCGATCTCCTGATAGAGATCCGGGTTGCCTAAAGAGAAGCTGAACACCGTCTTCCCGTCCAGATAGCCCTTGCGGGTATTCGTGACGTTGCCGCTGCGCATCAGTTCGATCATGGGCTGGTTCAGCAGTTCGGTGTGGATGCCCAGTTCATTCTTGGTATGCAGCCCGTAGCCGATCGCCGTGGAGATGTTGCCCAGACCCAGCTGGAACGTGGCGCCGTCGGGGATCTCCTCCAGGATATAGGCGGCGATCTGTTTGGAAAGATCGTCCGGTTCCATCACGTCGAAGCGGTCGTATTCCGTATCGATCTCGCAGATGGCGTCTGCCTCGGACACGTGGACCAGGTTCTTCTCGCCGAGGATGTACGGCGTGTTGCGGTTCACCTGCAGGATCACCTTTTTACTGAGTTCTTTCAGACGGTAACCCGCCGCGACGCCCGAAGGCCCGTAGCAGCACCAGCCGTCCTCATCCGGCGGACTCACTTCCAGCAGACAGACGTCCGGCTGCCCTTCCGTCTCGGACCAGTAGTCTACGAGAGAAAGGTGCACGGAAGTGTAGTCCAGGCGTTTCATCTGTTTGCGGTCGTTGACCCCGACGAAGAACGTGCTGAACAGGAAGGGATTGTCCTCGTCTTCGTCGAAGATGGGAGCTGCCTGGTAAGCGTTGCTGCCCAGGATCGTGACGCCTTCCAATTCATGCCTGCGGTCCCACAGCGCCTGCAGCAGGCCGTAGGCCCAGGAAGACGCGGTGCCGCCGTAGACCCGGTCGCCGGAACGTATCATTTTGACCGCTTCCGCGGCTGTCGTCAGTTTTTCGTCGTAGATCTTCTGAATCTCTGGTTTCATAGTTCCTCCTGTCAGGGGTTGCAGATCTTGCAGGGGGTAAAGAGCTGGATCAGCTCGTCCCTGTCGTTGGAATAGTACCGGTTCAGCTCCGACATCGCTTCGGCTGCGCTGCACCAGGTGTAATGGAATTTGCCGGTCTTCGTATTCGCGACGTACGCCATGCCTTCCGGCGCGGCGTTGCGGTTCGCGATGATCTCCGCCGCGTTCTCCATCGCCCTGCTGTTTCCGTTGCGGTAATCGATCTCGATGCCGGGCTGCACGTTGTAGATGAACACGTTCAGCAGGATGCCCTCTCCGCCGTCCTCTACGGACATGGCTTCGAGGTGGACGCCCCGGGCGACCAGTTCCCTTCCCTCGAAAACGGGCGTAGAACGGTAGAGCACGTGGTTGTCGGAATGGTTGAGGTAATTCGCCACGCGGGTCTCGAACCCGCGCATGCCGTCCTGGTTCATGCTGCGCGTGCCGGTGATGAGATTCTTTTCGTTCATCTCCTCGCCTGCCAGCGAGAACGCGATCAGATGGCAGCGGTTATACAGATATTTATCCGGGATCAGATCGTCGTAGCGGGTCGTCTTCCAGCCGCTGGGTTTGATCGACCACATCGAGTGGCGGCTGCCTGTAGGCATCAGGTCGCTGTGCAGGCACCCGAGCGCCGCCGTGCAGCGGCCCAGGCTGTCCAGTTCGCCGTAGCGCTCGAACGACAGATGGGAAAGCTCTTCTTCGGAAAAAGACGGAATGCCCGCGTTCAGGATCACGTAAGGCGCTCCGGTATAGGCGGGTACGTCCGCCAGCCGGAATGCGAAGGATGAATCCGCGACGGTCTGCGGCAGCGCGAGCGGTTCGTCGAGCGCCATGCCGAGCACCTGCTCCGCCAGCGTTCTGCGGCTGTCCCGGCAGAACGCGTGCAGCGCCCGTTCGCATACGACGACCGCGTCCGCGCGGGTGAAGATCTGTCCGTTGGTATATTCGCCGCGGGTGACGCCGATCCAGTCCGTCTTCCGCAGGGCGTCATCCCAGCGGAAATCCCTTCCGTTCTCATAACCGAGGCACCGGAGGAGGAACGTCAGAAACTCCGTCGCCGTTACGTTCTGCTGTGCGCCGAACCGGTCCGCGGCAACGCCGGCCGTGATCCCCTGCTGATATGCGTAGCCAACGTAGGGAACCGCCCAGGCGTCCACGTCGAGGAAATGCGTCTGCGAGACGGTCTGCCTCGCTTCGTCCGTTTTTCCCATCAGGCTCAGCACCAGCGTGATGGCTTCCTGGCGGGTGAGCGTGCGTTCCAGGCTGTAGACGGGCTGTCCGTCTTTCGTTGCGCCGGTGCCGCTGAACAGGCCAAGCCCGTACAGTTCGTTGGCAGCCTGCATCGCTTCTCCGCTGTCCGCCGCATGGGAAATGACGCCGGCGCAGAACGTCAGCGCGCAGATCAGCAGGATCGACAGCAGTTTCTTCAAGGCAGGCCTCCTCTCAGCACTAAAAAGACAGTATCCATCATACCATAAAGAAACAGCCCCCCGCAACGGCGGGAGGCGTGGTCTGTTTCTTCCTTTCGATATTCAGTTTTCAGTCAGCCCATTCGTATACGGCCGTCCGGGTCGCGTCCGTCAGGCGGAAGAACGGCAGCCGGAACAGATCCGGACCCTGCCAGTACAGGCGTACGACGCTGCAGGGACGGATCTGCCGCACGTGATACGCGATCAGACCGTCGTAGCCCTTTTCGTCGTCGAACAGCCGGATCTCCGCCGACAGATGCCCCTTCAGATACAGGGCGTCGCCCTGCGCCTGACGGAGCATGAAGTCGACGTACTTCCCCGCGTCATCCTCCCGGAACACGACCTGTCCCCGGGAATACGCTTCGTCGTCGGTGAACAGGACGCTGCCGGCGGCACACTCCTCCGCCAGGGCCTTCATGTGCAGCTGCAGCTTCGCATAGCGGTCCATATCGGACGTAAAGCACAGCAGGCTGAGGCATACGACCAGCAGGCCGAGAAACGTCAGAAACGTCTTCATGGCAGCCTCTCGCTGGCCGTATAGCTCTCGATCGTGTAGTAATACACGTTGTCCTGTTCCCGGATGCCGAACAGCCTGCGTCCGGCCATCAGTTCGCCGATCGGTACGGACACCTTATAGTAGATCAGGCCCCGTTCCCAATCGTTTCCGCCATACCCTTCCGCATCCATGATCCTATACCGCACAGATTCCGTGGCTTCGATCCGTACGTCCGACGGGTCGATCTGCAGCGCCGAAGAGACGTTGGCGATCAGGTCGTCTTTGATCCTTTGCGTAAAACAACCCTCCTGCTTCGCTTCTTCCTTTGCCGCGTAGACCATATCGGACAAAATGCCTATCCGGCTGGAATTGATCTGATCCATGGAAAACTGCACGAAAAACACCAGCATCAACGGAAGGATGGCGGCAAGCACAAGAAACTGCTTCATAATGTGCCATCCTGCAGGGTGCGGGCCTGGATCTCAGTGTTCCACACCCCTTTGACCGCGGAATAGATGCTGCTGTCCTGTTCCCCTGCGATCAGGTTGAACAGGCACAGACCCAGCATGATGGAGGCGATCAGTATTATCAGTTCCTTCATGGCGATCCCTCTAATCCGGGGTATAGTACCCGTCGAACGTGCTCGTGATCTTCGAGCTGACGCCGCTGGCCAGCGTCTCCGCCGTACCGGAGAATCCCAGCACGACGACGGCGATCGCGATCCCAAGCAATATGGTGGCGATCATAACGATCAATTGCTTCATCGTAACACTCCTTTCTTCAGTTGAACAGAACGCTGAGCGCTTCCCTCTGCTGCAGGAAATACGCCACATAGATGAAGTTCATCAGCACAGCCATGGCGTTGACGACCACGGGGAAATACACGAGGTCCGAGATCATCTCGTCCCGTCTTTTCTGTTTCGTCAACCGGTCTTCGCGCAGAGCGCTGCGATACACTTCCACCGTGTTCAGCAGGTCGGCGGGAGGTACGTCCTCCCAGCCCGCCAGGAACTCGCCGATGTCTTTGGCGTAACTGAAGGGAAGCGCGTCGTACAACTGCTGTGCGGCGGTCTGCTTGTCGAACAGCTGCACGCACCGCGCCATGGAGAGGAAAACGGGACCAAGGTCCTTGCTGAGTTCCGACAGCTCCTCCAGAAGGAGCTGGGCGCTCATATTCTCTCCTCGCCCGATGACGACAAGATTCTTGATGTAGGACAGGCTTTCCGCCAGATCCCGCTGCATGGCTTCGCGCTTTCTGCTCAGCGCGAACTGCTTCAGTTTTTTATACGGCGCGCTCTTCCGCGCCAGCTCTCCCGAGCGGCTGCGGTAGCGCTGCGCCTCGAGCTTTAAGCTGCGGCCGGCAGAGCCCCCGTTCAGGAGCCCTACGCCGGTCCACAGCAGAATCAGGAAGGCAAAAGGAACCAGAGCAAGTGTTTTCATCGCGCCACCTCTAATAGTCGATCTTCGTGTTGCTGACCGCCCGCAGGATCACCAGGTTCAGCAGCAGCAAAAAGACGATGAACAGGAAGAACAGGATCCCCTCGGCTGTCCCGAACTGGTTGCGCAGGTATTCGCCCGGCGCCACGTCCAGGTAAAAGACGGACAGCAGCACGGTGCCTGCGTAAAGCAGCGGGATCAGGAACAGCGTCATACGGATGGATTCGCTGTTCATGCGGCGGCGTTCTTCTGCCCTGGCGTTCGCGGCTTTCAACTGTTCGGAAATGTCCGCGAGCCCCGCGGAAACGTCCGTTCCGCTCCGTGCCGCCATGCGGATACAGACCGCAAGCATATGGCCCCAGACGGTTCCCATGGCGAAGGAAAACTGATCCGTATATTCCTTGATCTCGTCCGGATCGCCGCTGCTGCGCAGGCGCAGCAGCAGCCGGTACAGATGCCTCTTGCAGACCGGGAAATCGCCTGTCGAAGCAGCAGTCCCCTCCATCGCCGCGTAAATGTTTTTATTATTGATCCGGTATTGGCGGTACAGTTCCGACACGAAGCTGATGCCTTCCCTGCTGCCTTTCGTGCGGTCGCTCTCCATCCGCACGACCAGAGCCATCACGGGAAGAGACGCAGCCATCAGGGCCGCAAACAGCGCAGTGCCCGGATGGAACAGCCGTATGCCGAGCACGAACGCGATGAAGAACACCATCACGATGCCGAAAAAGAACGCCGCGCCGTTCACTTCTTTCTGAAACACGGCGAACAGCAGCCGGTTCAGATAAGCGAGCGGTCCGCTGTCCAGCAGAAATCCCCTGTCGTTTGGTTTCAGGCGCTTCCGCAGGGAAAAACTGCGGATCGCAGCCGTGATCCCCTGTTCCGAAAACAGGAACACGCCGGTAAAATACGCCGCGTAGATCAGCAGATTGACGCCGATCACCAGAAGGCCAGTCTTATCCATGCGCGCCCTCCGAAGGATAGGGAGAACCCGCTTCCAGCGCTTTCAGCTGCCTTCGCATCTCCTCGAGCAGCACGTGGTCGCTCTCCCTGCCGTACTCTTCCTGGGCCGGTCCCATCGCGTAACGGAACGTCCAGGAATCCGCCACAGGGTCGTATTCGCACAGCGGTTCGATCGCGATGCTGCCCTGTTCGTCCACATTCATCTGGTAGATGCCCTTCAACCGCTTGCGGCTCTTATCGGAAAGCTGGATAAAGTGAAAGAGGTAATCGAAGCTCCCCGCGGCTTTCTGCATCGTGAGCGGAAGGTCTCCGCCCGTGCTCTTGACGATCTCCGTCGCGACTTCCAGAGGAAACAGCCGGGGCGAACGGGTGTGGAACGTCATCTTCATCCGCTTTGTTCCCTTGCTGGCGATGCGGACCGCCGTATCCAACGCGATGCCGTCTCTGGCTTCGGCCAGGATAAAATAGTCCGCATCGCTCCGCAGCAGGTTTTTGGAGATCTTCTGCAGGTCCTCCCCGTCCGCGATCAGCTGCAGGATCGGCGCGCCCGGCAGCAGTCTGTCCATGGGGATCTCCGGGTCCGTCTCGACCATGACCCCTTCCAGCGACGGGTCTTCCAGCGCCTGCCACGTGCTGAGGAACGTGGTCTTCGCCGTGCGGACGGCGCCGACGAACGCCACGTTGAATCCCAGCTTCACCATCGTCTGGAACAGCGGGATCGCCGCCTGCGGGATCGTACCGCGCTTCGCCTGTTCTTCGAAACTCAGGGATGGAACGACGTAGCGCCGGAAGATGAGCGCTTCCTGCCCTGCCTTCGCCATAGGCGCCGTGAAGATCGTCACGCGGGTGCCGTCCAGCAGGTAGGTCTCGTGATAGCTCTTATCCATGCGTTCTTCGGGCGTCAGCAGCAGGAACGCCTTGATGAGCTGGTCTTTCCGTTCCTTACTGATCTTCTGGGGTTTGAGAACCATGCGGCCGTTCTCCAGAAAGTACATGTTCTCGCCGATGATCTTCGCGGAGCTGCTGAAGGCGTAATTCGGGCGGAACCACTCCGCCAGGCCAGCCAGTCCCCAATTCTCATGGTAGATGGCGTCCGTCAGCGATTCGTACCAGGGTGGATACGGAGCGTCGGAAGCGTTCATATCGCGGAGGATATCGGCAATGCGGTTCTTAAAGAAACTCTTTTCCTTATCGTAGCCAATGATCGCGCGTTTCTGGATCTCCAGCGCCGAACGGGAACTGTCCCGCTCCTCCCAGTCGCGGAAGAACGCTTCCATGACGTCTTCGCACAGCTTCGGGAACGACCGTTCCTCCGGCATGCCGCGCCGCTGCCTCGGCCCCCTGTAATCGATGTAATCCGACCAGTTCTCCGAAGCCTGCCGCTGGACAGGGCGCTGTTCTTCATAAGAAAAGTCGAAACGCCCTGCGGGAGGGATCTCCGCTGCCGGAGGCACGGGAGGCGCAGGCCGGGGCGGTTCTTTTTGTCCGCTGCGGGCTTTTAACGCCTCGCTGAAGCTGAATTTCTCCTGAACCATTTTTTCTCCTTTCCGTCGCGGGTGAGTTCGAAGGCACGGACGATATCTTCCGCAATCGCGTCGATGTCTTTGCGGTAAGTGCTCTCCCGGTAGCTGTAGAGGCTGCGGTTCTCGATCTCCGCGTCCGAATTTCTCTTCGACGCGCGCACGCTGAAGATGTTATCCGCATCCGTTTCCAGGCGTTTGGCGGCATAGCCTGCCGTAAAGGGCGAGTTCTTGTCGCAGCGGCACAGAACGAACCGTTCCTCCGCCAGATCCAGTTTTTCATACAGCGGCGTCAGCCACTCCGCCCGGCGGAAACAGACTTCCGACTGGGAAAGAACAAAATACAGCCGGTCTGCGGAAAACAGCGCGCCGAGCGCCATCGCGTGCTCGATCTCGCTGCCGCTGTCACAGAGCACGACGTCGAAATGCTGCGCGAATTCGTCCAGCATATACTGCGCCATATCCGGCAGATATCCTTCGGCGCTGCCCGGGTTCTCGTCTCCGCCGATGACGTACAGATTGCCTTTATACTGCGCTTTTTCACCGACCTCCTGCCCGTCCAGGACGCGGTCCGACAGATAAGGCCGCACCGTTTCCAGGCTCTCCCGGATCTGCGGCGCGTATTCCCGTCCGCTGCGGCCTTCCATATGAATGAGAAGGACCTTCAGGTAGGGGTAGTTTTCCGTCAGCGATTCGGCTGTGCCCAGCGCAGTCTGGCTGACGCCGGCCTTATGGTCGATGCCGTGAAACGTTACGATCCTGCCCATAGATTCCCCTCCATCACAACAAGAAGGCTGCCGGGTCCGGCCAGCTGCACCTCGTCGAACAGCGCAAAGTACTCCTGTTCGGTGCATAGGATCTCCAGACTGGAGATGATCGAGCTGGGAGCCGTCCGTTCCAGAACGCCGGAAGGCAGGTTCGTATCGAACACCTCCTGCTCCGCGTTATCCCTTACGAACGCCAGCGTATAGGCGCCCAATGGCTTCTTCTCCGGCATGGAATAGATCAGCACCCTGTCCCCCGCCCGCAGGCTGCTGCTGCGGGAATAGATCCAGGACTGCGGCAGCACGTACACGGATTTTCCTTCCGGCACCTGTGCGGCCGCGGATCCGAAGTCCTCCTTCGCGACCTGCTGGTTCCTGCGGATATGGCGGCCAGCCCGCTGCCCATACAGATAAACCGCTTCGGATGGCGTAAGCGTCGCGGCGGCCACCGTTTCCGGCGGCACGCGCAGCACGGTGAAATCTTCTTCCCCGACGATGGTCCCGGCTTCGATATCGTCCGACGCCGCCAGAACAGGCACGAGCAGAAAACTGTCCCGTCCGCGGGTCTCCCAGTAATACATGGCGGCTACGCTCAGGATGACCAGAACGATGCCGGCAATGCTTTTCCATTTCATCGATGTTTACCTCATTTTTCCATTTGCGTAATGATTTACCATTAGTTTAGCAAACTTCCAGATTTTGTCAACTGCGTTTTGGCATTTTCTGCCATTCTTTTTGCGCGGGCGATTTCCTTTGCGTTGCACTATACAGTGTGATAAAATAATAACAAGTGTGCTATACACCGATTTTCAACGGTCAGCAATACAAATAAGGAGGAACCAACATTGTACAGAATCGTTAAAAAGCAGGAGCTGAACCCCACCGTCACGCTCATGTCCATAGAAGCGCCTATGGTCGCACGGAAAGCTCTTGCAGGACAGTTCATCATCCTTCGCGTGAATGAAGACGGCGAACGCATCCCGCTCACCATCGCCGGCTACGACCGCAAGGCTGGCACCGTGGACATCATTTTCCAGGTCGTGGGCGCGACCACGGAAAAGCTGAACCACAAACAGCAGGGCGAATACATCCAGGACTTCGTAGGTCCCTTAGGCGTCGCTTCCCATCTGGAAGGCCTGAAGAAGGTCTGCGTCGTCGGCGGCGGCGTGGGCAACGCCATCGCCTACCCCATCGTCAAAGCGCTGCACGAGCAGGGTTCTGACGTCACGGCGATCCTCGGTTTCCGCAGCAAAGACCTGGTCATCCTGGAAGACGAGTTCCGCGCGGCAAGCAACAATTTCATCATCTGCACCGACGACGGCAGCTACGGCGAGAAGGCCCTGGTCACAGAGCCCCTGAAGAGACTGCTGGAAAGCGGCGAACAGTTCGATGAAGTCATCACCATCGGACCCATCGTCATGATGAAGTTCGTCACCAAGACCGTACAGCCCTTCGGCATTCCCTGCATCGTCTCCATGTCTCCCATCATGGTCGACGGCACCGGCATGTGCGGCGGCTGCAGACTTACCGTGGACGGAAAGACCAAGTTCGCCTGCGTAGACGGTCCCGACTTCGACGGCTACAAAGTCGATTTCGACGAAGCTATTGACAGAGGCAGCATGTACAAGGCCTTCGAGGCTCAGGCCAGAGAAGAGGCATGCAACCTCTATAAGATGGAGGTGAAGTAAATGCCCAATATGTCCCTGACCAAGAATCCGATGCCCTCTCAGGACCCCGTCGAAAGAGCGTCGAACTTTAAAGAAGTAGCCCTCGGCTACACCAAGGAAATGGCTCTGGACGAATCCCAGCGCTGCCTGAACTGCAAGAATCACCCCTGCACCCAGGGCTGCCCGGTCCAGATCGATATCCCCGCCTTCATCAAGAAGATCTCCGAAGAGGATTTCGAAGGCGCCTACAACGTGATCTCCAAGGATTCCTCCCTGCCCGCCGTCTGCGGCAGAGTCTGCCCGCAGGAGAACCAGTGCGAAAAGTACTGTGTCCGCGGCATCAAGGGCGAACCCGTCGGCATCGGCCGTCTCGAAAGATTCGTCGCCGACTGGCATAACGAAAACACCAAGGAAGCGCCCGTCAAGCCCGCTTCCAACGGACACAAGGTCGCCGTCATCGGTTCCGGCCCCTCCGGCCTCACCTGCGCGGGCGATCTGGCGAAGAAGGGTTACGAAGTGACCGTCTTCGAAGCGCTGCACACCGCAGGCGGCGTGCTCGTGTACGGCATCCCCGAATTCCGTCTTCCCAAGGCCATCGTGCAGAAGGAAGTCGACGGTCTGAAGGCGCTGGGCGTCAAGGTCGAGACCAACACCGTCATCGGCAAGACCGTTTCCGTCGACGAACTCATGAGCGACGAGTTCGGCTTCGAAGCCGTGTTCATCGGTTCCGGCGCCGGTCTGCCCTCCTTCATGAACATCCCGGGCGAGAACCTGAAGGCTGTTTACTCCGCCAACGAGTTCCTCACCCGCATCAACCTGATGAAGGCCTATAGAGAAGGCGCCGACACGCCCATCAAGCACTCCAAGGCAGTCGCGGTCGTCGGCGGCGGCAACGTCGCGATGGACGCGGCGCGCTGCGCGAAGAGACTGGGCGCCGAACACGTCTACATCGTCTACAGAAGATCCGAAGCGGAGCTGCCCGCCAGAAGAGAAGAAGTCGAACACGCCAAGGAAGAAGGCATCGAATTCATGCTCCTGAACAACCCCGTCGAGATCCTGGGCGGCGAAGACAGATTCGTCAACGGCATCAAGTGCATCAAGATGGAACTGGGCGAACCGGATGCATCCGGCAGAAGAAGACCCGTCGAGATCCCCGGCAGCGAATTCGTGCTGGACGTCGACTGCGTCATCATGGCCATCGGCACCTCCCCCAACCCGCTGATCAAGAACACGACCGAAGGTCTGGAAACGAACAAGAAAGGCTGCATCGTAGCCGAAGAAGAGACCGGCAAGACCTCTAAAGACATGGTCTACGCGGGCGGCGACGCCGTAACCGGCGCAGCGACCGTTATCCTCGCCATGGGCGCAGGCAAGACGGCTGCGAAGGCCATCGACGAAGCGCTGAGCAAATAAGAAACGGAAACAAACGGCCGGGCCCTTCGGGTCCGGCCCGTTTTTAAGGGAGACATACCATGAATATCAACGATACGCTGCGCTATATCGACTGCGGGCTGCCCAAGGAGATCCGCAAACGCAAGGATTTCGGCGATTTCGAGGGAGCAAACCGCTTCATCGACATGTATCTGCAGAGGGACGACGTGCCCGACGCGATGAAGTACTGCCTGACCGCGCAGAAAGAGATGATGCGCCGCATCCCGCAGAACTACATCTATACTTACGAACAGGCCATGGACCGCATCCATCAGGAGATCCCCGACTTCACGGAGGAAGAGTTCGACGCCTGCATCGACACCGGACGCGTGCACTGGGTCTACATCGACGGCGTTCCTCACTACATCGACAGCTTCTTCGGGTCCATGTGCAAGGATCCCGCGATCGCGAAGCGCGCCGGCCGTAAGAACGAACCGACGATGATGCCCGGCACGGACGAAACGTTCCGCAACTACTCCATCAAGCAGATGAAGACGAACGGCAAGATGGGCCTGCGCATGACCATCCGGGCCTCCGTGCGGATCAAGGACGAATGCTTCAAACCCGGTTTTGTCCGCGTTCATCTGCCCATCCCCGCGGAATGCGAAACGCAGAGCGAGATCGAGATCCGCGGCATGAACCCTGCCGGCGGCATCGTCGCTCCGGGAACGTCCCGCGCCCGCACGATCTGCTGGGAAGTCGATCTGAAGGAAAACACGGAGTTCTGGGTGGAATACTCCTACGTCCACACCGAATGGTATCACGATACGGAGCACATGACCCCGGACGCCTGGCAGCCCTCGTTCTGCACGGAAGAACAGGCGCCGCATATCCTGTTTACGCCCTATCTGAAGCGGCTCACCGCGGAAGTCACCTGCGGCTGCCCGAACAACCTGGAGAAAGCCAGAGCGATCTACGACTGGATCACGAAGAACGTCGTGTATAGTTTCGTTCCCGACTACATCATCAACGAGAACATCCCGGAGAGCATGGCCCGCAACTATACCGGAGACTGCG
>JAEEGK010020553.1_pt1 | contig 14029 bp, 11 predicted proteins | sample 8958771 | NCBI WGS metagenome assembly JAEEGK01 (sample SAMN16246547, study PRJNA631951) | gut metagenome | biome: gut microbiome; feature: rumen; material: SC-attached | host: Bos | place: Iran: Karaj | collected 2018-10
GTATGCGAAAACGGCGCAGCCGACGGGGCTGATGACGACGGCGCGATCCTGTACGCCGTAATCGGCCAATGCTTCCGCGATCAGTTTATGGATGATGCCGTGGCCGCAGCCCGGGCAGTAGTGCGTGGCGGACGGAGCGGCGGACGGTCCTTTGCGGGGGAATTCAGCGTAGATGCCTTGAGTGCGGATGATTTTTTCTTCCATGGTAGTAGTCTCCCCTGTTATTTGGCGGCCTTGCGGATGGCGTCCATGACTTGGTCGAGTTCGATGAGATTGCCGCCCAGGCGGTTGACGAGTTTGACAGGCTTGGCGCATTCAATGGCGAGGCGGAGGTCGTCCGCCATCTGGCCGTTGCTCATTTCGACGGAGATGAAGGTCATCTTGTCATGCTTCGCAAGCTTCTTGGCCTGTTCAGCGGGGAACGGGTTAAGCGTGATTGGACGGAAGAGACCGACCTTCAGGCCTTCCTTGCGGGCCAGATCCATGGCGGTCTTCGCGATACGGGAGGAGGTGCCGTAGGCGACGAGAACGACGTCCGCGTCGTCGCAGTTCTGCATTTCGACGCGGGATTCTTCCGCGGCGATCTTCGCATACTTCTCCTGGAGGTAGTCGTTGAACTTGCCGAGCTGGTCGAAGTTGAGGAAGATGGAGGTGACGAGATTTTCACGCGTTTCCGCCGTTCCCGCGACGGCCTTCGCGTTGTCGATGACAGGCGTGATGGCCTTTTCAGGGAAGGTGAACGGTTCAATCATCTGGCCGAGCACGCCGTCCGCGAGGACGTATGCGGGGGTGCGCCATTTGAAGGCGAGTTCGAAGGCGAGCATCGTGAAATCGCACATTTCCTGTACGGAGTTCGGAGCGAGAACGATGGGCTTGTAATTGCCGTGACCGCCGCCCTTTACGACTTGATTGTAGTCGCCTTGTTCGGGGCCGATGTTGCCGAGACCTGGGCCTGCGCGCATGATATCGACGATGACGGCGGGCAGTTCCGCACCGGCCATGTAGGAAATGCCTTCCTGCATGAGGGAGATGCCGGGGCCAGAGGAAGCGGTGAAAACGCGATGACCTGCGGCAGCCGCGCCGTAGCACATGTTGATGGAGGCCTCTTCCGATTCGGCCTGAAGGAACTTGCGGCCGAGTTTGGGATAGAGGCTGGAAGCCTCATGAAGGACTTCCGAAGCGGGGGTGATGGGGTAGCCGAAATAGCAGTCCGAACCGGCGTAGAGAGCGCCGATGACCACGGCCTTGTTGCCTTTTAGAAGTGTAGTTGCCATAATCGTCTATTATTTAATGTAAAGGTGATGACAAACGGGAGGGACGCCTTACTTCTTGGGAATGTGGATTTCAAGGGCGTACGGTTCGGGGCATGTGTAGAAGCACGATGCGCAGCCGATGCAGCCTTCGCCTTTGTAAACGACGGGGCGGTAGCCGCGAACATTGAGTTCGGTGCCGATTTCAAGGCATTGCTTGGGGCATGCATCCACGCAGCGTCCGCAGGATTTGCATTCCAGCGAGTTGATTTGCGGATAGGGAGTTGTTTTGTCCATGATGATGCTTCCTTCTAGTTAAGAGAACGAAAACAGAACTAATTAATATAATGTCGTCTTGAGTTTTTTAAAGAAATGTTGTTTTTTCACGCGCAGACATTAAATTAATAAGTTTAAGACAAACACCACTCTTGTGGATTTTTGAATTCAGAACCTAAAAAGCTATACAGCAAAGGCGGTAGAATCTTATGTGTAGTAGGATGAGCGATTGGCAGACCGATTCGAGCAAGTACATTGTCGGCATTGGCAGTGATCATGGCGGTTTGGAACTGAAGGCGGCGTTGGTCGCGTGGCTGAAAGGCCGCGGCATCGATGTCGTTGATATGGGCCCGTTGACGTTGGATCCGGAAGACGACTACACGGATTACGCGGTGAAGGTTTCCAAAGCCATGCTGAAAGGCGAGATCACGTGCGGCGTGTTGATTTGCAAGAGCGGTATCGGAATGTCAATCGCGGCGAACCGTTTCCATGGGCTTCGCGCGGCATTGGCGTTCGCGCCCGAACGCGCGGCGTTGTCCCGCGAACATAACAATTCGAATATTTTGGTAAGCGGCGGCAACGGCATGTCGAAGGACGAATTCCTGAAAGTCGTCGAAGCATGGATGGCGACGCCGTACAGCCAGGCGGAGCGCCATACGCGCCGTTTGCGCAAGATCGAAACGATGACGTACGATGACACGGCGGCGTTGCGCAATGCCGATCCGGAAATCTACGGGATGATCGAACGGGAGCGTTCCCGTCAGGAACGCGGACTGGAACTGATTGCGTCTGAGAACTTTGCATCTCCGGCGGTACGTGCGGCCTGCGGCTCCATCCTTACTAATAAATATGCGGAAGGCTATCCGGGCAAGCGTTATTACAGCGGTTGCATCCATGTGGATGAAATCGAACAGGCGGCGATCGACCGCGCCTGCCAGCTGTTTGGAGCGGAAGCCGCGAACGTGCAGCCGCATTCCGGCAGCCAGGCGAACATGGCGGCCTACATGGCGTTGATTCAGCCGGGCGATACGGTTTTGGCGATGAGTCTGGACCACGGCGGCCATCTGACGCACGGCCACAAGGTGAATTTCTCCGGCCTGACGTATCATTTCGTCGGCTACGGCGTTGATCCAAAGACGGAGATGTTGAACTACGATACAATTGAACAGCTGGCGATTGAAAACAAGCCGAAACTGATTCTGGCGGGTGCCAGTGCGTATCCGCGCATCATCGACTTCCCGCGTCTGCGTGCCATCGCGGACAAAGTCGGCGCGTATTTGATGGTCGATATGGCTCATATTGCGGGACTTGTGGCGACGGGAGAACATCCGAGCCCTGTTCCGTATTGCGATATCGTGACGACGACGACGCACAAGACGCTGCGCGGCCCGCGCGGCGGCTTGATTCTCTGCAAGGAGAAATATCTTAAGGCCGTGAATTCCAAAGTGTTCCCTGGCATGCAGGGCGGTCCGTTGATGCACATCATCGCCGGCAAAGCCGTCTGCTTCAAAGAAGCCATGAGCGACGAGTTCAAGGCTTACCAGAAGCAAATCAAAGTGAATGCGACCTGCCTGGCCAAAGCGTTGGCGGATCGTGGTTTCCGTATCGTCAGCGGCGGAACGGACAACCATCTAATGCTGGTGGACCTCCGTCCGAAAGGCGTCAGTGGAAAAGACATCGCGACGGCGTTGGATCGCGCGGACATCACGGTGAACATGAATCTGATTCCGTTCGATCCCGCGAAACCGACGGTCACCAGCGGTATCCGCGTCGGCACGCCTGCCGTGACGACGCGCGGCCTGAAAGAGCCCGAAATGCTGAAGATCGCTGATTTCATCACGCGGGTTGCGGAAAACATCAACGACGACGCTGTCATCGCGCAGGTGAAGGCGGAAGTCAACGAACTGACGACTCATTTCCCGATGCCGCAGCTTAAGGCGTAACGCCTTAAGAGCTTAAAGCCAAAAGCTTAAAGCTTAAAGCAAAATGCAAAAGTGCATGGCATGCTGTAGGTTTTGGCTTTAAGCTAAGTTATTTGTTTTTTGCATTAGGCTTTTAGCTTTGGGCTTTTAACTCCGCGAAGCGGATGGTATTTGCTTTAGGCTTTTAGCTTTAAGCTTTTAGCTGAGAAGAAACTATGAATCCCGTATCCGTCATCATGCCGCAGGACGGCGACATCAATACGGCTCCCACGTATTTGTTCGACCACAGCGACTTGTACAAGCAGGATCCGCGTGAAGCGGCTCTTGCCTGGTTCAAGGAGGCCCGCTATGGGCTGGGCATCCACTATGGCCTTTACTCCTTGATTGGAAAAGGTGAACGCGCCCTGATGGCGGGGGCGTTGACGGAAGACGAGTATCACGCGTTGCCGAAGTTGCTGAAAGCGAACCATTTCGAGGCGAACGACATCGTGGAGTTCGCCATCGCCAATGGCATGCGGTATCTGAATTTCAGCGTTCGAAACGCAGATGGTTTCTCCTTGTACAATACGGCGCAGACGGATTTCAACATCGTGAACACGCCTGCCCATCGCGATTTACTGGCTGAATTGGCGTCGGTCTGCGAATACCACGGCATCGGGCTATGTTTGCATTATGCACTTGGCGAAGACTGGCATCATGCAAAAGGGCCGCGCAAAGGCTGTGAACGGAGCAAAGAGGACATTTTGGAATACCGTGAATTCATCATGGGGCAACTGAATGAACTTTTGACACAATACGGTCCGATCGGCGCTGTCTGCTTCCAGGAGATCGAAGGTGTTTTGGGGCATGCGGACGGTGAGGCGTTTGACTGCGCAGATCTATACCGCTATGTCCGACATCTACAGCCGCAGACGTTGGTGGCGTTCGAACAGGGAATTCATGGAAGCGAAGACTTTTTCAGTTGCGTGAAGGCGATACCGTCGGAAGACGCTCCCGACGAATTGCAGGGCTTCATCCACAAGCAGGCTGACAAAACGTTGGAAATTCGGATGAGTCTGACGCCGAACGCGTGGGGCTACCATGCGGATGCGGCGGGCCGTCATGAACGGGAGGAAGCCGTCTGGGAGCAGTTGCGCTATGCGCAACGCGCGAATTCCAATCTGCTGGTGAACACGGCGCTGATGCCCGATGGCTCATTGGACGCGGAAGACATCAACACGCTGCTGGAAATCGGCCGTCGCATTGAGCAAGGCGGCTATCCGCAGTGACGTGTCACGCATAAAATTGCGAAAAATTGCCGTATTTAGTGGAAAAATGGGAATGGACGGCTATATTTATATCTTCCACCGTAAAAAACATTTTAATAACCATATAGCAAGAGGGCAACACCATGGCAACCAGTACATTTAGAAACAAGAACGAAGTTCGTCCGAAAAAGCAGGGCGCCGCGAAGCGCAAGCGCATTAAGGACCAGAAGAAGCGCCTTGTCAAGCTTGGCATGACGGAAGAAATGGTCGCGAAGATGCAGAGCAACGACCTCCGCGCCTGGTTGAAGCGCCCGAAAGTCGTGCAGGAAATGTTTGCGAAGAAGGACGAGGCCGCTGAAGCCTAATCTGAATTCCAGATGATTTTGAGAGCCGCCTGAAGCAATTGCTTCGGGCGGCTTTTTTTTGTGTGAGCGATTGCGTTTTGTAGAAAGAGGGTAAAACATATTTAAAAAGTCTTGAAAAAATGTTTCCAGACATTATTTTATTAAGAAAAAAATGTTTGTAAACACTTTTTTTATGCTTAGAGATATGAAAAATGCCAAGTTTTGATATTTTGGATTTAGTGACCAGTTTTCAGAGAAGACTGAATCATGTGCCAAGAGTATTCAGTCGTTTTCTGCTCAGTGAAATCGACTGGGAAGACCATCTTATCGGCATTCGTGGGGCTCGCGGTTGTGGAAAGACCACCATGCTGCTTCAGCGGATTCTTGGAGATGAGGCGAAAAAACATAAAAGTCTTTATGCTTCATTGGATCATCTGTGGTTTTCCAAACATTCGTTGGAAGAATTGGCTGAATATCACGTCTCGCATGGTGGAACGCATTTGTATTTGGATGAAGTCCATTATCTTGATAATTGGCAGACCTCTTTGAAAAACCTTTATGACGATTTTCCTGAATTGCAAATTGTCTATACAGGGTCGTCGCTTTTGAAAATTGATTTTGCTGGTGGTGATCTGTCCCGTCGGCAGATTGTCTATAATTTGCCAGGCCTATCATTCCGTGAATTTATTGAATTGGAAGATGGAGTCCAATTTCCAAAGTTCTCTCTTGAGGACATAGTGTTGCATCATGCTGAAATAGCCACCAGTATCAGCTCGAAGCTTTCAATTCTGGCGATATTTGAAAAATACTTGAAATATGGTTACTATCCATTCTATCGGGAAGTACGGCGTGGATTTGATATCCGTTTGCAACAAATTGTGAATCAAGTGCTTGAGAGTGACTATCCTGCTACTGAAAGTGTGACAGTGGCAACTATTCGCAAAACTAGGAAGATGCTCCAGGTGCTTTCTGAAAATGTTCCTCAAACTCCTAATCTTAATGAACTTTGTGTTGAATTGGAGACGGACCGGAACCAGGCCTTGAAGATGCTTGATGCTCTGGCTCGTGCTGGTCTGCTTGGCCTTCTCATGAAGGCATCGAAAAATCTGAAACGTTTGGGCTGGCCTGAGAAGATTTTGATGCACAATACCAATCTGATGTATGCTTTGGGGACATCAGTCGTTGAAGGAACGTTACGTGAGACCTTCTTCCTGAACCAATTGCAAGTTGGACATCAACTTCATCTGCCGGAAAAAGGTGATTTCCTAGTGGATGGAAAATATTTGTTTGAAGTTGGCGGGCGTCGGAAATCCTTCAGGCAGATACAGGATATTGCAGACAGTTATTTGGCTGTGGATGATTTGGAAATAGGCTATGGAAACCGAATACCACTATGGCTGTTTGGCTTTTTGTATTGACTGTCTGTATCCAAAAATCAACGGCAAGTGGATTTTTTATTCGCCATTCGTGACGAAACGGCTATATTATATCTTTTCTGAATATAAAAAGGACTGATTGAAGAGACATGACCATGAAGGACGACAAGGAACGCATCGTAATCACGGGAGTAGGGCTGACGGCGCCGAACGGCAATACCCTGGGCGAGTTCCGCGCGAATTTGCTGAACGGCGTTTCCGGAATCGTGCCGTATAACATCCGCTATTTCGGCGACACGTTCGCGGGACTATGTTCGTATGATGCGACGAAATATCAGAAGCGCAAGGAGATACGCATCGGAACGCGGGCGGGTTCGATTTCCATCTACTGCGTCTGCGAAGCGTTGGCGGACGCGGGCGTTGAGCTCGGTCGCGATTACGCGAAGGACAAGACGGGCGTATTTGTCGGCATTACGGAGCATGGCAACGTGGAGACGGAAGGGCAGGTCTATGAGATCAGCCAGTACAATTACGACACGAAATTTTGGTCGCACTACCACAATCCGCGGTCGGTTGCGAACAATCCTGCGGGCGAAGTGACGGTCAATTTGGGCATTACGGGGCCGCACTATACGATTGGCGCGGCATGCGCGGCGGGCAATCTCGGCGTCGTGCAAGGTGTGCAGCAAATCCTTCTGGGAGAGGTGGATGTGGCGTTGGCAGGCGGTGTTTCGGAAAGTCCGCATACGTTTGGAATCTTCGCGGCGTTCGCCAGCCAGACGGCGCTTGCGCATCATGATGATGCGACGAAGGCGAGTCGTCCGTTTGATCGTGACCGCAATGGTATCGTCATCTCCGAAGGCGGTGCAATGTACGTATTGGAGCGTCTTGATCGCGCAAAGGCACGCGGGGCAAAGATTTATGGCGAAGTCGCGGGATGGTGCTACAATTCGGATGCCAGCGACATGGTGCTGCCGAATCCGGAACGCCAGGCAGAATGCATCCGCCGAGCCATCATGCGGGCTGGACTGCAACCGAAGGACATCCACATCGTCAATACCCATGCGACGGGAACGCCTGCTGGCGACATAAAGGAATGCGAGGCGTTGCGGAATGTGTTTGACGAGACGTGCACGGAGACGTATTTTAATAATACGAAGAGTTATATCGGCCATTGCATGGGGGCGGCTGCCGCATTGGAACTGGCGGGCAATCTGCCTGCTTTCGATGACCAGATCGTCCATCCGACAATCAACATCGACAATTTAGATCCGGCCTGCGATATTCGCAATCTTGTGTGCAACAAGCCTGTGAAAGTCGGAAAGGTGGATTCGATTCTGAATAACTCATTCGGGATGATGGGCATCAATTGCGTGTTGGTGGTCACCCGATATGAAGCTTAAAGCTAAAAGCTTAAAGCTTAAAGCAAATCAAATGCCATAGGCCATGAGCCATATGCCATAAGCACCGTCCGAAGGGCGATCGGTGGCGGCTCGGCGGTTTCGATACGCTTTGCGGGAAGGGAAGATGAGGCGCTGTGTTTGTGAAAGAAAAACAAAACAATAGATAATAAAATAGACAAATCATTAAGGAAAAAGGAACAAGATGTCACGCGATGAAATTTACAAGGCATTGATCGAGATTGTCACCGATATCAATCCGGACGAAGACTGGACGCAACTGAAGTTGGATGATCCGCTTCGCGGCAAGCTCGAATCGATGGACTTTCTGGATGTCATAATGGAATTGCGGAAGCGTTACGGCGTGGAAGTGCCTGAAGCCGACTACGGCAAGCTCAGCACGCTGAACGCCTGCGTCGATTATCTGTTCCCGAAACTAAACAAGTGAGGAGATTGCAGGATGGCAGAGAACAATGTGAACATTCCTCCGACCAATCATGTAAAGGTTCTTGGAGGTCAGGGGTGGATCGGTCTTGTTGATCGTCTTGGCACGGAGACGAGCATTGTGAACGCCGCTCGCGTCTCCTTCGGCAAAATCCGCACAGAGATGGACGACCGCGATGCGGCACTCGTGCGGTATCTGATCAAAAATCACCACACAAGTCCTTTGGAACACGTGGTTTTCACGTTCTTGGTGCATTGTCCGCTGTTCATCCGTTCGCAGTGGCATCGTCACCGCACGTGGAGCTACAATGAAATTTCGCGTCGCTACACGGACGTCGATATCGAATTCTACACGCCGCCCGAACTGCGTGAACAGGCGGAAAGCGACCGTCAGGCGTCGCGTCCGGCGGAGCATCTGGATCAGGCGGCTTGCAAGGCGTTGATCGAAGAGCATCACAAACGCTCTTTGGACTTGTACCACAAGTTGTTAGAGCAGGGCGTCTGCCGCGAACAGGCCCGTGGCGTGCTGCCGCAGGATATGATGACGACGTTCTGGGCGACGGTCGATCTGAACAATCTGCTGAAGTTCCTTGAATTGCGCGACAGTGATCATGCGCAGTGGGAGATCCGCGAATACGCGATCGCCATCAAGAAGCTGATCAAGCCTGATTTCCCGCATGTGGCGGAAATCAAAGGATGGTAAGCTTATATGGTAGCCACTGTGGTGGCTACCATGCTTATGGCTTATGGCCTATAGCTTATGTCCTGAAAATAAAGGACATAAGGGACTAAAGGGACATAAGGGATAGAAGATTTTTAGAAACAGGGCGGGTCACGCAATAGCGTGACCCGCCCACTGTTTTATTTGATTGGAATAAATGAGCCGTGGCGGCCGCGGGCGGCGGGAGATTCGGCGTCGAAGGTGAGCTGGCCGTTGACGAAAACGAAGCGAACGCCTGTGCAAGGCGTATGCGGCGCTTTGAAGTCGAAGACGCATTTGAAGTTTTCTGGATCGAAGAGGACGAGATCCGCGCGGTATCCGGGCTTGATGATGCCGCGTTCGGGAATGTTGAAAATGGAAGCCGTCAGGGAGGTCATGCGACGGATAACTTGTTCATCCGGAGCACTTTGGCGGGCAAATTGGAAGAACCGCGGGAATGTGCCAAAGGCACGCGGATGGGCGCGGCCGACGGTATAATCGTAGGCGTTGGAGGAGGCGTCGCTTCCGGCGACGACCCAATCCTTTGCGAGAATGCGGTGCATGTTGTCTTCGCTCATCTTGCCGAAAGCGGCCGAAGGCGATGCTTCGGTGAGCAGTTTGATAGTCGCTTCAGGCGGCGTAAGCCCCATCATTTCACCGATTTCCTTCATATTGTAGCCGATGTATGGCTTGTGGGCGGAGATGGAATCCGTCACGATGACGCGTTCCCAATTGGGGCCCTTGTCGCCCATATTGTTGAAGGCATCGATGATTTCCTTTTGATGTTCAGGCGTTTGCAGATATTCGCGGATATTTGCGATTAGATCATAGGGGGAGGGTACGACCATGCGGAGGGACGTGCAGGAGAAGATGTACGGATAGCGGTCCGCGAAGACGGACATGCCGTTCTTCTTGGCGTTTTCGATCTTTTCGAAGGCGGCATCCAGTTTATACCAGTTCCGTTGATTGGTGGCTTTGAAATGGGAGATTTCGAGCCTGTTGGCACCGGCGGCGGCGATTTGTATGGCTTCGTCGATGGATTCAAGAAGACCGTCGCCTTCGGAACGCATGTGGGTGGCATAGGGCTTGTTGGTGCCCTTCAGGACGGAGGCGAGTTCGACGACTTCCTCCGTCTTGGAATACTTGCCCGGCAGATACCAGAGGCCGGATGAGAGACCGGCGGCGCCTTGTTTAAGTGCCTTGTCGAGAATCTCTTTCATCTGATTCATTTCATCACGCGTGGGCTCGCGATTCTCATAGCCCATGACCATGGAACGGATCGTGTTATGGCCGGCGAGGGCGACGATATTGAGGGCCGGCTGACGGAGGTTCAGTTCGTGGGCATACGATTCGATGTCGCTCCAGCAGGCATGCTTGGTAAGTGTCGCGGAGGAGCCGCAGTTGCCGACGACTTCCGTCGTGACGCCTTGTGAGATTTTGGCGTCCGCGTTTGGGTTGTCCATGATTTTCGTATCGGAATGGGAATGTGCGTCGATGAAGCCTGGCGAGAGCGCAAGACCTTCCGCGTCAATGGTATAGACGCCGGATGGGTGCATGGTTCCTGCTTTGGCGATGGCTTCGATGCGGCCTTGATTGACACAGACATCTGCCATGAAGGGGGCGTTGCCGAGACCATCGAAGAGCTTGGTGTTGAGGATGATGAATTGAGAGGGGAGTTCTTTGATCATGGGTGTTTCCGATTGTGTGATGCTTATGGGATATGTGAGAGTTATGGGATATCTGGGATATCTGAGATATCTGGGATGATTGATGTTTGTGTTTAATTGGTTTTAGGCGGCGGGGCGTTTTTGTATTGCATGAGATTGTCGTCTTCCACCTGATGCGTCGGGTTGGGGACGAGTGCAAGGTAGCTTTCGCGGGAGATTTTGCCGTCTTCGTAGAGATTGCGGAGGGCACGTTCCATCGTGACCATGCCGAGACTGGCGGATGTTTCCATCATGCCGGCGATCTGATGAGTCTTCTTGTCGCGGATCATGGCGCGGATGGCGGTGGTTCCAAGCAGGACTTCAAAGGCCGCAATGCGGCCTTTTGGTTGGTCTTTGCGCGGCAGAAGCCGTTGGGAGATAATGGCTTCCAAACAGGCCGCCAGCTGTGAGCGAATCTGATTCTGGCGTTCTGCGGGGAAGACGTCGATGATACGGTCCACGGACTGCATGACATCGTTCGTATGGAGCGTCGCGAAGACGAGATGGCCTGTTTCGGCGGCGGTCAGAACGGTGGCGATCGTTTCCGGATCGCGCATTTCACCGACGAGAATGACATCTGGATCCTGTCGTAGGACGTATTTCAAAGCATTGGAAAAACTGTACGTATCCGCATGGACTTCACGTTGTTCGATAAGAGCCATTTTGTGCGAATGGACGAATTCGATCGGGTCTTCAACGGTAATGATATGGCATGCACGAGTCGTGTTGATGCGATCCAAAAGGGCGGCGAGCGATGTGGATTTACCGGAGCCTGTGGGGCCGACGAAGAGGACGAGGCCTTGGCGGCGTGTACTGAGGCTGGCGACGGCTTGCGGAATGCCAAGTGCTTCAATGCTCGGTATTTGCGTCGGAATGATACGCATGGCGGCAGCGATGGCGCCTTTTTGGTAGAAGCCGTTGACGCGGAAACGATAGTCGTTTTTATTACCGCCGCCGATGTCAAGGCCTTTGACGGAAAGCGCGAAGTCGATTTCCTTATTTTCTTCGAAATCAGCGCGTTGCGTATAGGACAGAACAGAATAGAGGAGCTTCTGCGTGTCCGCTGGCGTAAGCGTCGGCATATCGAACGGGCAGAGCTCGCCATCGATCCTAATGACTGGTGCGGAACCATTTGTGAGGATGAGATCGGACGCGCCGTAGTGGATGGCATCGCGAAGGAGTTTCTTGATGGAAAGGCCGTGGTCGGGATCAGCGGAATAGCTGCGAAGCGTGTCGATGCCTGTTTCCATGCCCTGTGCGAGGAGGATAAATTCTTCTTTGTTGGAAGCGGCGGCGGTGGCGGTTTCAAACGTGATGAGATCGTCTTGGAAGAGCTTGAGGATGGAGCGGTTGAAGGTGGTCATGCCTTCGTTGTAACCGGCCTTGATGATTTCCGGAATCGTCTCGATTTCGCGGTTGGCAACGAGGCGGCGGGCGAGCGGCGTCATGCGCAGAACTTCGAAGGCGGCGACGCGGTCGATGGCGTCTTTCTTTGCGATAAGTCGTTGGGATACAATGCCGATGAGCACCAACGACAAATCCTGCGCGATCTGCGGCTGTTGGTCTTCAGGAAAGTAATTGATAATGCGCTCCAACGTCTGGTTGACGTCCATCGTATGCATGGTGGCGGCGACGAGATGGCCGGTTTGGGCGGCGTTGATGGCGGTCTGGACGGTTTCCAAATCGCGCATTTCGCCGAGGAAGATGATGTCTGGATTCTGGCGGACGACATGGCGGAGGGCTGTCTGAAAGTCGTTTGTGTCACTACCGATTTCGCGCTGATCGATGACGGCTTTGATGTCTTCGTGGACGAATTCAATAGGATCTTCGATCGTGACGACATGCTTATGGAAATGCGTGTTGATATGGTGTAGCATGGCAGCGAGCGTGGTGGATTTGCCGGAACCCGTTGCGCCCGTGATGAGTATGAGGCCGCGCTGCTCTGCGGCGAATTCCATGACGACATCTGGAATCAACAGTTTTTTCGCATCAACGGCTCCCGACGGAATGCGGCGGATGGCCATAGAGATATTGCCGCGCTGGTAGGAGAGATTGATACGAAAACGGCCGAGCGGCGGGAGGCTGATGCCGAGATCGGCGTCTTTCATCTCCTCGAAGCGTGACATCATGCTCAACGGAAGGTGACGTTCGAAGAAAGCGCGCACGTCATCGTTGGTCAACGGCGGCTCCTGTAGCTCCTGGATGGCACCCGCGATGCGCATGGCGGGGCGACGTCCGACGGAGAGGAAGAGGTCGGAGGCCTTCATGGCGTCCATGGAGGAGCATAGGCGGACGATGTCCAATGTCGGTGCTGTTTGCATGGGGCTTCAGTAGTTTTGTGCGGATTTTTTCTTGATAAGGACGGTATGCTGGTCTTCCCGTTCACGATCCGTTTTGGGGACGTGAATGGGATTGCCATTGAAGTCCTTTTCTGCGTAGAACATTGCGGTTGCGAGAGTTCCGGGCGTCGGAATGAAGCATTGGATCTGCTGTGGCTGCCAGCCGCGTTTTTTGAACCAGTTGGCGACGGTTTTCATGTCCGACATCTCGCAGCCCGGATAGGCGCTAATTATATATGGTATAATATACTGCTCTTTGCCGTGTTGCGCACTGGTGGCCTGAAAAATATCGAGAAAACGCTCGAATTTGTCAAAAGAAGGCTTCCGCATGAGCTTGAGGACCTTGTCGGAGCAATGTTCGGGGGCGAGTTTCAGATGGCCGCCGACGAAATTGGCGACAAGCCGTCTGGCGGCTTCTGGCTCCCGCAGGGCGGCGTCATGGCGGAGGCCGCTGGCGACGGAGATGTGCTTGACGCCTGGAATGGCCTTAAGTTTTTGGAGCATATTGACATAGGCGTTCAGATCCAGCACGAGGTTGGGGCAGATCTCCGGCGTGAGGCAGCTTGCGCGATGGCAGTACTGATAATTGGCCTTGCAGGTTGAACCCCAAAGGTTTGCGGTCGGTCCACCAACGTCCGAGATGGAGCCGCGCCATTCGGGCATCTTCGTCATGCGGGTGATTTCCGCGACAAGCGATTCGGTCGATCGCGACGTGATTTTGCGGCCTTGATGCTGCGCGATGGAGCAGAAGGCGCAGGCTCCCGCGCAGCCGCGGACGGCGGTGACGCTGAAACGGAGCATGTCCAACGCGGGAACCGGCTGGTCGTATTTCGGATGCTGACGGCGTGTAAACGGCAGGGAATAAAGGGCATCCATCTGTTCCGTCGTCAACGGCGGGGCGGACGGCTCGATGACGACAAACTGGTTGCCGTGTTGTTGGACAATCGGCGTGGAACCGTTGTGGTAGTGGTCTTCCAGCTGAAGCGTCGCCTTGATGAGAAGCGATTTGTCCTGTTGGATTTCTT
>JAEEGK010020555.1_pt1 | contig 14028 bp, 6 predicted proteins | sample 8958771 | NCBI WGS metagenome assembly JAEEGK01 (sample SAMN16246547, study PRJNA631951) | gut metagenome | biome: gut microbiome; feature: rumen; material: SC-attached | host: Bos | place: Iran: Karaj | collected 2018-10
TGGATTTAAAATTGATATATGGAGTTCTGGTATTATTTTATTTGCAATGTTATGTGGATATTTACCTTTTGAAGATGATTCTAATGATGTTTTATTTCAAAAAATTTTAGAGTGTAAATTAGATTATCCAATATTTTTATCTGAATATTCTATTGATTTAATGAATAAAATTTTAGTCACTGATCCTCAAAAAAGAATTGATATTATTAATATTAAGAAACATCCTTTTTATATTCAAGGTAAAAAAGTTTTTGAAAATATTCATTCCGAATTTTTTGAAAATGAAGATATAATAATTATTAATGATAATTCTTTAAATATAAGTAATAAAGATTATTATGATTCTGATAATAAGAAAAATGAAATTTATACTAAAATAAAAGAAAAACCGAATAAAAAGAAAAATAAAAAAAATAAAGAAATTTTAACTAAAACAGATAATGAAATTAATAATAATAAAAATATTATAAAATATCAGAATACAAATCCAAATAAATCTAAAATTGATAATTTAAAAGAATTAAAGGAATTTATTATTTCTTTTTCAAAAGGAAATTTAAATTTAAAAATGAATAGGAATTCTTTAAGATCAAATAATTTAGGACAAGGTAAAAAAAATAATAAAAGAAATAAAAATAATGATATTAAACAATCATATTCTGAAGATTATAAAAAAATATCATCAAATAAAAGAATAAATACAGAACAAGATTTTATGGATAATGAATTAAATAATATTTCAAATAAAAATAAAAAAGAATCTTTATCTTTATACCAATATAATTCAGGAAAAGGTAAAAATGGAAATCAAATGAATTTAAAATATTATATTAATAAAACTTATAGAACAAATTATGAAATGTTTCATTTTAACTCACAAAAAAAAAATAATAAAAGAAATAAAAATAATATCTCAAATAATATTTTAGATGGATTTAAGAATTCTAATTATTTAAAAACTGAAAATGCTATTGAAAAGAAATTTATTCAAAATAAAGTTTTAAAAAAACCTATAAAAAAAACAAAAGATTATAATAGAAACTCAATAAAACAAAATTCACTTAATTTTGAAGTAAAAAGAATAATACATTCAAATCACAAAAAAAATCATATTTCAATAACAAATAGAAAAATAAATGATTTATTAAAAAATAATTCTAGACCATCAATAAATATTTCAGAAATGAAATTAAAGAAAAATAATTTATTATCAAATGAGTTTTTAAATGATAATAAATCAGGTTTAAATAATAAAGATAATAAAAATCAAATAAAATCAGTTAAATACATGATTAATAAAAAAATAAATGAAAAAAATCTATATTCAATTATTAATACTTTAAGTAATAGAAATATGGAAATTAAAACTCCTCAGTCACATGTTAATTTATTGTCAAGAAATAAAAAAAAACCAAAATATATTAAAACTGAAGGATTTGATATTTATAGAAAAATTAATGATAAAAAAACTCATAATAATGAAATTATTTTAACTTCAAAAAAAATAAAAAGAACATATTCTAATAAATAATAATGATTTTTTAAAAATTATTTTTATGATTGATTAGTATTTTCATATTTTTTATTTTTTTATTAAATATATAAATATAATAATTTTAAATACAGATTATATTCAAAAAAATTATTATTTAAGTTTTTAACAAAGGGATCTTATTTTTTCTTTAAAAAGAAAAGAATTTTTATTAATGAATATAAATAAAAATTATATAATAAAAAGTATAATATAAAATAAAAATTAAAATTATAAAATTTAAAACAAATTCTAATTTATATTAATTAAAGCCCTTAAATAGTTTAAAATATAATTTATAATTTCAAAGGAACCAAAATGTAAAAATAAACAAAAGAGTTTTACAATAATTAATAAATCAAAAAATTTAATCATTATCACATTTGTATTGTGTATTCACTTTATGAAAAATTAATAAATGAATTTTTTACTTGAAGTAAATAATATTATGAAAAAATATGATTTTTTATATTTTTTTATCTATTTTAATTAATAAAAAATATTTTCAATTAATCTTTATAATATTTAATATATATTCTAATGTTTATTTTATTTTAAATAATAAGAAAATTCAATCTATTTTTTCCATCAAAATACACAATCAGCATGTTTATATTTGTAAAAAATAATATATCTTTTTAAAAATGAATAAATTATTTTAAAAAAGATTCTTTTAATACAGAAAATATTTTTCTAATATCACTTTCAATTTCAATTTCTTTTTCAACTGTTTTACAAATATTAATTAAATTATTTTTTGAAGAATCACTTTCATTTTCAAATTGAAAATATTCATCTTCATCTTCATTATTTATTAATTTTAAAGTAACAATTGTATTATTTCCTTTATCTTCATTTATTCACATAATTTAACTTTAATTTCACAATCATAAATAAATTTTTCCTCTGGAAAAAATAAAATAAGTCTAAATCAAAAATAAAAACAAAAAAATATTACCTTATATCGAATAAGAATAAAATTCATCTAAATAAAAAGAATCTTTATAATTTTTCTTTTATTTTTAATATAATTATTGAAAAAATCTTCAAGTTGTTTATTAGTTATTTTTTTTCTTCCCAAGTTCCTGCTTTATTTCAAGCACTTCCAATTTTATTTAGATTTTCATCTACTTTTTGATTTGTTTGTTGAGGAGTAAATCCTTTGTGATCTGCTTTCTTATCACTTTCTCTTTTCCAATATGTATATGATGGCTTTTTCTATTTCTTCTTCTTTTTCTTGAGAATCTTCTTTATCCATTTTTAAAAATAATTTTAATTTTGATTTTATTATTTATTTTCTTATTTATTTTAAAAAAGAAAAAAAATAATGGGATTAAATTACAATAAATGTAAAATATGTGATATATAAAAATAAAAAGAATTTAATAATAGAGAAAATTTAAGAAATATCTTAACAATATATCAAAAATAGAATTCAATCAAACATTTTTATTCTAAAAATTATACTAATGAACTAACAATATTTAAGAATGTTATGTAAAAATTAGAAATATGTTATAATAACCTAAAGATTATGTTCTAAATATTGTCAAGGAAAGTTTTTCTATTCCCAGATTCATCTTTTATGATAGTTGAAGTGGAAAGACAAGATTAGTTAATTATATTGTTAATCTCAATATTTATTGAAAAATAACTTCAAAGAAAATAGATTTATTAATGGTAATGTTTATTATACTTAATGGATTAGGATTAGCTATTAGTTCTTAATTGAAATTCTATTCCAAAAAAATTTTTAATGACATAAGAATTTTTAGTGGGTGATAATTAGAATGAAGGAAATTTTAATAACTATTCTTTATTACAATATTTATAAAGATATTACATTTGTTGAAAACAGATATTTACAAAAATGAAGATATAAACATCAATTATTACAATAAGTTAATTCAAAAATGATAGATTGAATAAATCTTCAAAAGAGAAATGATAATTTTATTAGAAAAGTGGAAATATTAAATATTATTTTTGTTTTAAATATATAAAAAAATTTATTTTTAATCAAAATCCCATATTTTTCCAATTTTTTTATTATCTTTTTTTTATTATTTACTTTTATTTAATTTTCGAGAATTTCTTGTATTGAAGAAATAATATTTTCTAAATTTATAAAATTATTTATTCTTTCATTATAAACAGAATAATAAATATTTGAGTCACATTTTTTTTTAATATTTATTATTTGAGAAATGCAATTATTTAATGTATCAAAACTTTTTTCTTGTAAATTATTTTTATTTAAGTCATTTTGAATTTGCTTTAATTTTCCATTTATCATTTCATCTTTTTCTTGTTGAATAAAATTATTAGAAAATTGATAATCTCCATCATCAATTATTTGATTTCCATAATCTTCAATATTGTCATAAATATGATTATCTCTTTCTGAAAATTTATTATAAAAATTATCAAGTTTATCTTTTATAATATCCTTACTTTTTTTTTTATTATTTAATGAAGATTGATTTATACTTTGATTTATACTTTGATTTATACTTTGATTTATACTTTGATTTATACTTTGATATATACTTTGATTTATACTTGGATTTATACTTTGATTTATACTTTGATTTACTTTTAATTTTTCTTTCTTTTCATCATTCATATTATTATTATCACTAATCAAAATATTATCATTCAAATTTGAATTTTGATTCCTATTCTTATTATTATTATTATTATTGTCATTTGAAGGAATATAATTTTGTCCTAATTCTTCCTCTTCTTTAATAACACTCATATTTGGTGATATACTATTCTTTATTGTTCCTATACTACTTTTCTTAAGTTGATTTAATCCACCCCCAATGTTATAACTCTTACTTAAATTTTTTTTTTTTTCTTCTTTGTTATAAGAAGATTTTAGTGAGCTTTTTTTCATTGAATTTTGACTTATAGTAGATTTAGTTAATGAAATACTATTTTTCATATCAATGATCTGACTATTTACTAATTTCATTTTTTTTTCGTACTCTTCTTTTAAAACAGCAAGTGTTTTTTTTAGATTTTCTTCGTAGTCTTCTTCTTCAATATTTTTTTTTTCTTCGTTTTTTTGTTTGGGTTTTTTTTTTTTACTTTTAAATTTAGCAGGATTATCTTCAATAATTATTGGTTCATTATAATTTTGATTTGAATCTTCTGGGTTTTGAGATTTTTGTCTATTTGAAATTAAATTATCTAAATTCTCTATTTTATTATTTAAAATATTATAAATTTTATTCATTTCATTTGAATTTATTAAATTTTCTAAATGATTTTTCAAATCATCAATTTTATCATCGAAAGTTTCTTCATATAAATTTTCATTATTATCATAAATGTTAACTTCAATTAAATGTGCTCTTTTTAAATGACCATTTAATTTTGATTGATTTTCATATTTTATTCCACAAAATTGGCAAGAATAATCTATTTTATATTCTTCTTCAAAATCATCTTCACTATCAATTAAATTGTCATCATAATTATCATTTTTATTATTATTATTTTTTTTATTTATTTTTTTTGGTTGATTGTTCGAATTATAATATTCTCCATTATTTATAATATATTGATAAGTTTTTAACAATTCATTTTTTTCTTTATTACTTCTTTTAATATCTTCTAGTGTTTTATCATATTTTTCTTTTTTCTTTTTCATTATGTTAAAATCCTCCATTTTACTTTTTAACATTTCATTTTCTTCTTCTAATTTACTTTGAGTATAAGTTAAATATTCAGCACTAGTTTGTAACAAAGAAATTAATTGAGTAACATTTTCAACTGGAAACTCTTTAGTATCATTAGGATTAAATTGAGAATGTAACATATTATCAACGTAAGGTTCTAATGATTGTAAATCATTAGTTCTTCTCATATATTTAGGATTTAATTTCATTAATTCATTCCAATTAAATTGTTGATTGCAAGGCTTAAAAATATCATCATTTATTTCATTTTCATATGATTCATCAAAACGATTATATTGTATATTTCCTTCCATATTCCTTCTTGAATCATATTCATCATAATATTGAGACATTTTTATAAATTAATTATTATAAAATTTCAAATTGAATTTATAAAAAAATTAAATATTGTTATTTATATATAATTCAAATTAAAAAGGTTCTTTTATTATTTAAATTATTTTATTTAAATAATTTATTCATCAGCTTCAGAATTCCACATAGACAGATTTTCTTGTAATAAATTAACTATAGACATAGCATCTTTAACTTCATCTTCTTCTTCATCAACACCATTTAAAGCTTCTTTAGATTTATCTAAAGTTTCTTGTGCTAATTTACAAGCTTGTTCTTTATCTCCAACAACTTCATAATAGAAAACAGACAAATTTAAAGCCAAACCTAATTTAATAGGATTTTTATAATCAATACTATTAGCAGCATCTAAAGCAGCATTATAAGCGCTTAATCCTAAATCAGAATATTTCTTTTTAGTGTCTCCATCAACATTTTCAGCAATATATCTATAATAATCACCTTTCATTTTATGATAAAAAACTTTAGCTTCATCAGTAGTTGCTTTTGGTAATAAAGAAGTATCAATTGTTTCACATATTTTATTACATAAATCTTCTAATTCTTTTTGAACTTTTTGTTTATATTCTCTAATATATTCTAAATAAGGAGATTCTGCTTTTTTTGCTTCTTTTGATTCATAAGCCAATAATGTTCTTATTGCTTGTCTATCTAATGAAATTGTATTTTTATATGCTATTGATAATAAGTTTCTCTCATCTGATGATAAATCTTCTGATTTTGATTTTACCATTTCTTCAAGAAATGCCATCATGTCTTCATAACGGGAACATTGTTCTGCTAACATTGCTAAGTATACTTGCTTTTCGTATTTGTCACTCATTTTTGATTTTTATAATCTTATTTTTTTATGAGGAAATTTATATCTTTACCTTTAAATTTTAATTTAAATTCAGTTATTCTGGAATATGTGTTTTAAATATTTTATTTTTTTTTAGGATTTTCTCAAAAGATTTTTTAAATTGATTTATTTTTTCATTTAAGATTAAAAAATTAAATTATTTATTTTATTTATTTATTTGTACATTTTATGTATAATAAAACAAAAAAGTGTACAATTCATAATAAAAAATTAATTCGAAAAAAATAATAATAAAAAATAAATAAGTAGAAAACTAAAATAAAATGACTTCTCTTAATTCAGAAATAAATTCAATAATTTCAAAATTAAATGATATATCAGAGAAAATGAAAGAAACATTTCATTTACCTCCATATCATTATATAGAATTATTTATTTACTTTAATAACTTCATAGAAGATGAATTATCAATATCAAAAGAAAGTTTTATTTCAGCAAATTCTTCTTTAGCTCAAATTGAAGATGAAGATGATGAAACTTTAGATTCTATAAGTAATCAAATTTATAATAAATTTACTTCTTCAGATTCAGCTCCTATATTTTCATTATATGCTTTTTTAAAAACAATTTCAATTAATGATGATTTAAATGATGATATTTTATTTCAAATTTTAGATAAAGATGAAAAAGGTTATATTGATTATTCTGATGTTGAAGTATTAATTTCTAGTTTTGAAGACTTTACTAATGAAAGATATGATTGGAGTGATTTTGAACAAAGTTTTGAAGGAAAAAAAATGACTAAAAGAAATTTAAGTCAAGGAGAATTTGATAAAAATTTAATTAACTTATTTAATTCAGCTGAAAAAATTATTAATAAAAAAGTTGAAAAATCCTTTAATGCATCTAAAAATTTTATTAATAGTGATGATGAAAAAAGTAATAATAAATTTGATAAAAATTCATCTGATGATGAAAAAAGTAATGAAACAAATAATAATAGTAAAGTTATAAATGAAAAGAAAAAAAAGAATAATCAAGGAGTTACTATTTATACAAATATATCAAATAATTTTAATAATCAAAATATAAATTATGATACTATAGAAGATAATTTAAATAATATTTCAATTGAAGATATTATCTTTGATAAAAGAAAAGAAGATTTAATAAATCAAATAAAATTAACTTCATTTTTATATGATATATCTTTTAAAGAATTCATTTCAGAATTTTCAGAATATAAAGAACAAATATTTGATAAAATGAAATTCATAAATGTTATTCTTGATATTATAAAAAAGAAGACTTCAAATATATTTAAATCTTCAGTTCAAAAATTAGCTTTAAGTATGTTATTTCAAATCATTGATATTAACCACAATAATAAAGTTTCATATTATGAAATAATGGGAGCAATGTTATTTTTAACTAAAGGAAGTAATGAAGAAAGACTTTCTGAATTTTTTAATTATACAAAAAATCAATTAAATCAAATGATATGTGGGTTTTTATCATTATATTTAAATTCAGATATTATTAAAGATTATTCTATTTTAAGTGATATTTTCGTTAATGTTTTTGCTGGAGTTAGAATAAGAAATTCAACTGAATTATTTCAATGGATTTTTACAGAAAATAAAAATGAAGAAAATGAATATCAAGATAATAATTTTGATGATACTATTAATAATGAATCAACTGTATATAATTTAAATGAAAATAAAGCAGAAGCTTTAAAAGCTCTTAATGAAAGATATTTAAATGCTAAAAAAATATTTTCCAATGAATTAGAAAGTTTATCAATTATTGATGTTACTCATGAATTATTAAATAATTCTTTATTAGGTCAAATTAATAATTTTCAACTTTCTAATTTATTAGAAATTCTTTTAAATTGGAAATTAGGACAAGAAAAAACTAAAGAAAGAGCAAAAATGAAAAATGATATTATTTCCTTTATTGAAAAATATTTTGATTTTTCACAAAATGAATTAGTTGATATTACAAATCTTCATTCTTTATTTCTTTTAATGTTTACTGGAACTACAATTGAAAAAATAAGAAGTATTTTTAATATATATGAAATTGATGAAAATAGTGTTTTTGAAACTGAAGATTTAGTTGATTATATTTCTAATTTATTTAAATTTTTATTAAAAGAAATGAATGTTGAATGTGGAATAACAAGTAAAAATTTAGCTGAACTTTTTGTTAAAAGTATTTCAAAAGGAAAAGATAAAATCTCTTTAATTGATTTAGTTCAAGGATTTGAATATATAGTTTTGGAGTAATTATTTTTTATGTAAATATTTAATTTTAACATTAAAAATAAATATATTCTTTTTTTTTATTGATTAAAGAAAACTGTATCATATTTTCAATTTAAATTCATATATATAAATAATATTTTAACTTAATTATGAAATAATTTAATATCCTCTAAGTCTACAAACTTCAAAACGTTTATTGTCTAAACTAAAAACCATAATATCAGCACCTTTAACCATAGTTAAAGAGAAATCCTAATCTTCAATTCCAATATCAGAGACGAAAACAAACCATTCACCTCCTAAATAACTTTTAATATAATTAGCAGCATAATTTGACAAAGGCGTTAATCCACTTATATAAGCTTGAGTACATGCATTTACTATTGATTGAAATTCTACTTGATTTATTCCAAAACCTACTAATATTTGATTGTATACTGGTTGCCTCATTAAAGTATTTGGATTTAACATCGAAGAAAATCCTGTTGAAAATCCACCTGATGTTAATCCTGGTTGAAATATTAAATTTTGGTTAAAGAACATTTATTTTTATTTTTTGTTCAAATTATTTAAATATTTTTATTATATTATTTATTGAAATGTCTAAATGTAAAAATGATTTATATTATTCAAATTTTAATAGGAATAAAAAGAATTTTCTTTGTTTTAATTTATCAGATGATTCTGAAAATAGTGATTTTAATGATTATGATAATATAAAATGTATATTTAAAAGTTTTTCTGTAAATAGATTTGTAATTCCAAAATCTCCTAATAAATATATTAATTATACTCATTATAAAATAAAATTAGAACAATCAAAAGATAAAATAAATAATGTAAATATTGATGATGAAAATTTCACAAAGAAAAAATTAAAAACATTTTCAAATGAAAATGGTAATTATACGAAATTATCTTATCCTAATTCAGAAAAAGGAAAAATAAAGAAAAAATTATTCAAATATTTAAAAATAAATGAAATAAAAAAAGAAGAAAAATTAAATAATATTAATTCTCAAAATATTAATCATAAAGAAGAAATAGTAGAAGATAGGATTAGACCATTTGACATTTCTTTAATCAATAATAAAAATAAAAAAATAAAAAATTTTGAAAACCAAAGTGAATTTAGAAAAATAAATATCCAAAAAAATAAAAGAATCATAAATAACGAAAAGAAAAATCTAAAAATTTTAAAAGATAAAATAATAAACAAACAAGAAGATAATAAATCATTAAATGATACAACAGAAGATTATATAATAATAAAAGATAATGAAAATGAAGAAATAACACAAAAGCCTTTATTAATAGAAAAAATATATTCTAGAAATGATAAACAAAATTCAATAAATGAAAATGAAAAGAAAACAAAAATAAATAATAAAAAAATAAACCCAATAAATTTAAATGTAATTGAGCAACTTCAACAAGAAAAAAAAATAAGTTTCTTTGACACTCAAGATTCATTTAATTTACAAAACAAAAAAAATGAAGAAGAAGAAAAAAATATCTCAAATAATAATTCATATATAATAAAAGAAGAAGAAGAAGAAATTTATAAAAAAATAAATAATAAAAAGTTACAAACAATAGAAAGTGATAATTATGAAAATTTAGAAAATTTAAATAATGAACATAATATTCCTTTAAGAAACAATAAAAAATTTATTTTATTTGATGATTTATTTTTGAAGAATGGAAATTTAAGTGGAGTTACATTAGAACAACAATCTGTTCATACTTTTGATTCTTCTATTGTTATTAATGATGAATTATTATCTGGATGGATTATTTATAATATTTATTTTTTTCATCATATGAATTATTATAGAAAAAAATTTATATATCTTTTTAATTATTGGAAAAAAATATCTAGGATTCAAAATTAATGTAATTGATGAAATGTAAACAAATGTAAATTAAAGTTTTTTTTTCTATTAATTAATTACTATTTATTTTATGTGTTAAATTGTTATTTATTCATATTTATTTTTTTAAGAGAAATTAATTAAATATATTTTTAAAATCATAAGATTTAATTATTTAATTAATAAATGATTACTTCCGATTCAAAAGAAAGAAAATTTTCAAAATTTATTAAAATTTTAATATAAATTATTAAGTCTACAAAAATAAACATATAAACCCTGAAATTAAAAACATATTCTTTTTTAAAAGAAAAATATAATGATAAAAAACTAATAATATTTTTAAGTCATAAATACAATAAATAAATATTTTATCTAATTGTAGTTTTTAATTTAAAAACTCATCGATTATTTTCAAATGATTATTTTTAATAAAGTTCTATTGTATAATTATTAATACAATTATACAATTAATAAAACAAATAAAACAATATTTATTTATAGAAAAGAAAATCTAATTATTTTAAATGGTAAATCATATTATTTCTATGATTCACTCATTGTTATTTTACTCTTTAAGAACATTAACTCTCCTCTGATTTGGGAAATTGGATATTTATCATTTAAAATCTTTTTATTATAATTTATACATATTATTTCATCATTTTTTAAAAGTAAAGTCTTTTTAATATTTATGAAAAATTTATAAATTAAAAAAAAATAATATTAAATAAAATGTAAATAATATAATTTATTAATCTATTATTTAATTCTCCATTTCAAGAAAATCTATCTTCTTAATTCAATTGGAAAAAACAAAGTTATTTGTTTCAATATAAATTTTCTTGAATGTTTGTGAAAAGAGGAATTTAATAATTCTATTCATTATTCTTTTTTTCTGATATAAAATTTTTAAATGAGGATGATTTTTGAAAATAAAGAATATATGTTTATTATTTTCAAAATCAAAAAAAAAATATTGAGGACTTAATTGGGAATTATATTTTTTTTTTTCATTCGATATAATTGAATGATAAGGACTAATAATGAACCAATCAATAGAAAAGTTATGAGAAAGAAAAATCAATAAATTATCTAAGATATCATCCCTTAATTTCAAATTAAACAAAAATAAATTTCTAAGAATTATATTTTTATCATTTAAAAAGGAAAAAAATTGTATATCAAAAGAATTATCATTTCCTGAAAATCTACAAATTAAATTTTTAATTTTTTGATTTTTTTTTGTATAATTAATTAAATTTTGAAATGTATGATAATCAATAGGACCAATCTCTATATCTGAATATGAATTTAAATTTAAAAAATCAAAACAATGAAATTGTATTAATCCAACAATTATTTCTATTTTATTCTTATTTGGATTTAAATTAACATTTTTACATAAAAATTTATATGAATTTGGAAGATTATCATCAAGCTTTTCATTTGAAGAATGAATTAAAAATTTGGAAAAATTTTTCAAATGTGATAATCGAATAAATTCTAACATTTGATTTTTAGTTATATAATTTTTAGATGGATAATATTTTGAAATTGATTTAAATTTAAATTCTGTTATATTACTTAAAGAAAATGTGTTTATTGCAGATTGAAATATTTTTTCTTCTTCATTTTCTAAAATACAATCTTTTAAAATCAAATTTCTTAAATTATTATTATTTTGAATAGATAATACTAATTCTGAAAATTTAAATTTATGATTGATTAGTTTAATTTTTAATAAATCATTTCTTAAATATAGAAAATGAAATAAATTTAAAAATTGATATTCAAAGCAAATTTCTTTTAAAAATTTTGAATTTAATAAAAATTGTAGAATAATTATTTCATTGGTTATATCTTTAAAATCTATTATTTGTATTTTTACTTTTGATACTGAAAGAAATTTATTTATATAAAAAAATAAAAATGAAAATAGAAGAATAGGTTCTAAATCATTTTTAGTTATTTGTATTTCTAAAATATTAATTAAAGGATTAATGTAAAAATTTTGTTTTTGTTCATTTTTATATCTATTTATAATTCTTAAGATTTTATTTGTAATTGAATGATTTATATTTCTTAAGACAACTATATTATTTTTAACTTCAAATAAATTTTGGTTTTCATTATTTTTTTCAATTTTTGAAACTATTAATGTTTTAATTTTATTTAAAATGTCATAAAAATAATTATCATTCTGATAAAGATTGTCAATAAAAAAATCTTGAATTTGCAATAAATTTCTGACATAATTATTAAATTTCTGAGATAATGATTCTTCCATTTTTTGTTTTTAAAAAATTTTTATTAAATTTTTTTTATGGTTGATATCAATATTTAATAAATTTTTATGATAAAATGTAATTTACTTAAAAAAGAGTTTTATTTATATATTTCAAAGATTTTATTACTCTTCTTGAGATATTATTTTTTAAAAGTATAATCTTTTTTAAAATAATATAAAAAATAATTTTATCATTAAAGAAAAAAAGTAAAATTGATTTAATTATATTCGAATTAACTTCAATATTATTTACTAAAATATAAAATATTGATTTAACAAAATTAATTCAATTATCTTATCTTTTTAGTTTTTTAATTTCTTATGAACTGAATCAAAAATATTTGTGTGTAAGGAGAAATGATTTTCCAGTCTGGAAATAAGTTTATAATCTATCATTTTTGATATTTAATTATTCCTCAAATAAAAATATTCATTCCTATTTTAATATTATTTTCAAAATTCATTTTAGAATTTTTCATTTCTTTCTTATCAAATTCAACCATTATTTGACAAAGAATTATAATAAAAATTACAATATTTTTTTTAAATTTTGAAAAACAATTCTTTTTAAAAAATAACCTTTAATAAATAGATTGAAAGTTATGAAAAATTATTACTTATTTGCAATAATTTCTAATTAGTTCAATATTTAAAATAATTCAATAAAACTAAAGGATGGGTGGAGAGAATAATTGACAATAATTGTTGTATTAATATTTTATGATATTTATAAGATATAAAGAAGATAGTGAATAGTGAATAATTCATTTATAAAATATATTGATCTTTCATTTAATTGATGTAAAGAAGAAAATAAATATTTCTTTATTAAAGATATTCAATATTTTTTATTTTTTTATTTTTATTATTAATTAAAGAAATGTTAAATGGTGTAATCCTATCTTCTACTATTTCTTCTTTATGATTAATATTTTGAGAATTAATATTATTTAATTTTTCTTCTTTTTTTATTTCATTTATTTTTAAATATTTGAATAATTTCTTCTTTATTTTTCCTTTTTCTGAATTAAGATAAGATAATTTCGTATAATTACCATTTTCATTTGAAAATGTTTTTAATTTTTTCTTTTTAAAATTTTCATCATCAATATTTACATTATTTATTTTATCTTTTGATTGTTCTAATTTTATTTTATAATCAGTATAATTAATATATTTATTAGGAGATTTTGG
>JAEEGK010020556.1_pt1 | contig 14027 bp, 19 predicted proteins | sample 8958771 | NCBI WGS metagenome assembly JAEEGK01 (sample SAMN16246547, study PRJNA631951) | gut metagenome | biome: gut microbiome; feature: rumen; material: SC-attached | host: Bos | place: Iran: Karaj | collected 2018-10
CGCCCTTTGCAATTTCGGCACCTGCCAGAGAAAGCCGCCTGTTCCGGATATATTCAGCCGGCGTAATCCCCGTCATAATCGTAAACGCATGATGAAAATGAAACGCAGAAATATTCACGCTGTCCGCTACTTCGACCAGAGTGATCTTCTCCGTCAGATTTTTCTCCATGAATTCAATTGCGTCATTAATTGCTTTTACCCATTCCATTTGGTTCGTTTCCGTCCTTTGTTTGATGGTTGTATTATAGCTCGGGGGCCGCCGCTGTTCCTGTCATTTCTTGCGGAGTTTTGTCTTTAAAATGCGGAATATAAAGCGATAAAAAGTGCCCCACTATTGTAAATATTTTCTTTTCTTAAAGCTTCTTCTGCTGCCAGACAAGATCATACCAGCGTTCAAACTTTTTCCCGATTTCCTTGAACTGGGCAACACGGACATAGCCCATTCTCTCATGGAACTTTGGACTGTCCTGGGTAAGATATTCATCTTCTGTTTCTGTGAAGGCAACTCCTGCTAAGATATTTTTGATTCCAAGCTGCTTAAGTCGCTTTTCAAGATTTTCATATAGGAACGAACCGATTCCCTGTCGGCGGCAATCTTTATCAACATAAATGGAACTAGAAACCGTCCAGCTGTAAGCTTCGCGTTCACTGTAAGTACTGGCATAAACATAGCCTACAATAACGCCATCTTTTTCACAAACAAGATACGGAAACTTTGCTTTTATTTCTCTGATTCTTTCTTTGAATTCTTCTACAGTCGGGACCTTATATTCAAAAGATACTGCTGTATTCAAAACATAATAAGAGTAGATTTCGACAAGTCGTTCAGCGTCTTCTAACTGTGCATCACGAATTTTTAATTTATCATTCATTATTTGATTTTAACAAAAGACATCTAAACATTCTATAAAGATATTCTTTAACTTTAGATCTTATACGACTACCTATCTTTCCTATAAAAAACAAAATCCTCGTTTCTCTTATATTCAATGTATCCGAGCTTTTTATAAAACGAATTGGTTCGGGTGTTCCAGATTGGGGTGTCGAGGATAAAGCTTTTAGCATCCGGAAAAAGGGCTTCTGCGGCCTGCATGAGTTTGAGACCATATCCTTTTTTGAAGTGTTCGGGATTCAAAAAGATTCTGCCGATTTCGACCTCGGAGCCTTTGGGATTTCCGCCGGGGATTAAAACTGCGCCGCCAATGATTATGCCGTTTGCAAAAAAGCTGTACAAATATTTTGCGCGATTCATCTGGGAATAAAACTGATTTGATTTATAGCCGGGTGGACCTGCAAGGACTGGAGCGCCGACCTGGACATCGGTTTCGAAAGCCCATTTAGAAAAGGCGGTGAGCATCATTACGTCCTGGTTTCTGGCTGGAAGCAGCTGTGTACTTTCCTGATTCTGACTCTGTGTCATGGCATCTCCTTTAGTTCTATAGATTAACAGAGATGTGCTGTAAGTTCCACCAACCGCCGGGTATTTTTTAGAGAATTATGCAACTTCAGGTTGTGGAGTATTTTACAGATTTTCTTGACAAAAGTACTTCTATAGAAGTATATTCTAAATATGTCAAAGATAGTCCTATATCATGGATCAGACAAGATTCTCTCAAAGCCACTTTTTGGGCATGGTAAAATCTACAATGATTATGGTCAGGGATTTTACTGTACTCAAAACATTGAGCTTGCAAAGGAATGGGCCTGTCCTACTCTTGATGACGGTTTTTGTAACGCTTATGAACTTGAAACTAAAGGACTTACACTTTTGGATTTACAGTCCCAACAATTCTGCACTCTTCACTGGCTTGCAATCCTTATTTGCAACCGCCGCTTTGACATGGACACCCCAATAATGCGGCAGGGAGCTTCTTACCTTAAAACAAATTTTCTTCCTGATATTTCTGATTATGATTTAATCAAGGGCTATAGGGCTGACGATTCTTATTTTTTTTTTGCACAAGCTTTTCTTTCTAACCAGATATCTTATCTGCAGCTTCAAAAAGCCATGAAGTTAGGAAAGCTTGGAGAGCAGATTGTTTTAAAAAGTCAAAAAGCTTTTAATCAGCTTGAATTCAAAAATTACGAAATTGCCGAAGGGAAAAAATATTACAGCCTGCGCCTGGTCCGAATGGAAAAAGCAAAGGCTGAATATAAAAAAACGCTGGAAGATTCTGATATTTCGGGACTCTTTATTCGTGACATGATTTTAGGAGACATCAAAAATGACGACCCGCGCTTACGATAAATTTTTTCTCCCCGGCATGATGAAGAATCTTGGTTTTGCCGTTGACTTTGCAGTAAATGGCTGCGGCCTCACCTGCGATTCTTTTTATGATTTTTTTATTGCCTCAAAGGTTGCAAGAGAAATTGAAAACGGCTCCCCGCTTTTTGTGTGCGGCTGTTCCGGAACAGAGCTTGCCCTTTCTGTTTTTGACCGGGTTGGTTATGAAGTTGCAGATGCGTCAGATAAAGTTTTTGACCGTTTTGACCGTACACCAGAATATTGGGCGGGCTGGATTCTTGCCTTCTATCAATGGGAGACAAACCTTTCTTTTGCAAAAATCCGCGACTATGTTCCCTTTTCACAGATTGTAAATATGTATAACCCGCTTCACGAAGCCCCAAAAGAAAAGTTTCTTGATGTTATGAATAAAACAATCCATGAACAAACTTTAAGAAAACCAACAAACCTTCACAAGCTTAGAAAGGCTGCCGGCCTTACACAAAAAGAACTTTCCCAGCTTGCAGGCGTAAACCTTCGCACACTGCAGCAATATGAAATTGGTTCCAAAGACATAAACAAAGCCAGCGGCATTGCAATTAATTCTTTAGCCCAGGCCCTGCACTGTAATTTTTATGATGTAATGGAGTTGGAACTACAGGAAGAAGAAAGGTAAATTGTCACCCTTCGATAAACTCAGGGATTCCGAGGGTTTTAGCCACACATACTCATATAATCTTTTCTAAGCATACCGTAAATGTTATAGTCACAATAGACCGAAACCATTTTGCCTTGTCGAATTGTTCCTTCCTTTATAAAACCACACCGTTCAAGGACTTTATTTGAAGCAATATTCCTGACATCAGCACGCCCATTCAATCGCTCTATTTCAGTGTTCTCAAATATAAACCGTACCACTTCCTTTAAGGCTTCTGTAATAATTCCCATATTCCAGTATTCTGGATTAACTCTGTATGCTATATCACCCATTCTGGCATTCTGGATATCAAATACCGCAATCATGCCTACCACTTTATTGGATTCTTTCAATACAATTCCCCAATCAAAATCAGGAGAAGGTTTTCTTTTTACCCAAGGGCGGGGATCAATAAACATGAGTTCAGGATTTTTCTCGCCCTTGCTTGCTTTGCGTCCCCAATAGGTATAAATTTCATCTCTTCCCAGCCACTCTTTTAAATCAGGCACATCGTTTTCGTTAAGCACACGAATAATTAATCTGTCGGTTTCAAGAATTGGTTTATCAATCTCATAATCTTTTAACATGTTTCCTCCGTCAAATTCAAATTTGCCGTTCCTTTTCGCCTTGTGATGCTTTGTATAAGATTAATATTCGTCGGATTGATTTACTTTCCTGAGTGCAGCTACAAAATCGCAGCCTTTTTCTTTCACAGCTTCTGGATTTATCGGATAATGGACATTATAAAGCACCCCTTTATCTCCGAACATATCCTCCAAATAATCCTTTTCTATATGGCCGCCTACGACTTCAAGACAAATCATAACATGATCATCACCGGGAACAATTTCTTTCTCCCATACATATTTGCACTCAAGGTTCATAAAACATTCAGCAACCATTGGCGCTTCTATCCATGAAGCTTTCTCTACAGTAAGCCCTGATGAAGTTATCTCATCCGCCTCGAACTGATTGTTCTGTATCGTCTTCATGCAGGCTTTGTATAAATCAGAAGACATGAAATTCAGCACTGCTACCTTCTTTTCATTCAGGCTTTGGTAAAGATGTCCGCTTTTATTCACGCTGCATAGAATCACGTAATATCCGCCTCCATGATTGGCGCTCGTAAACCCTGTCCAGGACTGCATCGTAGCATTTGGCTGCCCATTAGATTTATATGTTGTAACAAGAAACATCGGGGTTGGTATTCCCATAATAAATTCTTTCCAATCAAACCCAAAGTTTTTTGAAAATTCTCCGTATGTCCCCTTCATAGATTCAGGCATTTCTTTGTATTGATATTTCATCTTTATCTTTTCCTCCGTACTAAAATCAAGTATAGCTTATTCCTTTTTTAAATATCTGTATGTATACACCCTCTTAAAGCCAAGGCCGTCATAAAGTTTATAGGCGCCTTCATTACTCTGAACCACCTGAAGCCATGCCCTTTTAGCTCCATCACTTTTCCCTTTTGACATCAGGGCTTTGCAAAGCAATTTTCCGTATCCTTTTCTTCTATAATCCGGATGTACTACAACATTTTGAATTAACAGATAACCACGCTCTGTTGCAGAAGAGGCAACTGCTACAATCTTGTCCTGCTCTCTTATTGCAACATAATCAGTTTTAATGCAAAGCTTATCCAGCATGCGCCTATATATTGCCTGGCTCTTCTGGCTAAATCCCTCATATTCAAAATAGGCACAAAGCCATTCTTCAAGAGGTTTATTGTAGAAGGTAATATCTCCCTCCGGCATAGTTATATCGTCTATTTCCCGGACCATTACATCAGAGGGTGTAACTTCCTTGTAACCACGTTCTGTAAGAAGCTTCATCATTTGTTCATCACCATCAGTAAGTTTAAATACGCATGGCAGATTTTGCTCAGAATAGATTTTTTCGCAGTTTTGAATTTTTTCGTTTGCTCTGATTGTTGATGGATAAATCATACTGACTGAGTTAGCACGACTTGTATGTCCCTCCGAAAATTTTAATATCCAGCCATCATACTGCATTATGTTCAAAGCAACATGAGCATTTGAGGCCATTTCTTCAAATAAAATGATGTCTTGCTTATTGTTATTTTTCATAGTTTTATTACTCCTGGCTTGTCGTACATTGTGCCTCTGGGAAAATCGGTGAACTTTTTGAACTCAAGTGTCGGCTTTTGGATATCCTTTGTGAAAAATCTTTAGGGATTGCTTCTAGTTCTTTCTGACTATTATAACATACTATATATTTTTGAGAATATCAGGAAGAAAAGACGAGTCCAGTATTTCAAAAGCAAAAGGTAAATATTTTATCTTTGAACCTCTTCCAGTGTTCAAGGTCACAATTTGTGACCTTGAAGATGATGATGTCGCAATTTGCGACATCACGGAATCTGTCTCTCTTGAAGTCACAATTTGTGACTTCAAGTTATCAATTTCATCTCTTGTTAACTGGAACATAAATTCTTCAGGAAATCTAGTAATATTGCGTTTTACCTGTTCGTTTAAACGACGAGTCTCCACCCCATAGAGTTCCGCAATATCACGGTCAATCATTACCTGAACACCGCGAATAACAAAGATTTTCTTTTCGATTTGTAAAGTTGAAATTTCATTTTCCATACCACACCTCATGAGCAATCAGTTTATTCAGCGCCAGTCCAACACCAGGCCTGAATTATGGTAAAGAAAATATAAAAAGAATTAAAAGGCGCCCTTTGATAAACTCAGGGAACCCGAGGGGTTTAGCCACACAGACAAAAATGCGAATTAATCGTTGGAAATTATTTTCTGTGCAGCTTCGGACATTTTCAGCGTCTACTCGTATCGTCATTTATCATTCGGGTCATGATGACAGCTCACGGTGATGTTTGTAAAGCCCAGCCCCGGAAATCCGCTGAATACAGCCAATAATTCTTTTTTCATCAATAGTTTCTCCATTAACCAGCAGTCTAATACATTTCTTCCCGTATTTTTCTCATTCTCGCCCATACATTATCGCCATAGTTGCTGAGCATAACCGTTATCATTCCATTATTGGGATTATATTCGGAAATAGCGCTTACTCCATCATCGCATCCCTGCATGTACACGTAATCTTGTCCATTGGGGTTGTCGATAATCCACACTCCAAAACCATAATATCCTTCTTCCGGGTCTTTACCATCCCCGCTCTGTTTGGAAAACATTTGATTTACCGTTTTCTCTGAAAGAAGTTTATGCTCTAAAAGTCCATTCCAAAACTTCACAATGTCTTCTACTGTAACAAATGCACCCCCGTCACCTGTACCCTTCGCACCGACAGAGTATATATTCGTACGATAATCATCAGTATCAGGACAGTAGATATAGCTGTTCGCACATTTCGCAGGGAGTTTATCGAAGGAATAATATTCTGTATTGCTCATTCCACATCGGTCAAAAACATTCTGCTTAAGATAAACGTCAAAATCCACACCCGAAATCTTTTCAATAATCATAGCCAGCAATATATACCCGGAATTGTTGTATTGAAACTTCTCGCCCCTGTTGTACATCATTGGCTTATCGATAAACAGCGGAAGCATATCACGGTTATGCCTGATCCTGTAATTAGGATAATCAGTCCACAACGCTTCATAATCATCCATAACTGATTCATCAAAATAATCCGGAACTCCTGAAGTGTGATTCAAAAGCTGTCTCACTGTAACGTCAGGATCGATCTGTTTCAGATCAAAATCCAGAATCGAGCCGATTGTATCTTCGAATCCCAGCTTCTCTGCTTCGATCAATTGCAGGATGCCCACAGCAACAAAAGTCTTGCTCATGGACGCAGACGCAAATCTTGTATCGATTGTATTCGGGATTCCATTTGCCAAGTCTGCAAATCCGCCACTGTAGTTTAGTAATACTTCTTTGTTTTTAATTATATATGCATTTCCTCTAAACTCTTTATCCATCACCATAGTAATCTCCTGTTGCAGTTCCCGTCCGCTTCGCGGTCGGTCGCGCTTTCCGCCATTCCGCTTTCGCTCCAGCCGCTTCCCTCGCTTCGCTCAGTCCAGTGGCCGCCTTCGGCGTGGCTCCAATCGCTAACTGATTTCAGAACTTCCCGATTCCCGCATATGGAATCTCATGAATAAGACATTCTGCCGCATCTTCAATATCTTCATAATCCAGTTCTTCGCCTTCTCGGGCAGCGCACTCAAACTCATCCACAATGTTTTCAATAAGCACCATATCGATGAACAACGGCAGTTTTTCCAGCATCTCTTCCGGCAAATCTGTTTCGCTTTTGTAGCCCTGCAACTGAAGGTCGAAGCATTGCTGCATTATTCCAAAACGTTTGCCCGGGTCACTTTCCTGCCTTGTCCAGCCTTCGTTGTGAAGCCAGAGATTTGCAAGGTCGAACATGTACCAGCAGTAAAGGCAGTTGTCAAAGTCGAAAACCGTGATGGCGCCCGTGTCCATGTCGATGTGATAGTTACCGTCGGTGAAATCAAAGTGAACCAGGCCGTAGCAGCTTTTGTTTTTCGGCAGCGTTCTGAATGTATCCAGACGTTTTGCAATGGCAGATTTCAGTTCGCTGTATTCGTCCGATAGCAAGCAGTTTATGTATGTCATGTTGTATTTATCAAAGTAGTCTGGGCGTGGATGAACAGGCTTATATGTCTTGGACAGTCTGTGGATTGCAGCAAGCGCTTTGCCGGTATTGTAGAAGTATTCAGTCAGAGGTGCTCCTTCCCTGTATTGATAGCCGTTATCTGCAAGAAGCATCCCTTTAGCATAGGCAAACAAGCTGACGTACACTGATTTGTCATCTGCTTCCACACACTCCACCAGTCTGCCCCGAACAGACGGAATCACATTTGCAACAGGCGCACCGTTTTCTGCCAGATAGCGCACAAACTCTGTTTCAGCAAGATAGTCTTTTTCTGTTCGGTCTCCAAGGGCGGAGGCACGGAGAACATATAGTTTTTCTCCATTGCGACTGACAATCACAATCAGATTCCTTCCGCCTTCGTGGCCAGATACTGGAGTAAAATTACAATCCTCAAGAGAATAAAGTTTTTTTGCTTGTTCAATAATGTTAGTCAATTAGTTTCCCCATAACAATTCCGTCAGAGTTCCATTTCAGAACAGTTTCGTATCCCAGCTTTTTGTACCAGTTTTCAAGATGGGTATAATGTATCCACGAAATGTCGTATTTTTCTTTTTTCAGCAAATAAGTCGCTCTTCTTACTAACTCAAGTCCAATGCCCTTCCCCCGATATTTTGGAATGGTTCCTACACAACCCGGTCCACCGACATTAAGATTATCCTGCGTTCCAAGATTACTTAATATGCAGAAAGCAACCACAACATCTCTATCAAAGGCACAAAGAACTCTGCTCCATTCTCCAAAATACTGTACCCAGTCTTCGTCTACTTCATATACAGCCTTCTTAAGTTTACTGATATCGCCCTTATATTCGCCAAAGGTAATATTCTCAGGACAAGGTGGCACTACTTCAAGCGGTGAATCACTGCGCAGATCCATTATCAGTTCCGAAAACACCCAATCCTTTGGCATTCCTTTTATTCCAGGGTCATCAAAGAATCCGGGATGCATATTGTTAAACATTTTCAAATAATTCATATTGCTATCTCTTATCCTTTATTACAGCACCGCACCAATCCATTCTTCCCGCGTGATGGCAAATGCATAGGAAATCTCGTTTTTCGGATCGGGATATTCCTTTACCTTTTTCATGCCGTTAGCCATAGCTGTGCGCCAGGAACCCTCGTTGGTATACTTCATGTAAGAATAAAGCACGTTGTACTTTGTGTTCATAAAGGCCCAGTCGCGTGTAGCACGGGCTGCTTCCTTTGCAAAACCACGCCGCCAGTATTTTTTATGGATGTGATAACCGATTTCCGGGAGCATTTCGCCATCAATGTTCTGCAAAGTCAGCCCGCAGTCTCCTATGAACTCTCCGGTTTCCTTGAGAACCACAGCCCAAAGTCCAAAGCCGTACTGCGCATAATTTTCCAGATTCCATTCAATCCAGCGTCTGGTTCTCGCTTCGTCAAAAGGTGCCGGATAATGCTGCATGGTTTCTGCATCGGACATTATTTCATAAAGCGAATCATAATCTTCTATTGTGTACTCCCGCAGCAGGAGCCTTTCTGTTTCTATCATCATTTAAACTTTTTTCCAGAATGTCCAGTGCGAACCTTTTCCATAACCAATTTTTTTATAGAACGGATCTTCGCCACCTGTCATGTGAGTTGCGCCAAGTGCTTTCATCCTGCGGTAATGCTGTGTAAGCGCAGCTGCGGCAAGGTCTTTTCTACGGTGATCCGGATGTGTACAGAGCGGTTCCATATACGCAAGCCTATTCTGAGCAACCCACCACATGCCTGCAAAACATACATATTCTTCGTTTTTATCTGCGATTATGATGTAGTATTCCGGAGTTTCATGTGGAGACGGCGATAGGAATGAGCCCCAGCCACTTTTGTGCGATTTTGCAGGCGTCCAGTCCAAAGAATCGTCGTATTTATCCCAGTCCTTGAACTCGCCCTTTTCGCCATGACCAAAACCATACCAGCAGAGCTTTGAACATTTTACAATATCAATATCCTTGGGCTCCACAAAATGATAGCCTTCCGGCAACTCGTAATTCAGTTCATTCTTAAAATCAAAAATCATATCTTCATATTCGTAAACCTGTTTGAATCCGCGTTTTGCCGCTGCATCTTTAAGAAACTGCTGACCGCCGAATAAAACAAACTGCTGCTCGTCGCCAAAATGTGGCATATTCGAAATTGCATAATCAACAAGTTCATCTGCCAGAAACTCATAGCCTTTGCGGACGTTGAAATAAATGTCTGTGACCGGTGCTTCGTAATAAACAAAAGCAACTACTTTGTCTCCGTCAAACCAGAATTTGTCCAGAAAGGAATATGAAGTATCCATCCAGGAAGAAGTGAGCGCATATTCAAAAAATGGCGCTGGTCGTCCGCTGTCATTTTCCCTGTCGTAAGTTTCCACAAGGAAATCCCAAACCAAATTGATGTCTGTTAATAGTTGAAATTGCTTGGTGGTAATATTCATTTTTTTCTCCATCCCCCTCTCTCCTTTACGCCCTGACTTACACTTTAATAGCTTTTGTTGCCATTGATGTATTGATGTAGTTGTCGAAAAGCCAGCAGCCTCTATCTTCGTAAAAGCCTGCAATAACAAAGCCGGCGGAAATCTGGCCCTGAATCTGTTCCTCTACCGGATGTCCCCAGGAAAATCCTTCTTCTGCCGAAAGCTCGCGAACAGCCTCGTCATCCTGATGTTCTATATCCGCATAGGGAATTGAATATTTTAATTCAAGTTCGCCTTTCTCAAACTTCTTGAGATCAAAAATATACTCGAGCGGACTTCCAAAACCTGCAACAAGGGTACCACCTTTTTTAAGAACACGTGAGCACTCCTTCCACACAATAAGAATATCATCTACATAATTGTTAGACCACGGATGAACAATCAAATCAAAGGAAGCGTCGGCAAACATCGACAAGTCCTGCATGTTTCCCTGAACTGTATTTATTGTAAGCCCGTCGCGTTTTGCCACGTACTGATCTTTTTCCAGCTGCCCCTGACTGTTATCAAAAACTGTGACATCTGCACCGATTGCTGCAAGAATAGGCCCCTGTTGTCCACCACCACTCGCAAGACACAGCACCTTAAGCCCTTTCATTTCAGCAGGAAACCAGTCGCGTGGAACAGGTTTTTCTGGAGTGAGTATAATATGCCAGTCGCCATTTCGTGCCTTTGCAACTTCTTCCGCCGTAACAACTGTAGACCATCTGTCATTATTTTCTGCGCGTTTATCCCAAATTCGTGAGTTTTCTTCTACGTATTTCATTTCATTCTCCTTTTTACATAATATCATTTAGATACTTGAAATTTTACAAATGAGCACGAAATGCAAGAATTCATTCACGAAATGTCGGTTTAGCCACGAAGTTTAATTCTTACAAAATATCCGTCCTGGTCTTTGTGATGAATCACACCGCCATTCTTTATCATAACACGAAGACTTGCCGGATTGTCAATGTTGCAGTGAAGATAGAGCTCATTTTCCGGAACAATTTTGCGCGCTTCTTCTATCAAAAGCTTAAGCCCCTGGGTGCAGTAACCACGCCCGCGATATTCTTTTTTGATGAACTGACCGACGTGGCCGCTTCCAGTTTCGAGCGAAGCATTCAGATGATGCCGAAGCCTCAGTTCTCCGACAATTATGTGATTTGTACGGTCGTCAGGATTTCCTTCATCACTCCAGAGAAAATAAAAGGTCTCTGGGACATAGCCTTCAGGCATATTTTTGCCAAGGGCATGATCAAGCATCCGCGGCAAAGTAATCGCCTTAAAATCTTCAAATGAAACATCGTGATAGTTATTTAGAAATCCGTTTTCATCCGCCGGCTCAGCAGCAACAAACGCGTGTTCTTTTTCTATGTCTTCAATATTTGCGGGTTTTAGATAGAGCATGTTGGTTATTCCGTTTTTTGTTCAAGATACGAAGTATAATCAGATTTATAATCGTAATTCTCGTCTAACTTAATAATTCCAGATAGCGAAGATACTACAGAAGTATCTCTTTCATTAACAGGGCATTCTCTTGATGGTGTAAAATCAAATCCTACATCATCCACAACATCTGCATACTGTTTTTTCAATGCATCAAGTCTATCAAGCAAATCAGTTTTCTTATTTTCCATCTTCTCATACTCTCCTGTAGTCAAATTTTATAAAAATTGTAACATGAGAAAATATGATAATCAACTTAATAAATGTTAGCCAACTTTTGTAACTGTTTTCGGGAATCAATTCCAAGCTTTTCGAAGATTGTTGACATATGGCGTTTTACGGTTTCGATAGAAATATAAAGTTCCTCTGCAATCTGAGCATTTGTGTAGCCTTTTGCAGCAAGACGGGCAACTTCAATTTCGCGGCGGGAAAGAATAGAAAGATCTAATTTGTTAGAAGTGATAGAAGTCTCAGAGCTGCTTTCTGCCTGAAAATCAATTTTTTCGTAAGGGTTCTTTTTCCTGATTATCTGATTTACAATCTGAAACACAAATTTTAATATCAGACAAATCATCAAAGGTCTTAAACGGATAACAATCTTAATCAGAAAATATGTAAGCCCAATCTCTGTAGTATCAGTTTTTTCCAAAAGTCCGGCAAGCATCATCATTTTAATTGCGCTCAGCAGAATTCCCGTTGCAAGCGAATTCTGCTCAAGGCTCAAAAGAAATTCCTTTTTGCGGCTGGTAAGTAATAAGAGGCAGACTAAAAGCACTATGACAAGAGCAAAGTCTAAAATCATATTCCTCTCCGTCTTACTCTGCTACTTTGTTGATTCTTGCTTCCACGATCGTAAGAAGAAGATTAAAAAGAATTGTGTAAAAAATCGGAATCAAACTGAGCGCAAGATTTACATAAAGCTCTTCATAGTCTTCAAGATTATAAAACATGCCGATCCATCCGATTATTGTTGTTGCAATTCCTGCAAACCAGTTCAAAGCCATAGTTGTTTTTACGGCATTCAGATAAAGATTTTTTTTAGTGACACCAATCTTTTTGTTTGTAAACATAGTTTTGCATCCACCAAGAAGCTCTTTAAAATTCCCCGAAATTACAACCAATGGGATGACATAAATCAGCCCCGTCAACAAAGATGGAAAATCAATAACAGGCGCAAGAACACTACGGCTGCTCCAGTTATTCCAGCTAAATGCCTTCATCAACAAAATCTGAAAAACAATTATTCCAAGTATAAGCAGGATTCCAATGATTATTTTAATTACAGAAGAAATTGTAATTTTTTCTGCAGGTTCCGATTTTTCTTCATCTTCGGCCATATACAAAATGATTGCTTTTCTTGTTTTTGCCCTGAACATATAAATAAACATTTCAAAAAGACAAAGATAAACAACCGAAAGAAAAAGCACTGCGGAATTTGGTCCAAGACTGTGAATTGAACCTTCCTGATCCCAAACGGTATATAAGATATAAATGAAATACATTATTGGGAAAAGTGTTGCACTATATAATAAAATTTTTGATGATATTTTGAGAGAATTATCAGTTTCCTGGAGTTCTTTCAAGTTTAGATTTTCAAACTTCTTCTTTGAGGAAAAGACTCTTAAAAATGCTTTTCCATAGCCTGTAAGAATAATTAGGATAGCAAAAAATAAAAGGACAGCCAGAAAATCATAAATATCCAGAACGTCCCAAAACCTTCCGTCGCTGACAGCAGTTGCCAGAGCAGACGACAAGAAAACTGGAATAAATGCTAGAATAAATTCAATAATCATAATTTGACTCCTGTAATTATGTTTTTTGCCGGCCAGCTATTTTTTCGAATACATCTAGATTTTCGCATCAAAAAGTTAATAAAACAAGGTGTTAAAAGTTGTAATTTTAGTTGTAATTATTCATTAGATGGCATTTTTCCAGACTGTTTTTACAATTTGAGCTTCTTTCCCCTGATAATTCCCAGCCCCCTGAAAAATCTGAACAAACCCACATTTTTCCAAGACCCGCACTGAGGCAAAATTTTCCGCAAGGCAGATTCCGTAAATTTCTTTGATATTGAGTTTTTGGGCCATGGCAGGAAGAAAGGCTTTTACTGCCTCCGTTGCGTACCCTTGCCCCGTAAAGTGTTTTGCAATGTGATAGCCGATTTCCCAGGAACCATCATCAATCTGGCAAAGCTGAACATAGCCGATATTTTTGCCGCCGTCATTTGTGATTATGGGATATACAAATGGACCGTCTGTGCTGTCGTATCGCGAAATCAAGAACTCAATCGCAGCGCGCGCTTCTTCGGCAGAATCATAAACTTCATCGGGAACAAATCGTCTGGTGTCGTCGTCCTGCGAGTTTTCGTAGACGCTCTGGGCCATGTCAGGAGAGAAAGTTGTGATTGTAATACGCGGGGTTTTTATATTCATAAGATTTTACTCAATTGGTATGCGGATGATATGTTTCTGATTCTTGAAATCCCCAATAATCTGGCCGCCGTTTTTCAGCATGATTTTTACGGTAGGCTCGTTGCTTTTCATCGGGTACAGCTTAATTTCTTTATAG
>JAEEGK010020558.1_pt1 | contig 14026 bp, 11 predicted proteins | sample 8958771 | NCBI WGS metagenome assembly JAEEGK01 (sample SAMN16246547, study PRJNA631951) | gut metagenome | biome: gut microbiome; feature: rumen; material: SC-attached | host: Bos | place: Iran: Karaj | collected 2018-10
ACCGCAGCCTTCTGGTACTTGTCAAGTGCGGAAATGGTTGAGTAACGCTTGATGACAACACTCTGCTTGATCCTCGGTGTAACCCTGCCTATCCTGCCAAGAATTTTTACCGTCTCTTCGCGCTGCTTCATATCGTCGGCACGGTTCTCGGTCGTGTTGATTCGGTTGGGCAGGAATACAAGTTGGATGTCCTTCACACGCTTGATTACTTTAATGAAGATACCAGTGGCATCGATGGTGTCGAAGTCGTAGGAGATAGGCACCACGGCGAGGTCTGCCGCCTTGTACAGCAGGTCGAGGTTGGCGGCATTGAGGGTTCCCGGCATGTCAAAGAGGACAACACCGTCGAACTGCATCGCCTCCTCAATGGATGACTGCAGGTTCTGGCGGTCTGTCGTGTCAACTGTACTCACTTCCCATGGGATAACCGCATCCGGGTTGGCAGCCAATTCCCTCTCCCTGTGACGGGACAAGGATGCCTGAATGTCTGCATCCAAGACCTTCACAGGATAACCATTCTCACACAGATACTGCGCAAAGAGCGCACAACAGGAGGTCTTTCCTACGCCTCCCTTGATATTGGTGAACAATATAATTCTTCTCATAACTCTGCTATTAAATTAAATACATTGTGTACATTTTAGCCATTATTGACCTTGTATACTTTGTATATTGTGCATCCAGTTTGTACGCTATAGACAATGTTTTTCCTGTATATACTGTATTCGTTGAATACTCTGTATACATTGTCATCATTTCAGACAACATACACATTGCAGACATTGTAACCGTAGTATATACTGTAGCCAGTGTAAACGCTGTATACACATACACTGTGGCCATCGTAGCAACCGGATACATTGTGGACATTGTAGCCGTTGTCTTCAGTGCATACAACTGATACACCCTATACATTGTACACTCAGTCATGTCAGACATGTTACCAGTCACGCTTGTTGGGTTTACGACGATGGGACGAAAGGATGGCATCATTCTCTTCCTCGGTGGTCAGGGGTACGGCATTCTTGCGTTTCACCTCCAGCCACTTGTCGAGTTCGTCGTTGAACAAGACCCAACGCTTGCCGGGTTTGCTGCCTGGCACCTCGCCCTTCTGCAACTTCATGTAGAGGGTGTTCAGGGGCATACGGAGATAGTCTGCCGCTTCCTCCACGTTCATCGTGCGACGCACACGTTCCAACTTCTGCTTGGTTTGGCTTTTCTGAAGGTCAAGCAGTACCACCTTCATGCCGACGACTTCATCCCGAAGCTCGGCAACGACCTGCGGAAGGTCGTTGAATGTCAATTCGACGTTCTTCATATGATACGATGAGACCTTTGTGTCTCGGCTGCAAAGGAACTGCATTATCATTGCGTTATGAAGTTTATGATGCACCATGCATAGATAATAATGGTATAATGTGGATGGCGCTGGTTTTTTATGGTCGCCTCTGGTTATGGATGGTTGTTTATTGCAGTGGGAGGGACGGGTATGCTAATAGTCAGGTTCACTTATAGGCATAGAAAATCGCCGCACAGATCCAGCAAAGAATTTGTACGGCGATGCAGAGTCAGTATTGTAAGATGATCAGACAGCCTGTTTCATTTCCATATTACGGAAGTGGAAAGCTATTGAATGTGGTTCAGGCTTGTCAATCTTGATAAGGTCATCGGGCTTTTCCTCCAGCAGGTTTTGTGACAGGTAGCTGTCCGTACAGGGTGAACCGTCGCGCTTGACACACAGGTCTGGGAACAGGGCCTTCACGAAACGGCCACAAGTCTCGCTCTTATAACCGTTCTCCATGCCCATGCGCTTGGCGATGTTCCATGTCAGATGGCGCACATCACGGCTGGTCACCTTGTCTTTCCACTTGCAGAGCCTGGGCTTGGGCTGATAGGTACTGCTGCTTATCCAACCCTCATATTCAAGCCATACGGCAAGAATGTCCTGTTCGTCCAGCAGAGGGCCGAGCGAGTAGTAGATATACTCCTGCATGATTTCCTTTCGGTCTTGGGCGAACTTCTCCCTTCTTTTCTGCTGTTCTCCTGCGCTGAGATTCATGAGCTCGACTATTTTCTTATTCGTTTCTTCTGACTGAGCCGGAGTTGGGGCAGGGACATCAGGGGATGCTGGATCTAGTCTGGTTGAGGATGCAGATTCCTGACTGGATGAAATAGCAGGTTCATCCGTTCTTGGGTCAGGGACCTGTAGGCTTTCCGCCTGTTCCTCATGGACTGGCTGCGTTATGCTTACATTGTCAGGAACTGGCGGGGCAGAATCTGCTTGCGCATCTATCAGTTGTGCAGGAGCGGCCTGCACAATATCGGCCTGGTCCAGAACAGGAGCGTCTTTCTTCTTGCCAAAGAGACAACCGCTGAACTCTGACAAGACGAAGAAATAGACCATAATCATAAGTTCGAGCAGGATAAACGACAAGGCAAGAAGTACGCCGTATGGAATAAGCGTGCTTCTTGCGTAGAGATACGACGCAGCCATGAATGACACGACCAAGGCCACGGCACTGATGGCTGCGAAGAATGCCGCAGGCAGAACGGTCGAAGTTGAAATGCTAACTTTTCTGTACATATTACTGGATTTTAATTGATGTCCTGAAATTTGCGGGCAAAGGTAATCAAAAACAACAAATAACCATGCCTTTGAAAATTATTCTTCAAAATTTAACACAAACGAGACGATTTTTCACTCATCCGACAGCCATTTTTGCGGTTTTCGCCGATTTTAGGGTGATTTTGTCAACGGACTCGCGCTTGCTGGAGTCGGCCATGGCGGCGTAAATCTGGGTCGTGGCGACGTTCTTGTGGCCGAGGATATGCTGGACAGTATAGACGCTGGTGCCAGCCTCAACCTGTAGCGAACCGAAGGTATGTCTGGAGCAATGGTAGCTCAGATGCTTGGTGATGCCAGCCTCCTTCATCCAGTTCTTCAAAGGGGCCTGAGTGAGGCTGTCATTGAAGCCGACAAAGACCTTGTCTGTCGGTTTGCGGTTCTCATCGCCATCATTAAAGCCTATCAGTTCCAGAGCCTCGTTACTGATGGGATTGTTTACCAGTTCCTTCGTCTTCTGCATACGGAGGGTGATGTACATAGAACCATCGCCATACGGTTGGATCTTATCCCAAGTCAACTGCTTGATGTCGCTCTTGCGTAGTCCTGTGAGGCAAGAGAAGAGAAAGGCCTTCTTCAGCACAGGCGAAGAACAGGGTGTGTTGGCCAGATTGACGAGTTCTTGCCTTGATAGGTGCTCTTTCTCCGTGGGGATGGTGTCAATGCGCTCCAAGAAGCCGTTGGGATTCTCCTGAATCTTATGCTCGCGGTAGGCGGTGTGGAGTACGGCGCGGAAGGTTGACCAATAGCCTGCGATGCTATTGATGTGCAGGGTGTACTCTGTGTGTTTGAGCTGGTGGGCGGTCATCAGGTACTCCTTGAACTTGTTGCAGAGATCGACATTGATCTCGTCGAAGCGGCACTTGCCGTTGCAGAACTTCTCGAAGTGGAGATAGACATTCTCCCACTTCGTGTTCTTCTTGTAGGCCTTGTCCTTGAAGTAGTCGAGGAAGCTGCCCTTCATCTTCTCCTTGTCGAAGAAATCATAGCGCTCGTTGACGATGCTCTCGTAGCGACGGCAGCGCAGGGCCTCGGCCTTCTCGCGCATACGGTCGTTGTAGTCCTTCTCACGCTGCGACTTCGGCTTGGCATAGATGTAGATGCCAAGGCTTTCGTGGCGCATAACCTTCATAGTGCTCTCATCCCTGTAGCCAGGGTAGTAGTCCAAGTAAAAGGACATCTGCTCTCCGCCTTTTATCTTCCGTGTGCGGAGGGTCACGGTTTTACAAATGTTACTCATATACATTATTATATTTTAGTGAATATTCATCGGTGAAGCGTTTCTTCACATCGCAAAATTACCTCATTATTCCCCGATTATCAACCTTATTACGCATAATGCTTCAATAATGTCGATATAATGCTAGTTGGTGAGGACTTTGCCCATGAAAACACTGATTCGGATTACTCATAATCGGTAGTTTTACTTGATTGTTCACACAAGGGAGTAGCTGCCATATTGGACCAGTCTCTCTGCCATTATCCTGTCGAAGTCAGCTTTAGGTATTAAGTTCTTCACACCGACTTTGATCGTAGCGATGCTGTTCTTCTTGGCAATGATGCCGATATTGGCGGTACTCATCCCATATTTCTCAGCCGCTTCTCTCGCTGTGTAGTACCTGTCATCATTCACGATATCGGTGCGCCTCAACTGTTCAAAATGGTCTTTGGAATAATAAGTCTGGCCGAACTTACGTTTTGTCGGAATATGATGTCGATAGGCGTTGGAGCGGACAGACGCAGCACTCATGCCATAAAGTTCCTGAGTGTCCTTCATCGTCAACCACTCACTGACAGCCTCCACATCAGCCGACTTACCAAACAATGCGTCCATGTGTTTGCGGCTGTAGTAGTTCATTCCTGCAATTCGACAAACTGGTACTTGGTTCCGTTTCGCTGAGGTATAGAGCCACGACTTCTTAACTTTATAGATGCGCATGACTTCCTCGCCAGAAATGTAGTCGAGCACTTCGGATTCTTGTGCATTACTTTCCACATTCTTGGCATTTGCCTTTCTTTTCTTCGTTGTTGGCACAGATGCTTTCTTGGGCCTGTTCGTCGGCAAAACCCTGTGATACGGATTCCCTGTCAGCATCTTCTCAATATCAGCCTTTCGTATAAACGCCATACGACTGCTGATTCTCGATGCTGCCAGTTTCCCCTCGTTCACCAGCTTATACACATATTGCCGCGAACACCCCATCAGTATCGCAGCCTTGGCAAACGTCAGGTACTCCTGACATTGCAGGTCAATCACTGGCTCCACGGCATTCATAAAATCCAGCTGCCGCTTCTTTCTGGCTTCCTTCGCTTTCGTCTGACACTCCTCGCAGCAATATTTCTGCATTCCGTTCCTTGCCACGAACTCCTTCCCACAATACTTGCACTTTCTAACTTGCTTCATTTTCTTGTCACTTTTGATGGTTCAACGTACATTTTCTTTTTCCCTACCGTTGAGTCAACCTTCATGCACCATTGTCGCCATTTGTCAACTCTGTCCGCTTCGTAACTCTCTCCGAATCCGTCCGTCCTGTTTTGTCACCATTTGCACCCCGTCGTAACCCATTGTCAACTGAGTCCACAGAATGACGATTTTCAGGCCTCGTAAATTCCTCGCGGTAGAAATACGTTGCAAAAATATACTGAAATTCGGTTACTACCAAATTCCAGCCATCAAGTGTTAAAAATCAAAAGTTATTGAAAATGAGCGCTTTATGCGCAGTTAGTATTAGATATTCCTGGTTGTTTATACCCGTTTAGATACTATATTGAAACATAGGTAATCCCAGATATTCCACACTGGCTGGAATTGTGACTGATGTCACTTGAGAACATAAACTAAAAGTTCCTACAGCAATACCTTTCGTCCCTTCTTTTATCACAACATTTCCTTCTGGCCTTTTCATCTTTTTGATTTTCTTCCCGCTCCCATCTGGGCTGTCTATTTCTATGAAATTATAACCGACGAGCCAGTCGTCAACATACATAAGACCATCATGATCTGCTGTCAATCCAGATTGCTGATAGGCCTGATTGCCAATACTCACCACACTATTGGGAATATTTGTCTTTGTCATTTTCGTGCACCGCCAAAAGGCACCACTGCCTATGGTCCGTATTGTATTGGGAAGGGTCACAGATGTAATGTCCTCACAATCCCTGAACGCATTAATAGCTATATCTGTAACGATGTATTCACGGCCGTTGAAAATAACTTTGTCACTAATCACAACATCTCCTTTGGCTTTTTCGCTCTTCATAACCACAGCAAAATTACCCGTAATAAAGTAATTGACATTGTTCTTTGTACAAATCTGAGCCCATCCTTGCATTACCAATGTTAGGACAAAAATCATAATTCCAACTTTCTTCATACGTTACATTTTTCCTTATTTTGTTGCATTCTAAACTCCAAAATTCAGCATTAGCATTTCGTTTTAGGTAAGTGGAAATAAAAAGGCATGGGAATATCTAGAATGATAACGTCCGAAACGCCTTTTCCTTCGGCCTGCCCTACAAACGGCATCGGTGGCTTTAGGATTCCATCAATGTCTTTGACCGCTCTGCCACCATGTGACAGACTTGGTCGGTGCAAATATACAAACTATTTTTGAAACGGCAAAGAAAAAGCAGGAAAAGTTCAAGTGATGTTTAACTTTTCCCAATCTATATCGGTTCGAAAATTTGGAGAGACTGTGCCTACTTATTCAGACGAAGAACCTGAAAGAATGATATTATTATACAAACTAACATGGATTCTTTTTCTCATCTCTATTATTGGATTCCCATGTTTCTTTTGAGTTTTGCAAGGTTTTCTTTTAGCTCAATAGTTTGAGGGTGCTCTGTCCCTTGTTGAGATTCTAAAATTGGAAGGGCTTTTTCCCAACATTCCAATGCTTTATCATTGTTACCTATTTTACTATAAAGGAATCCCACATCATAATAGGACATTCCTGTCAGGAGATGGGTTTCGCCCAAAGCTTTTATTCTGATGTTCAGAGATTTCTGATGATGTTCAAGTGCAACTACATAATCACCCAACACGGAGTAGGCCAAACCAATATTATAATGTAAGTTAGCGACCTCTACATGTTCGAAACCTAACGTATCTTCCTTGACCATCAAAGCCTCTTTCCAATATTCCATAGCATGAACATAATCCTCCTGACGACTATATATCATGGCAATATACTCGTAGGAAGAAGCAACCTTTAGCGGTGCCGTTCCTATTGTATCCTTCCAAATATCCAATGCCATTCTTAGGCATTCCAGTCCTATACTGTCGTTTCCTTGTTCAAGACACCTTTGAGCCTGATGTTTATAGATGGTAGCTATATCGTCGTAACAGACTAAAACATTATGATGTCTTGAACCTAATACTTTCTGGTAAATATCCATTGCATTCTTGCTATCTGTAACGGCCTCATCATAGTTTCCAAGATAATCATTGACGATGCCCAAGCTTCTGTAAACCGAGGCAACATCAAGGCTGCATTCGTCATAAACTTTCCGTCTGATGTCAAGAGCTGTCTCATAACACTCCCGAGCCTTGTCAAATTGTTTCTGCATGCGGAAAACATTACCAATATTACTATAGGTCGTTGCAACATCCGGATGTTCTCTGCCTAAGGATTGTTCCTCTATAGCCAATGTCTTGTTGTACATGTCAAGGGCTTTGGAATAGTCTTTGAGTTCATAACTCGCCACCCCCATGTTATTATACAAAGCAGCTTTTCGAAGACTGCTGAAATCATTGCGCTTTTCACTTAACGCATATGCCTTATCATAATATTCCTGCGCATGCAAATAATCTCCTTGATGTACATAGACAGCACCCATGTTATTATAAGTGTCCGCTATCGTCTGCTGGGATGTTCCATTAACGCTTTGTTTGATTGCAAGAGCCTTTTCCAAACATTCCAATGCTTTCGGATAATTCTTCAGGTTGTCATAGGCGACACCAATATTGTTGTATGATGTTGCAATGTCAGATTGCAACGAATCAGCGGTGTTTTCCAATATGTCAATAGCCTTGGTATAGTATTCTATGGCTCTTGTATAGTCACGTTTCGTGTCATAGAGCACACCAAGATTATTGTAAGCAGCAGCTGTTCTATTGCTCTGTTCACCAAATAGCTCTATAGAACGTCTCAATGCCCTTTGGTAATAGGACAAAGCCTTTGTGTAATCTGTGGTATAATCAGTAAAGTACTTGCCAGCCTCAACTTGCCATTGGATTATCATGGTGTCAAGTTCTGCACGGGTCTCTACATAAAAACGGGCATCTTTGTTGTTAAAACGAGCCAACGCGATAGTATAAAGCTGATACAAATACTCGGCATCTTTCTCCTGTTGTTTCAGGATGTGTCTCATATCTTCGACGGCTTCATTTTTCAGTTTTACCCCATTAGCCATGTTGGCCATAATTTCCTCTCGATTAGCCTGATGCTGTTTCAGCAGCCCCATAAGATCAGTTGTCTGTAATAGAGAGTCAGCCTTCACTAATTCCCCGTTCTCAATACACAGACATATTTCACGTTCTTTTTCATCCAGATCGTCATAATCGATATGGGCATAATGGTTAGCGAGTTCGTCAATCATGGACTGGTATTTTTCGAAGGCTGTTTTCAGTTCTTCTACCTGTTGGCGGTACTGTTCAATGGAAATCGTTTTTACTTCTATCTGTTTCTTCAGCTGGGCAACTTTTCTCTTATAAGTTCTTTCGGCTGCCTGGTAGGCCTTATTCTCTATTCTCAGTTTCTCCTTTTGCAATTCTTTGGACGACACCATAATAATGCAAACAGGAATCTTGTCAGAAAAGGCCAAATAACGTCCAATGACATTAGGGTCGTTCAGCTCATAGCCGTTTTTTTGTATCTGCTGAAAAGCGAACTTGTCACCATTACTAAAGCCTGGAAACAGAATAGAGAAAAGCCCTTTTTCATTACTCAGGACCGTATTATGGGCACCCCTTGTACGGATAGTGACATTGCCAAGTGGTGTCCCCGTCTTATTGGGTCTTCCTAGAGTTTTGATGTATCCATTTTGCGTTTGAGCACTTATGACGACACAACTAACCAACATTATGACTATAATAACTGTCTTTGCATTCATGGTTCAGTACCCTCTAATTCCCTAATTTTCATTCTAACCTTGACTACTTCCCTGTTTTGTCCGCCATAGAGCAAGGTTTTGATTTCCTGTGATTTTTTCAAACAAGCTATGGCCTGCGTCTTATTCCCTTCGGCCATATATTCTTGGGCAAGGTTTTCGCTAAGGATTGCCACTCTCAGTGCATACTCCCGGTCTCTTTTAATAGCCTCCAAATCACTGGTTGCTTTGTCAATGATTTGTTGTGCTAATTCCATCTTTGCTTTCACCTCAGCCTTAGCGGCTCGATTACGTTCTAAAACGGTGTTCGGGTCAAAGACGGTATGAATAAGGGAATCTGCCTTTTCCAACTCACCATTTTCAATACAAAGATATATGGTTTTGTCGATAGAATCGAGACGGTCATAATCTGTTCGCGCATAACGGTCTGCCATATCACCAATCAGAGCCTGATATTTTTCGTATTTCTTTTGTAACTCCTGATGCTGCAATTTAAATTGCAGTTCTGTCAGTTCTTTCTCTTTAAATCGTTTCTCCAACTGTGCGAGACGATCACGATAATTCTCTTCTGCTTTGTGATAGGCATTCTTTTCAATGCGACGTTTATCCTCAGCTAATTCCTTTAGATTAACCATAACAATTTCTATTGGAACACGTGAAGAAAAAACTATTTGTCGACCTATAAGGTCTTTATCTTTTAATTCATACCCTTTTTTCTGTATATGTTGCAAAACAATTGCATCTCCCTCCTGTTTGTCTTTCAAGATGATAGAAAACTGCCCATGTTTGTTGCTGATGACAGTATTGGTTTGACCACGCATACGTATGGTTACACCAGACAACGGCTTTCCTGGACGATTAGGACGCCCTATCGTTTTTACAAGTCCCTCTTGCGTCTGAGCTTGTAGTAGCAAAGGGAATAAGAGACAACTAAAAAGCCAGGTTAGTATCTTCATATCATAGAACTTTTTATAAGATATGCCGCAAAGATACACATTTATTTTTATATACAAACTATATAATTAAAAAAAAATCGTTATCTTTGCACCAAAAACAAAAAAACAGTATTATATGCTCATCAAAATAGTCGACTACATCATCCTACTATGAGACGGACTACTTTTTTTTTCATCCTGATTATACAGGTCATAACCATGGTTGGACAGAAAACCGTTCAGCAAAAAGGTATGACTTATAAATACAATGGTAAAAAAGCTCGTTCACCTCTAGGGAATGTATATCTCAAATTTGGAACGACTGCAAATGATGTCCTAAGTGATAGCGTGACAGGAGAATTCACAGTATTGTTCAGGGACATGAAGATGGGCGACCGCATCGGTACAGTCAGTGTTTCAAAAAAAGGGATGTCCGTGTTCAACCAAGCCACTGTCGAGGAATGGAACATACGTAAGGAGCCCTTGCGTCTGATTATGTGCGACAAGGAAGAATTAGAAAAGCAAAGACAAGCACTCATTGAAATAGGCAAGAAAGAAGCTGAAAAGAAATACGAACAACGAATAGCCGCTATCGAAGCGAAATATAAAGAGGGGAATATTGTTTATCATCAGAAATTAGCCGAAGCAGAGGAGGAACTTAACCGGTTCCACAGTCAGTTAGAAGATTATGCAGACTATTTTGTCCATATCGACGAAAGCGAGATTGACACAGTAACCCAAAAAGCAGTAGAGCTGTTCCGGCAAGGTGAGGTCAATCAAGCCATAGAACTGTTCAATCAGGGACGCTATCTTGAGAAACTGGGCCAAACCGTCAATAAAGTTGCATCAGGAAAGAAGCTGCTCGTAAAAATCCAGAAGGAAGTTGAAACAGGTGAAACAAGCATCGTGAGATACACCAACAACCTGAAAGCGGAGATTGCTGCCTACAAATTGGCTAACCAATGGGAAAAAGCTGGGCAACTCTTGAAAAATATAGCTGACATGTTGAAGATAGCAGAGCATTACCATGAATATGCAGTCTTCTGTCTTCAGCAAAATGAATACAAAGATGCAGAAGCGTATCTGCAGAAAGCATTAGAGGCAGAAGAGGCCCTCAAGCGCAAAAAGTCTCTTTATCATATTGCCATCATCAAGAATCATTTCGGGCAGCTTTATTTCAAGACCAACCGCATGCGAGAGAGTGAGCGCATGTACACAGAAGCCCAAAACATTTTCCTATCCCCAAAGACGAATGAAGAGCAATATCTTCCTGAAATTGCCATGGTACGCAACAACCTTGGCATTTTATACCATAAGACTGGTCAGATGGAGATTGGTGTAGAAGAATATAAGAAAGCTTTGGAGATTCGTCGCCGACTCGCAGCAGCCCACCCCGACAGCTATAATCTCATGTTAGCTGCGACACTGAACAATATGGCAAGTGTCTATAGAGACGAGCTGGATATGGAAAAAAGCATCAACATGTACGAAGAGGCTTTGACCATCTATCGCCAACAGCCAATGACCGACAAACAGGAGTGCTCCCATCAGATAGCTGACCTATTAATCAATATAGCCAGTCTCAAAAAGGAACTCTTTCGTACGGACGAAAGCGAAAAGAACTATATAGAGGCATTGCAAATCTATCGCAGTCTGGCAAAAGACAATCCGCAAGCATATAAGCCGGGGCTGGCAACGACACTGAACCATCTGGCCAGCTTCTATACTGACATTCAAAAATTAGATGAAGGTCTGAAACTCTATCAAGAAGCCATAGGCATCTGGCAGGAACTGTCCAAGCGGTTTCCCCAAACCTACCTGCCAGACCTCGCCACGTCGCTCAACGGTTTAGCCATCGTCTATCACGAGCTTCGTCAAGAAGAGAAGAGCTACGCAACCTTCAATGAAGCACTGGTCGTATACAAAAATCTATGGCCTAATACACAAAAGATATATGAGCCACTCATGGCAATGACACAATGTAATATCGCAAACTTTTACGCTTCAAGCGAACGTCATACCAACAGTTTTTCATTGTACAAAGAAGCAAAATCTATATTCAATCACAATAACAGCTACAAATCCAGATGGTTCAGGCTCTTTTACTACAAGACATTAAATAATGAGGCTAACTTTCTCTTAAATTCACACAAACTAAACGAAAGCGATAGCCTTTACAAAGAATGTTTAGAACATCTTTACGGACCAGACATTCTCATTAAATCATTTAAGGCTGTTTTATTCAACAACATAGGCGTTCTATATGCCGACAGCTCATACCAGGAAAATGGCATTCACGCTAATCATGGCACTCTTATCCATCATTATTTAAAGAGAGAGGTTGCCATACCAATCTTCATGGATGCTTCTAGATTTTCAAAACGTAGTATATTAGCAGATTTTTCTGCCTTATTTGAAACAAAGAAGAGTAACAATGATATTGTACAGATGAGTGTGCAAAGCGAAAAATACTTCAAGGATGCCATAGCATTATTCAGGGAACTTAGTACTGTCAACCGTGATATGTTTGAGCATTATCAGAATATAGCAGTGATAAACCTTGCCCTTTTATATATGAATACAAAACAATATGCTGCATGTGAAAAACTGTTGGGTGAAATTGAGAATAACTATTTTCCCGTTGCCACATCCCAGTGCCAAATTATTTCTTATCTGGCCACTGCCCTACTTTTCCAGGGGAAATTTGTTGAGGCCGAAAAGATTTATCGTCAACACAAAGATGAGCTGAAAGAAAGGTTTCTTGATGACTTCAAGCAGTTTGGCGAGGCTGGAGTGATTCCAGACGAACGGGAAAAGGACGTAGAGCGTATCAAACAGCTATTGAATTAGTGACAATTCTGGGTCAGGGGTAAGTAAACATACCCATTTCAGTTTCGCTTATCTCCAAGAGACTAACCCATCATTGCTATTCACTACAGTCTAAACGTGACGGGCATGGTGTACTTGACGCGAACAGCATCTCCCTTCTGTTTTCCAGGAGTCCATTTCGGCATACTTCTCACGACACGAACAGCCTCCCTGTCGAGTGACGGGGCAACAGATTTCACGACCTTTACATCAGTAATCGAACCGTCGCGCTCCACGACAAAGGTCACGATGACACGTCCCTGAACACCGTTCTCCTCAGCAACTACAGGATATTGAATGGTATTGGAGAGGTATTGGAACAATCCTGCTTGACCAGGAGGACACGTTTTAGTCTCTTCATGCACATTTCCCTCTTCATCCCTGTATCTAACAACATACTCCCCTCCAGCAAACGAAGGCATCTGTTCCACGACATCAAACACTTTGGTATCGGCAGAGTCTACAGGAACAGAAAGTGCTGCTGTCTCGTGATAGTTTCGTGCACTAACGGTGACAGTAGTCATCATTGTCAAAGCAAATAATAATTGTCGCATATTCATCATTTCACATTAATTAGTTATTCACAGTGCAAAGGTACGATTTATTTCCACAAAAAAGAAAGTTTTACGTTTTTTTTCGTATCTTTGCACAAAAATGAGTGATATGAAGCAACGAGAGATTTACAGCTGTGACCAAATGATGGAGCTGATTCAGGAGGTGGGGTTCCTGCCGCTGCTAGATAGCGGTATTCGGGGCTATTCGGCAGAAGGCGAAGTGGCTCACCACGGCCAGCATGAGCAGACGGCGCAGGTAGCGGCGGAAGTCGTGCGTGTGGTGATAGCCCTCGGCCACGAAGAATATCATCATCGGGGCCGTCAGCCGTCCGATGCAGTGCAGGAATATCTGCGTCGGTGTCTCTGCCTGCTCGTAGGTCTCGATGCCCACCCATGCCAGGTGGTCGATCGTCATGGCGACGATGCGATGACCTTCAGTGCGTTGCCGCTCAATTCTTTTAATCTCATTTGTCTTTATCTCTTTTTTCGATTATTTGTTTGCCGCACACTCGCTGATGCAGGCACGGAAGAGAGGCATGGCCGCTGCATGTGGCGGAATTAGTGGACGCAGAAGAATAACAGTATTCCTCTGCGTCCTTCTCCGTTGCCACCATTCCCGACTCTGTGCGAGGCACTGCCTGAAGATGCCTCCCAGCAACTGCTCGAACTCGGGGTCGTTCAGCACGTAGCGGTTGAAGTAGGAATGGTCAATCTTCAATGTACTGCATGATGAGGTCGGCCATCTGCTCCTCCGTCTTGCCGTCGGCGGCGATGACGAGTTGGTAGTTGCGGGTGTCGTAGCGCGAGGTGCCGGTGTACTTCTTCACGTAGTTCTCGCGCATCTTGTCCACGCGCTCGATGGTCTTGCGGGCCTCCTCTTCGGTCATGTTCTGCTTGCGCATGATACGCTCCACGCGACTCTCCATCGAGGCCTG
>JAEEGK010020559.1_pt1 | contig 14026 bp, 9 predicted proteins | sample 8958771 | NCBI WGS metagenome assembly JAEEGK01 (sample SAMN16246547, study PRJNA631951) | gut metagenome | biome: gut microbiome; feature: rumen; material: SC-attached | host: Bos | place: Iran: Karaj | collected 2018-10
TGAATTAGAAATAATAATATGAACTGAATTTCCTTCTTCATAATATTTATTATGAATTGAAAAAATAATCCAAATTATGCAATTTAGTAAACCAATAGTAGAAGAGTACAATATTATTTTTTCAGGAATTTTATCAGATATTATTTTTCTTATATTAAATCCAATTGGAAAATACATTAAAACATTAATACATGATATTGAATAAAAAATAATATTTTTTATAACATTATATTTATTCTTTACACAAAAATCAATTATTAAATATTCAACAAGAATTAAAATTAAACTACCAAATATTAATAATAAAAGTAATATTTGTTTAGTATCATCTTTATAAACTAAATTAATATATTTTAATGAAAAAAAAAAACCTAAAATTGCTCCTACTAAATTACAAAATTCCAATGTTGGATAATTTTGAGAACTATCTATATTTGCTAAACTATAAAAAAAAAAAAGTAATCCATTTAAATATAATGCACCTAAACCAAAATATGATAAATATATTTTATTTATTAATTGCCTATAGGGATTAAATAATAATAATATTGGAGTTAAATAATATAAAAAAGAAGTTATAAATCCTATTAATTCAAATATATTCATTCCCAAATATTTTTTTTCCATTATTTCTGTAAAATTAATTTTTATAAAAGAATTGTTTTTAATTTAATAAAGAAAAAATATGTTAAAAACCAAAAATATAAAAAAAATAATAATAAAAGAAAATAATTAATATAATATCAAATAAAATAAAAAAAATTGAAGAATCAAATGAAATAGGACCAATAATATTTAAAAATAAAAACACATCAAATAAACAATGTTTCATAAATAGAACAAATATGCATTAATAAAGAATATATAATATAAAAAAATACTAATCAATTATTTATTGAATTTTCATAAAGAAGTTAAAAATAAAGGAATAAAATAATAATGGAAGATGAAGGAAAATAAATAATTAATTTTAAATAAAATACATAAAAATACTTTATAAGATAATTTATTTGTTAATTTTAGAGAAACAAAAAAAATTTTATTTAAAAAGAATCAAAATATTAACTAATGGATATAGATAAATGGTTTAAAGGAAAAATTTACAATTATTAATAATGTTATTTCTATTATGAACAAAATAATTAATATTCAATAACTAGATTTTTTGGTGAATTTGAGTTTAAAAATTTGAGATTAAATATAATCTTTTATTGTGAGGAAAAATATTGATTATAATGTTAAAAATAAATTCTCGTTTATTGTTAGTAATGGTGTTTAGGATATATTTGATTAAAACGTTATTAAAGATATTGTTTATAAAAAAAATAAAGATAAAGATTTTTTTACTGCTTATTATTTATAAGAAGTTAATTAAAGAGTTTATTTATGCCAGGGTGGATTGGGATAATTTAAATATTTTTTTGTAAGGTTAAAATAATTTTATTTTATTTATTTTTAGTTTTTTATATTATATTGAGTTTTTGATATATTTGATTTTATTATCAACTTTATTGTTTTTTTAACGTTTTTAATATTATATGCTTTTTAAATATTATTAAAAATGTTCAGTTTAAAAGAATTTTTTTTTAAAAGAGGTTTTTTTATATTAATATAATATTTAAATATTTAATTAGAATTAATCTATAATATTCTTTTATTTACAAGTGAAAATAAAAAAATATATAATAGATAGGACATGTTAATATCAAAAAATTATTTTAGGAAATTCTACAATCTTTATTTAGGCTTAAATAATATTGATAAAGTATATTATATCTATTAATATCATTATTCTTTAGAAATTGATGAGAAATTATTTTATATAATTCATTTTGAATTTTTTTAATATATGTTGAAATTAATGTAAAATAGTATTTTTGTTCTTCAGTTTTACTATTTAAAATTATTTCATTTGTTTTATTTAACATTCCTATCATTAAATTATTTAATTCTTCGATAAAAATTATATGTTTATCAAAATCTAAATTTTTAAAACATTGTTGAGCTAAACTTAACAAGTGAATTATTTCTTTTATACAAATTGAAATTAATTTTTGTTTTTTCTTTACATTCAAATGTAATTTTGAATCTGAGATTATAGATGTTATTTTTTCTTTTTCACTTTGAGAAATCATATTTTTTGGTAATAAATTTTTCAAACAAATTAAAAATTTCATCCAATACATTTTCCGTTTTTATTATATATTATTTTTTATTTTTCTTATATATTTTTTTAAATGGAGTAATTGTAAATTTTCTGTTCTAAATATTTTTTATATAAATATTTGATTAATTTATGAGAAATTAAAAAGGAAACATATTTATATTTAATAAAAGAATATTTCCATTTTAAGGAATAAATAAATAAATTTTGGAAATAATTTAAAAAACGTTTTTTATTAGTAAATATAGATATTAGTAATTATATGTTATAAAATTTCAATATTAAATTGGACTTACAATTTATTTATATTTATCAAAAGTAAATTTTAATAATGAGAATTTAAAATCACTAATCTTTTAAATTTGGGATAATTTTAAATAGATGAATATTATATTATCAATATATTAAATATTAATTAAATATTTAAAATTTTAATTATTTAAATAAATAAGAGTTAAAAATTTATAATTAATTATATTTTTATTAACAAAAAAATGTTAAGAATAAATAAATTCTAATTTTATTTATATTAAATTATTTTTTAAATATTTATTATAGATATAAGAAAAATATTTAAATAATCCAGATATATAAAATTAAAAATAATTATTTTAAAGAAAAACTTCAAATTTATTTTAAAAATTTATCTCAAATTCTTTTTAATTATCTTTAATTTTTATAAAATAAAAATAAAAAATTAATTAATGAATTAAATCATTAAACAATTTTTCATAAATTACAAAAAAAAAGTTAAGAAAAAATAAAGAAAAACTATAAAATCCTCAATTGATAATAATTCAAAAAAATAATTAAAATGCCCCATACACCAAGTGAAAAAATAATATCAAAAATAAAAGAATTTGAAGGATGTATGTTAAAAGCATATCGTTGTCCAGCAGGAGTATTAACAATAGGATATGGAATAACAGATGCAAATTATAATATAACAGGAACAAAAATAACAGAAAATTTGACAATAACTCAAGAAAAAGCAGATGAATGGTTAAGAAAATCTTTAATAACAAATTATGCACCAAGAGTAGAAAAATATGATAATATTTATCATTGGAATCAAAATCAATTTGATGCTTTATTATCTTTTGCTTATAATATTGGAAGTATTGATCAATTAACTAATAATGGTAAAAAAGATATTCAAACAATTTCTAATGATATTTTATTATATAAATATGCTAATAAGAAAGTTTTAAGTGGATTAGAAAAAAGAAGAGCTTTTGAAAAAAATTTATTTGATACTCCAGTTGAAGGAAGTCAAAATAATATTAATCAAAATAATAACAATCAAAATAATACAAAAGATTTATATAAAATTGCTAATGAAGTTATAATGGGAAAATGGGATGTTGGAGAGGAGAGAAAAAGGAAATTACAAAATGCTGGATATAATTATAATGAAGTTCAAAAGATTGTTAATCAATTAATGAAATAAATTAATATTATTATATTTAAACTATTTTTATTTTTTTTAAGTTTATTTTTTATATGAATAATCATTTTGTGACAAATATTAAAGTTATTCATAATTATCATTTTTAAATTTATGATATTCATTTTTAAATAAAATTCATTTTATTTTTATATAAATAATAATTAATAAATCAAGAATTATTGTTTTTATTTAAAATTTAATTTCTTACTACAATCAAGAAATTATGCTTTTACTACATAAAAAAATTTCTCAAAAAACAATTTCATTTTAAAAATTATAAACAAATTAAAAATGAAAAAAAAAAAATAAAAAAACATTAAAAATACTTTAAAAATACATTAAAAATAAAAAATGGAAAATGAAGATAATTCATTAGAAAACGAATCAGAATATCCAAAATTAACAAAAATTAATTCATTCACATCATCACATAAATATTTATTTAGAATATGTCTTATTGGTGATTCAGGAGTAGGAAAAACATCAATATTAACAAGATATTGTGAAGGACAATTCAAAGAAAAATATAGTAATACAATAGGAGTTGATTTCAAAGTAATAACTTTAAAATATAAAGACATATATGCAAAAATTCATATTTGGGATACTGCAGGACAAGAAAGATTTAAATCAATTGCTCTTAATTATTTTAAAACTAGTAATGGATTTATTTTTTGTTATGATATTACTAATAAAAAGTCTTTTGAAAATATTAAAGAATGGATCGAATTAGCTTTTGCTAATAATAATTCACATAAAATTAATTTTTTAATTGGAAATAAAAATGATTTAATACAACAAAGAGAAGTTAATCAAGATGAAGGAGAAAATTATGCTAAACAAAATAGTTTTTTTTTTTTGGAATGTAGTGCTAAAAATAATTATAATATTGATAGAGTTTTTGAAATTTTTAGTTATAAATTAATTTCTTATTATGAAAAAAATAAAGGAGAGTATTTTGGAAATGAAAGAGAAAGAAAATTATCAAATTCTCAAAAAATTAATACTCAGAATTTAAAAAAAAAGAAAAAATGTGTTTGTATATAACATTTTTAATTTTAGATAATAAAGGTTATATATATTTTAATAATTATTTTTATAATTATTTAATATAGTAAATTAAATATTTAATAATATAATATTTAAAAAAAAAAATAAAATAAAATTAAATTTATTCCATTTTTAATATAAGAAAATAATACTTTTTTTTTCCATTAAAAAATATTAAAAAAAAATTTATAAAAGATCATCATTATTAACAACATTTTGTTCAATTTTAACATCCTCATTATTTCCTTCATTACCTTCTTCTTTTTGATCTTCTTTTTGATCTTCTTTTTGATCTTCCTTTTCATCTTCTTTTTGATCTTCCTCATCATCTTTTTTCCCATATTCATTTTGAGCATTAATTAAACTAGTATTAATAGCAACTTTTGCTCTTTCAATAAATCTTTTTTCTTCCAATTCAATTTGATCTTGTTTTTTCTTTTTCTCAATTTCAGGTATAATAACACTAGAAACCAAATCTCTAATTCTAACATCATCTTTAACAAATTTATTTTCAATAGAATCTACAATTTTATTTAATTTATTAGCTTTAATTTCAATTTCTTTAATAACTTGTTTTTTAGAAACTTTATTAACTGTATTAGTAAATAATGAATTAATATAAGAATCCATTGTAGCTTGATGAACTTCTTGTATTTCTCTTGCCATAATATCTTGTCTATCTCTTAATATATTCTCAGCTTGTCTTCTTCCCATTTCTTCAGCTTCTCTTTTTCTTCTTTCATTCTCAGCCATCATAACAATTGCATTAATTTTTTGTTCTTCTTGTATTCTTATCATTTCTTTACTTAAATAATCTAATGTCTTTGCTATATTTTCACCTTGAATTGCATCAACTACTCCATTTGTTAATTTCTCTTTATAATTTTCTATTAATTTTTCTTCTTCTTCTGTTGCTCCTGCTGCTTTCCATTCATCTGCTCTTTTTAATTCTCTTATTAATTCGAAACGATTCTTCTTTCCTTCTTGCATTAATAATTGTTCCTTTCTACCACGAAGTAAACGTTGGAAGAGAAGTACATCTTCGAGAATTAAGTTCTTTTCTGGTATTGGTTCTGGTGGTTTATTTCTTTCAATACGAGCACGTTCTTCTTCTTCTGCTTTTAATTTTTTAATACGTTCTTCTTCTATCTTCTTCTGTTCTTGTTTTTGTATTGAGGAAAATGCATCTTCTATTGCTTTCAAATGAACTTTTTCTAATTTTGAAAGTGAATTATTATATTTTTTCTCCATTTTTGGTTTTGTTATACTTTTCATTGTTGTATTTGCTGTGGAACATACTTCATTTTGAATTTCATTTAAACCATCATATGTATTTAATGAATAGGAATTAAGAGAAAATTTAAATGGATGTCTATCAGGATTATGACCATCTCTTGTTAATGGAGCATAAACTTTTGAACCAAATGATGCATAATCTAATATAATATCTCTACCATTATTTCCTTTATTTGTTGCAAATTTATCTTTTAATTTTGAAATATTACGAATTACTTTAACACGTCTTTTACGTGATTTAATTATAAATGCTTCTACTTCTTCATCTTTTTTTTCTTTTAATTTATCAATTTTTTCTAATCTTTGTATTTCATTTTCTTTTTCTCTTTTTTCTAATAATTCTTGTAAAATTAATAATCTTTTATTATTAATTTCTTCCTTTTCTTTTTCTTTAAGTCTCCATTCTCTAGTTTCTTGTTCATTAGTGAATTTATTTCTCAAATTAAAATTAGCTTCATCAGAAAGTGGAGGTAAAGCATCATTAAAAGTTCTTTTTTCTCTTGCTTTAGCAATAAGTTCTAAAGTATGCATATCAACAGGTAAACCATCACCATAATGTAAATCTTTCAATTCGAAAATTTCTTGAAAAGAACCATCTTTTTTAATAGTACCAAAAGAAGCAGGATGTGTTTGAGCTTCATTTTCTCTCATTAAAGTTTGACAACCAATACTTCGAGTTTGATAAATAATTTCTCTTTGTTTATTAAGGAAGTCACCTTGATTATGAGCAGCATCATATTGACCATTCATTGATAATAGTTGATTACCATCTAAATTTGTTTTGTCTTGAGTGTGATCTGCTATTAATTGACGCTTTGATTCGTATCTATTTAAATTTATATAATATTTATTTTACACTATTGGAGTTGAATCCTCTTCTTTGTCTACTACTGCTTGCTTTATAAATAAGGGACGTTTTGGACCTGAAACGTATTCTTCAGGAGTTTGCTTCATTGGACGCTTTAAAGCTGTTTCATATGATGAGTAGTACATTGTTTGCAGTTATTTATTTATTTTTTTAATTTTTTTTTTTTATTTTGATATTTTTTTTTGGGGTTTTTATTTTTTTTGGTATTTTTTTATATAATTTTTTTAAAGTTTATTTTTGAAAATTATAATATAAATATATATTGATGAAATTAAAAATATATTTAATCATATTTAAAGTATATTTTAATAAATTTTATTATATTTAAATAAATGAAAAATATATAGATTTCATAAATTTTTGATATATAAAAAATTATTTAATTATTTATTTAAATCTATTTATTACAATCTGAATTATATAAATTTTAACTTATTTTTATATTTTATTGTGTTTCAACTCTTTCATCTTCATTATCAATATAATATTTTTTATATAATAAATATCCTCCAAAAAAGCTAAGAATACTAATAAAAAAAACAACAAAGAAAACAATAATAAACTTAGAATTATTTTCATAAAGTACCTGAATATCATATAAACGTAAAGTATTATTATCAATATCAAAAATACAATAATAATTATTTAAAACATTATTTCCAGCAACCCAATATTCATTAACATAATTAATAATAATATAAACATAACAATTATTTCCTCTAATTGAACTATCAAAACTAATATAATCTGTAACATTAATAAATAAAATTTCTCCACTAATATTAAATTGAAAATTCCCAAATTTTGTTTTATAATTTTCATCACATACACAACTAAAAATTCCAGAAGCTAAAATTTGACAATTATTATCTTCATTAAATATAATATCAATATTATCAAAAAAAAATTTTTTAGGAATATAAAGATTAGTTGTTGAAGAATCTAAGATTAATTTTTGTTTTTCTTTTGTTTTAACATTTTTATCATTTATTTTTAAATTATCTGATAATAAAAACCATTGAGTTTTATTTTCATTATAACTTATTGTATAATTTTTTAATAAAGAGTAATTAGTCATAATTTCTTTGTCAAAATCTCCGATATGTAAAGATACATAACTATTTTTATAAAGTAAAGCAAAAAGTTTTTTTGAAGTATTTAATTTATAATTAGTAAAAGAAAAGCCAAAAAAACCATTAGTTCCAACTTCAGAAGCAAATGTTACATTTGTAAATGAAAGAAAATTTATTTTAAATTTATCTAAAGAAGAAATTTGTGCTGTATCTTGATATTCATCTCCTGAAAATAGATAATGATCTTTTAATTGAGTTTGATTTTCAGAAATTTTAATACTATTATTAACATTATATCCTGGTTTAGTACAAATTTTACATTTTGGAGAAACTAATAATGATCTGTGTAAAGATGTATCAAAAACCATATTGTAATAAGAATCATTTTCACCTATTTTTATATTTATATATGGAAATCCAACTGGGGTCATTAAGTTAATTTTTGTTATTTCATTATTAATAAAAATTGGTATAATAATATATAAAATTATTTTACATGACATATTTTATTATTTAATATTTATTTTTTTAAATAATTTATAAATATATTATATAAGTAAAAAAATTTTAATTGAATCTCTTTTTAATTAACATTCATTTATTTTTTTATTTTTTGATTATCTAAAAATTATTTTATTTTTTTAATGTAAATTAAAAATGGGAATTCCTGTTTGTTGTTTTAATAGAACAAATATTCCAAATTCTGATTTAAAAGTATCAGAAGACTTAACAGCACATACTAAAACAAATGATAAAGAAATATTAAAAAATATTAAAAGTATAAATGATATTTCAAATGCTTTTGATTATATTTTATCTGGTGAATATTATATTTTATTATCTAAAGTTTCTTCTTATTATAATTTAATAGATAAAATTGTTTTAGAATTAAATAGTGATGATGTTTTTGTTTTAATTGAAAATATTATTAATTGGATTAAAAAAACAGAATCAATTGAAAATAAAATAATTAAAGAAACTAAAATTAATATTGAATATGGAACCAAAAAATTAATAAATGAAATTAATATTATTCATTCAAAAAAAAAAACAAATATTCTAAAAATTAATGAAATTAAATGTTTAGGTGATTTATCAATTATTGCTCAATTTATTAAATATAAAAATAATAATGGTAAAGATAAGAATTATGAAAATAATTTTTGGAAAAATGTTAATGAAGAAAAAGAAATTAAAAAATTATCATATAATATTTCTTTTAATTTAATGAGAATTAAAGATAATGTTTCAAATCCAACTTCTAATCAAAATGAAAATAAAGATAATAATACTGATTCAGGTAAGACAAATATTGAGAAATTAAATACTCTAAAGAATGAATCAAATAAATTATATAATAGTATTGAAAAATTTGTTAATGATATTAATTGCAAATTTGTTAAATAAAATTATTAATGAAGAGAGTAAAAATTTATTACTGTTTTTAGTATGTAAATAAATGTAATAATTGTTCTATTAATCATTTTTTATTTTTTTTTAAAACAATTTATTTGAGATAAATATTTTATTATTTTATATTAAATTATGATATTTTATTTTTAAAAAGAAAATATGTTATTATTGTTATCATATTTTAAATTTGTTTAGCTTTTAATAATATTATATAATATTTTTAATATAATAAATATAACAAAAAGACAATTTAAAAAATAAATATCAATTTAACTAAAAACTAATAAAAAAAAATAAAAAAAAATAACTTCCAAAAAAAAAAATTAAATTAAAAAAAAAAAATGTCTCGTGCAGTTTTACAACCATTTGAAGAATATCAAAAAGCAAGAATTTCGTTTTCTCAAAGTATAGCAGAATTAGCATCTCGTCCTCAAAATATAGAAGCCCTTCACGCAGCAGGAGTAATGGCTCTTTTACGTCCTCTTCTTCTAGATAGTGTACCTTCAATTCAACAAAGTGCAGCATTAGCAATTGGTCGTTTAGCAAATTATAGTGAAGAATTAGCAGAAAGTGTAGTTCAAAATGATATAATAACACAATTAATTTATTCATTACAAAAACCAAATCGTTTTTTTAAAAAAGCAGCATGTTACGTTTTCAAATCAGTAGCAAAACATTCACCAGAATTAGCAGAAGATATTGTTAAATGTGGAGCACTTGAACCTTTAGTTCAATGTTTAGATGAATTTGATCCTTCAGTTAAAGAAGCTGCTGCATGGGCACTTGGTTTTATTAGTAAACATAATGCAGAACTTAGTCAACAAGTTGTTGAAGCAAGAGCAGTTGATAATTTAATTCTTTGTTTACAAGAACCTGAAATTTTATTAAAGAGAGCAGCAGCTCAGACACTTGCTTATATTTGTAAACATAATGAACAATTAGCTCAACCTGTAGCTGAAAATGGTTTAGATACTATTGTATTTTTTTTATCTTATAATGATACACAATTAAAAAGAAATATTTGTCAATTATTAGGTAATATTACTACACATTCTGCTGATTTAGCTACTCAAGTAATGGCTAAAATTAATAATCCACAAAAATTATTAAATTGTTTAAAAGATCCTGATGATATTGTTAAAAAAAATGCTGCTTTTTGTGTATGTGAAATAGTAAATAAAAGTCCAGAAAATTCACAAGCAATTGTATCTGCAGGAGGACCTGAAATATTAGTAGATTTTATAACAAATATTAAAGGAGAACCACGTTTATATGGTATTTTATCATTAGGTTTTATAGCAGCTTTCAAAGATGATTTAGCAATGGCAGTTATTCATGCTAAAGCAATTCCTCAATTAAGAGATGCATTACAAAATGAACCTCATCAACATATTAAAAGTGCTGCTTGTTATGCTTTAGGACATGTTGGAAGACATAGTCCAAAACATGCTAAAGAAGTTTCTGATGCTAATGTTTTAAGTTTAATGCTTTATTATTATATGGATCCTAATTCAACTGAAGATTTAAAATTAAAAGCTAAAAATGGTTTAAAGAAAATTATTGATAGTTGTTCTAATTTAAGTGCTTTGGAACCTTTATTACATGTTGCTCCTGAAAATATTTTAAAACATATTTTACAACAGTATGTTAAAAATTTGAAAGGAAATACAAATGAAATGAAAAGTTTTGCACAAAATGGTGGTTTACAGAAAATTCAAGAATTGAAAGGGAAAGTTAAGGATAAGTTGAAAACTCTTATTGAAGAAATTAATGGATATTTCCCTATTGATATTGTTAAGTATTATAGTCCTGATTATGCTGAAGAGTTACTTAATAAAATAGGAGGTGGAGGAAGTTAAGTTTTATTTTTTTTTTTTTATTAGGTTTTTTTTTGTTTTTTTTTTTAAATTGATTTATAAAAATTTAAAATTTGATTTAATATTTTTTTTTCAAAGTTTAATGTAAATAAATATTTAAAGATTATTTATTTATAAAAAATATTTAATATACATTAATCAATTTCTTTTAAAAAAATAATAATAAATTAAATCTTAATCTAATTACCACAAAAAGGAAAATTGAACTCTTATTTATTATTATTATTTCCTTTTTTTACCAATGATACTGTTATTAATATTAATTTTAATTTTTTGAGTTTTGAATAATTAATTAATGATTTTACAAAATGAGATTTTAGAATTTTTTTCATTTTCATCAAAGCATTTTTTCTTCTTCTCATTATTTTACATTTATTATTCCATTTTTTAATTGATTTACTTCTTAAATATTTTTTCTTAAATTGTTCATTATCATCTGATAATAATTTGTCTAAAAGGAATTTTAATCTAATATAATTAAATATTTTTCTAAAGAAACAATTTTTAATTGTCTCGATAAAAATATTTAAACTAATATAATCAGCATATTTTTCTGTTAATCTAAATAATGTATTTACAATAATTTTATTTTTTAATCTCTTAAATAAGGATTTTAAGTAATTATAAGCTTTAATTTTTTTATCTTTTCTCAATTTAACTTTGTAATACCATTTACATAAATAAATTAATGAATAGAAACTATCTTCATCTAAATTATCGATTTTATTTAATAAATTAAATAATTTTTCCTTTTTTTGTTTGTTATTTGAGTATTTTTTATAATTATTCTGAATAAATAAAGCAGAAATATTTTCTAAAGTAGGTAAAACTTTTTTATCATTTAATTTTTTATAAAATTTAGTATATTTTTCATTATCAATATAAGACTTTTTAATAATATTTCTAAATGAATATTTAATTAAATTTGATTGAACTAAATTAATAAATAAAGGAATATTTTTATATAAAATGATTAATTTTTTCATTTTAGGAATAATATTTTTAATATATTGATTGAAAATTTTATTGAAATAACTTTTAATATGTCCTTTTAAAATATTTGAATATAATAAATTTGATTTTTGTTTATATAAAACTGTAAAATTATCTGAACGACATCTTTTTCTTTGTATTTCTTTTGCTAACAAAATAAGATTTATTTTTGATTTTTTTGGTTTATTTTGGTTTGTAATTCCACTATGTTTTTTCCATTTATTAAAAAGAATTTTAGCTTTATGTTTAATTGAAACTAATAATCTTATTTTTTCATTTATTCTTATTCTAGGAATAATTTCTTTGACTTCTGGTATAATATTTTCTATTTCAATATCATTTTTTTTTAAATTTAAGTTATCTTTTATTAAACATGAAGGATTTGGATTTGACATTTTTTTTTTTTTTGAAAGTTTAAGTGATTTAATCGAAATTAAACTTTTAGTGAAAGGATTTGTATATTTTTTCCATTTTTTAAAATTATTCTTTAATTGATTTTTAGTATCATTTTCTTTTAAATTTGAACGATTTAAAATATTCATAATTTTCTTTTTAATAATATCAGAATTATCTTTTTTATTAATTTTAACATTAACATAAATTTCATCATCTATATTTTGAGAATTAATATTTTTTCTTTTTTCATTTTCAACAATTTCTTCATCTAATGGTTCAATGATTTGAATAACTTCAGAATTTTTAGTTTCATTATCAAAAATAATTTCTTTATCCTTTTTCAAATTACCAGAATCAATAGAATCAATTATAAAATCATCATTTTGTTCATTTGAAGGAATATTATAATCATATTGTTCATAATTATTATTACTAGAATATATATTATTATTCAAATTACTAGTTTTACTTTCTTTTATATTCAAATTTAAACTTTCTTTTTTATTATCTGAAGTACTAGAATTAACTAAATTTGGTAAATAAGAAATTTGAAGATGTGTTGATATTAATAAATTATTATGATTTGGATTAAAAGAATAATTTCTTTGTAAATTTGGAATTTCATTAGTTTCATAATTATGAACATTATCAGTATTAAATTTATTTGGAATAAAAACTTCTTCATCTAAAGAAGGTAAAGTTTGAATAATATTTTTGTAATTATTTTTATCTAATAAATGAACATCTAATGAAGGACTTGATTGAACTGCTTTATCTTTCTTTCTTATAATTGATTTATTTTGGAAATTTTGACTTAATGATTTTTTAATTTGAAAATCAGATAAAAATTCTTGTGAAATATTAGAATATGTTTTTGATTTTTCTTCAGAGTTTATAATTGATATATTAGTTTTTCTTTTTAAAATTGAATTAATTTGATATTCAAAATTGTGTTTTATTAAAAGTAAATTTGGATTAAATATTCTTGTGTATGATGGAAGGTAAGTGAAAAATGATTGTTTTTGAATTTTAGTTTTTGGTTCAATGTTTATTTTCCATTTAATAAATGAAGAACGAAGTTTGAATTTTTGAATGAGATTTAATTTAGATTTTATTATTATTTTTGATCTTATTATTATTTTATCATCTAATTCTTCTTTTTTTTCTTCATTTTCATCTTTTTTTTCTTCTTTTATATCTTTTTTTTCTTCTTTTATATCTTTTTCTTCATGTTTATTTTGTTTTTTAATTTTTTTCTTTTTTTTATTTTTTTTATTATTCTCTTTTTTATTGTCTTTTATTTTTTCTTCTTTAATTTCTTCTTCATTTTCTTTGTTATTTTCATTATTTTCTCTTTTTGAAACTATAGATAAAGAATTTAAATTATATTGAATTTCTAACTCTTGATTAATTAATTTTGATTTTTTTTTTGTTTTTTTTTCTTTT
>JAEEGK010020561.1_pt1 | contig 14026 bp, 8 predicted proteins | sample 8958771 | NCBI WGS metagenome assembly JAEEGK01 (sample SAMN16246547, study PRJNA631951) | gut metagenome | biome: gut microbiome; feature: rumen; material: SC-attached | host: Bos | place: Iran: Karaj | collected 2018-10
TATGTAAACAAAAATAAAATTTGCAAAATTTTTATAAAATAAATCAAGAATTTTCTTATAAAAACAATAAACTTAGTTAAATTCATTTAATAAATAATAATTTTTCCTTTAATTCCATAATTTAATTTTTAATTGTTAAAAAATAATTAAATATTTATAAATGATATTACTTCATACACCCTAGTCATCTACTTTAAACAGTATTAACCGAAATTTAAGGAAAAAAGAAAAAAAATTGAAAATTGAATTAAATAAAAAATCATTTAATTAACAAAATTTTATTTTTACCCCTTAAAATAATTACCTAATATGACTAAAATTAAAAGATTTAAATAGTCTTTGACATCATTATATAAATGAAGTATAATACTATTGTTAAAAAATAATAAAAAAAATTAATATTTAATATCCAAAATTTAAAATTTATATTTAATTGATGTTAAATAATGAACAGCAAAAAGACAGAACTTTAAAGTAATATAAAAAATTAAATAATTAACATCAATAGACTTTTTTTCCATAACTTCCTCAAAGAAAATAATTTAATCAATACTGTTGCAAGGTAAAATAAAAAAATATAATGAAATAAAGTTTTGAAAATGAAGTTTTACAAACTCAAAACATTCAACCTGATCTTCCAATAAAATCAAATAAAACATTTTTATTTGAATGGTGGAATTTATTTTTTTACCTTTACTCAGAGAAAATGTTACAAACATTTAAAGAAAAAAATCGAGAAAATTTTCCAAATGAACTTCTTGAAAAATTATCAATGAAAGATTTATTTAAACCATCATATTTAACATCATTAATGCAGAATTATCCTAATCAAGAGCAAAAATATTTCAATAAAATGAATCCAAATTTAGGTTTAAATATAAATTATTTAAGTGTTCCTCATCCATATTCTCAACCAGATTTATATAACTTAGGTCATTATTATCAAAATATGAATTTTACTCAAAATACAATTCCAATGGATCAAATAAATCTACCGAGAAATAATAATAATATTCCTTTACCTGTTTTAAGTACTTTTCCTCATATTAATTCAGATGTAAATTTAAAGAATATTCCAAGTTTATTAAACCAAGGAAAATCTCATAAATTATTTTCAACAACAAATTTAAATAATACCTTAATTCAACATAATACAAATAATAATGAAATAGGAAGTGATTTTATGTCACGTAAAAGGAAGAGATTTATAAAGAATAACAAATTAGTATTTGTTCAAGCAGATTCAGCAGCAGCAAAGAAATTAGAAATGGAAGGAGCAACAGAATATAAAGATGAAGATTTGACTAAATTAGATAATTTAAATGAAATGAGTGATGGAGGAGGTTTAGAAATGACTTCAATGGAAGAATCTCTTGCTAAAGGAAGAAAACCTAGAGGAAGTAGATATAGAGGAGTAAGTAGAAATGGAAATCAATGGCAAGTTCTTATTATGGTTAATAAAAAAAAAAGATATGTTGGAAGTTATAGTAATGAAGAAGAAGCTGCTAGAGCTTATGATAAAGTGGCTCTACAAAATCATGGGGCTAAAGCTAAAACTAATTTTGATTATACTGAAGAAGAAGTCCAAAAAATTTTAACTGATCCTCCTCTTTTAAAGTTGAATTAATATTTTTTATTTTTTTTTTTAGTATATGTTTTTTTTTTAATTTGTTTTTAAATTTTATATTTTTATTTTTGTTTTTTTGAATTTTGATTTGTTTTGATTCTTTATTTTCATATTTTTTATTTTAGTTTTTTTACCTTTTTTTTTAATTGATTTATTTTTTTTTTCTTTTGTTTAGTTTTTTTTATTTTTTTTGGAAGATATTTAAAAAATAAAATGAAAATTTTTAATTCAAATTATTTTAATTTTAATGAATTAAAAAGACAACAATAAATAATATTTATTAGAAGATATCAAGAATAAACTTTAACATAAAATCAAAATTCAAAAATTTCTTTCAATATTTATTCCAAAGAAAAAAAACTAAAATAAAAGTTAGTATAATGTAAGTAACAAATCAATATATTATTATCTAAGGTAATAATGAATATAAAGATACAAAAAGAAAATATTTAAAATATTCAACAAATAAGTATTTTATAAACATATAATATTTTTTTACAATTAGATTCTATTGAAATTTGAAATCATTTTTTATATTTAAAACTTTATTTCAATAAAAAAAAGACATTAAATCTTCTTCTTTTTGTTTATCTTTTTTAATTTATTTTCTAGATTAACAATCCTTCATTATTATGAATGTATATTATTTTGAATGATATTTGAAAACTAAATCATTTCACCGAATTAAAGTATAATAAAAATAAATCAATCAAATTATTTTTTTTTGAAAGAAAAAATGATAGAAGATAATTAAAGTTAATTAATATATGAAGAAGTATTAAAGTCAAATGATGAAATAGTGAATTTCAAGTAATAATAATAAAAGATAATAAAAGAAAAAAAGAAAAGAATCAAATTCCTTAATTAATTATAATAAAGAAGTAATAATAAATTATAATGAAAAAGAGTATAGGAAAATTCCAATAGAAAAATTAAATTATTTTCAAATATAATTAACATTATTTTATATAGTAATCAATATTTCATTTAATTTACCTTAAATTGTGATTATAAGTTCAGATTCACATATTAAAATCTAATTTTTATATGAAAAGTAATTGATTTTATATGAATTATTTATATTATTTTTATGATAAACAGTTTAATTATAAAATGTTAAAACAATATTTTCATGTAAAAATATTACAAAATTATGAATTCATTTTTTGGAAATAACAACTAAGAAAAAAATATAAATTAATTTTTTATAATTTAAATTAATGGACAAATTAATTAAAAGAAAAGTACTGAATTTATTAAAATAATAAATTTTTATTTATGTTATATAATTTGTTTTTGTTTTCAAAAAAGATTAAAATCATTCAAATATATAAAATAAATGATAATGAGAAATCATAGTATGTCAAACACCAAAATTATTCTTAAAATTTCTTGTTTATATAATTTTGACAATGACGTTAAACTAGAAATAACAATTTTTTATTTAGAAACAATATTCTTTTATTTTATTAATTATTATATGATTCTTTAAAACTTTTTAATTTATAATAATTTTTTTTTATTAAGTAATTCTTTTCAATATAAAAAAAATTACCAAAAAAATATTTTCAAATACCCTTATTAATTCCTTAATTTGAAAGAAGAGAATCTGGAATCTAGAAAGAGTTTAAAATCTTTCATGATTTGAATTTTAATCAATAAATACTATTTGATTAATCATTTGAATTCAATTTTTATTTATTTTTTCTTTAAACAATCAAGAAAATCAAAAAATAATAATATTATTGAAAAAAATATATGATGAAAAAAAAATGCTTTTTCTTTTTAACGATTATTCCTCTATTAATAATGATTCTTTATTATAAATTTTTTAAGAAAAAATCAGATATTATTAACTTTATAAACGCCAAAATTTATCCCAAATCCATTGTAATTTTTGAAATCAATCCTCATCATTATGAATGTCTTCCTGGATATACAAGATATTTTACTGATTTAGGATATTATGTTGATATTATTATGAGAAAAAATAAAAGGGAATCAATGGAAAGGTTTGAACCTAAAAATAAAATAAGAATGTTTGAATATAATAATATACAAGAAATTAAAAACAATTTAGAGAAATATAAAAAAAAAATATTATTATATAATTATTCACTTCTTCATACAACTGATATTAAACCAATATTTAAAGAATTAGGATATTATGATAATCCTAACTCACTATTCATTATTCATGCAATAGATTATTTGAATAAATTAAATTTAGATGATTTTATAAAAAAAAAACATGCTTTTGGTTTAGCGGATTATGGAGTATTAATATATGCAAATCCAAATTATTTTGGTGATTTTAATTTATCACATAATAAAAATAATAAAACTAAAACAAGTTTTTTTATTACATCATCAATTAATAGAAATTATTCTCAGTTAATAGACGGATTAAATTATATAAAAGAAAAAAATATAGATTTTGAATTAAATGTTATAGGTCATGGAAATACATTTAATCCAGAAATGGTTCCTAAAGATTTATTAAAATATTGTCATTTTTATCTTCATGTGAAATATCAAAAAATGTATGAAATAGTTCAAAAATCTGATTTTATAATAATAAATTTATCCCCTGATAATGAAGAGAATAATTTATTTAGAACTACGAGAGCAACTGGAAGTATACAACTTAGTTATGGATTTTATAAACCAGTTATAATAGAAGAAAATTTTGCTCCTATTTATAAATTAACAAATGAAACATCAATTACTTTTCAATTACATGATATGAGAAAAGCATTAGAAAAGGCTGCGACTATGACAAATGAAGATTATATTAAAATGAGTAAAAATATGAAAATACTAAAAGATACTATATATAATACTTCTTTAAATAATATCAAAAAAGTGTTATAATTCTTAATATCTTGACTTTATATATTATAGTATAAGAAAAACTTCATCTTTTTAATTTATATTTGTAATAAATTAAATAATCCTTCTTTATTTTATATTTTCTTCATTTGATAGATATAATCAAAGAATATTTTATAACAAATTTCTTTCATATGAGAAATTATCATCAATTTTCTAATGTATCATAATATCATTCTTTATGATTAAAATTTATACATTAAAAAATCATTTAAAAATTTGAATTATTCTTCTTTTGATTTACCAAATCAATTAAAAGTTCAATTGATAATTAATAAGAAGAATAAGATTTTATTTTTATTCATTTCAATATAATTATTAAAAAGAAGAAAATCAATTATCATATAATTTATATTAATTAAGAACTCAAAGAATAATATTAAATTAAAAATTAATTGTTAATATATTGTGAATAAATAATTTAATTAAAAAGAATATTGACCAATAATTTTTGAAAAGTATAATAATAATTTAAAATAATTCAATTAATAATTCATTATTTAAACTTGAATCAATGATAAATAAAAGAAATAAAATAACAATATATTTGGTAAATTATATCTTTTTTTGTGGAGATAATTTAATAATAATTCTTCACTTGAATAAAATTCAAAAAATAGAAAGTTATTTTTTCAATTTTATTTTTAAAAATATTATTAATATTTTCTTATTTAAAGATCTTTTCTAAAGAGAAAAAAAAATCAATCCTTTTAAAAAATGATAATTTTCTACTTTTTCTTATTTTGCAATTTTTTCTCTAATCTTGAATAATTTAACTTTTTTTCTTTCTTTATTTCGTCTAAGAATAAAATGAATATTATATTTTGATAAAAACAAGAAAAAAGAAAGAAAAAGGGATTTTATATAGTTTGGTATAAATTGAAGGATTAAAAAATTATTTTGGATATTAAAATTTAAAATAATATTAAAATAAAGTGATGAAAACTTAAAATCAATAGAAGTTTTATTCTTCTTTTTCATTATCTTCTTTAAACTCCTTTAACAAAATCCTATAAGGTCTAATTTCATTATCATATTTTGCTTTATAACTTTTTTCCCTAATTTTATCTCCTGAAACAATCCAATAATTTTTTTCTCCTGAACATATCCTAATTTTATAAGGATTAACTCTACACATAAAAACTAACTGATACTTAACTCCTTTATAATCAAATAAATTTTGACTCCAACTCCATCCACTATATCCTCCACTATATTCATCAGCAATTTTAATTAAAGGTGTAACATAAACACCTTCACCACAAATTGGGATATCATCTTTATTTAGAGGATTAATATTATTATCAGCATTATGTACTTGAGATGTTCCTGCTTTTAATCCTTCTTCAATAATATCATTAGCAAATCTTAAACTAGTACCATGATAAGCAATATACCATTCACCTTCAACATTAGAATAACCTAACCATGTATTATCTCCATTATCATATTGATCCCATACCCGAAGACCAAACCCTTTCCAACCTATTGGAGGATCATAAACCATTAAATGTTGAGGTGGCCCTCTTTTCTCATTTATTCCCCAATCCGAAGAACGATCTCCTCGTGAATCAAATATTGAAGGAGATATTATTGATGCAATTAAGAGACAACATAAACTTACATCTTTTACTGATGGATCTTTTTTTATTTGAGATATTTGATCTTTTGATGCATCTTGACCTAAAAATTTTATTGTATAGCTTCCTTTATGAATATCTGTTATTATTATATCTTGCTCCTCTATGTTGAAAGCTTTTGAATATTCTGTTTTTTTCATTTTTATGAAATTTTGTCTTTCATTTTCATCACTTAATATTAAAGCATCTTTAAAATCTCCATAAGTAAATGATACTTTAATTACTTTTCTAAATGCTTCCCCACTTGTAATTAATTGTAATGTTGAATGTGAAACATTTTCATTTTCTGTTTCTTTTTCAATAGCACATAAAATATCATTGTTATTTAAATATGAAAAAAGTGCTCCTTGAATAAATAATGATGAATCTTCTTCTGAATTTTCTATTTCTTCTTTTGAAATGAATTTTTTAGGATTATGATAAACATTATATATTATAGCTTCTTTTATATTTGAACCAAAGTTTAATACATTTTCCGTATATTCTTCATTAGTTAATTCATTATTATTTAATTGAGATATGATATTATCAATTTCTTCTTTTCTTTGTTCTTCTTTTTTTGGATTATTTAATTGAATAATTTCTAATTCTTGTCTAGTTATTATTTGTCCTGTATAAGTTTGAATTTGTGTTGTTATTTCTGGAAGATTTAATTGTTCTAAAAAATCATGACTTTCTTTTAAATTGTCTAATAATTGAACTGCCTCTGATATTCCTTTCCCTTGTTTATATTTTGATTCTATTACAGTTCCATATGCATATACTTCATTTAAACGATTTTTTATTTTTATTTCTTTTCCATTAAAATATTTTTTTATCATTTCTTGAATTTTAGGTATACTTGAAGAACCTCCTGCTAATATAATTTCATCAATTTGAGATTTATTTAATTTTGATTTTTTTAATGTTATTTCAATTAAATTTATACTTTTTTCAATTAATTTCTCACATATTTTTTCCAATTGATTTCTTTTAAGATTTATTCTAATATTTTTATTTTTTATTAAAAAATCAAATTCTAAAGTTATTTCTTTAGTAGTTGATAATAATATTTTTCCTCTTTCAACTATTTTTTTTATTTTTAAATATATTTTATTTTTTTCATTTTTATCTAAATTACTTATATTAATTTTATTTTCATTTTCAATAACTTTAACACAATATTTAACTAATTCATCATCAAAATAATCACCCCCTATATTTCCGTCATAAAAACTATTTATTACTTTCATTGATAAAATTTTAACATTTAATAAGGAAACAGTTAATTTACTACTTCCCATTGAAAAAACTAAAACATTTTTTTCTTTTTCATCTTTCTCTAATTCATATGCAATACATGCTGAAATTGGTTCATCCATTAATTCAATTAAATTTAAATCAGCTAATTCTACGGATTTTTTAATTGATTCTCTTTGTTCTTCATTATAATATGATGGAACTGTTATTATTATATTAGAAACATTTTTATTTAAAAATTTTTCTGCATATTCTTTTAATTTTTTAAGAATTATTGAATTTAATTCTTCAGGTGAATAATTATTAGTTTCTTCTTTATTTTCTACTATAATTATAGGTTTATCAGAATCTGAATCCTTTTCAATTTTATATGGAACATTTTTAATAAGTTTTTGGATTTTTGGATCATCAAAATTTCTTCCTATTAATTTATTTATTCCATAAATTGTATTTTTTGAATTTTTTATTTTTTTATATTCAGCTTCTTTTCCTATTAGAACTCCATTTTCTGTAAATGATATAATTGAGGGAGTTATTCTGTTTCCCATATTATTTAGTATTATATTTACTTTATTATTTTTCCATACTCCAACACAACAATTATTTCCAAATTTAACTCCAATTATTAAATCTTCATTATCCATTAATTAATATATTTATTTGGAAATTAAATTTTTATCTTATATATTTATTCATGTATTTTATTCTCATTGAATAAATTGATTTGAAAATTAAATTTCAATATATTATATTTTGAACATTAAATCACTTATAAAAATTTATGAAGTTTAAGTGCTTTTTTTATAATTAAAATTTTATACATGTTTTATGAAAATATAAAAGTAAAAGAAAGAAAAATAAAGATTTAATTTTGATTTATTTTATAGTTTTTAGTAATATTTTTTAAAATTATTTTTAAGATAATAAAAAAATACATAATTCCTCTTTTTTATTTTTTATAATGTTTATAAAAAAATTCAACTATATTAAATTTTTTACATATATTAATTTATTTTAAAATAATTTGTTAAAATTTTAACAAAATTCAATCATTAACATTGAAATAAAAGAATCCCTATTAATTAAATAAATATCTTATTTTATATTGTTTTATAAAAGAAAACAATAAATTTAATTTCATTATTTTGAAAAAAAAAATTCTTTTTTTTTCATTTTTCAAATTCTTTTAAAAGTTTATCATCTTTACAAACAATTTTACATTTATTTTTATCAACAGAATTAAAGATATATTTTATATCAGTATTATCATTAGAATTAAAATTAGATAAATCTAAAGATTCCAAAGAAGTACAAAATGTGAACATATAACTCATATTAATAACATTATCTGTATTAAAATTCGATAAATCTAATTTTGTCAATGATTTACAATAAGAAAACATATAACTCATATCTTTTACATTATTAGTCGTAAATTTAGATGAAAAAGTAATATTTTTTAATGAAGAACATTTATCAAACATATCACTCATATCAGTAACATTTTCAGTTTGAAAATTAGATAAATCTAAAGTAATCAAAGAAGAACAAGAAGAAAACATATGACTCATATTAGTAACTTTTTTTGTTTTAAATTTTGATAAATTTAAAGAAGTTAAAGAAGAACAAAAATAAAACATTTCACTCATATCAGTCACATTACTTGTATTAAAAGAATAAGATAAATATAAATCAGCCAAAGAAGAACAATAATAAAACATTCTTGACATATTAGTTACTTTTTTAGCACTAATATTTTTTATGGAAGTTAAAGAAGAACAAGAATAAAACATATAACTCATATTAGTAACTTGATCACTTGTAAATTCAGAAAAATCTATTGATATTAATTTTTTACATTCTCTAAACATTAAATTTACATTTGATAATGGTTTGGTAAATAAAATTTTAAAAGTATATTTTCCTTCTTTTGGGAAAATATATTTAAAACCAAAATCTATTTTTTTATCATTTAAATATAATTCACCTTTTGTTTTCATTTCATCTTCATTTTTTATTGCTCCTTCTAACTCCCATTGAGGAAAATCTCTTTTTATTTCCTCATAAGAATTAAATATTTTAATTTTATTATTTAAAAAATCATCATTATCATCTTTTCCTTTTTTAATATCATAAACACATATAATATGATTATCTTCTTTAAATTCCTTTAATAAAATTCTATAAGGTCTAATTTCATCATCATATTTATGACTTTGATTACTTTTATCATTAAGTTTATCTCCTGAAACAATCCAATATATTTTTTTCTCTTTAGAAATCCTAACTTTATAAGGATTAACTCTATTCATAAAAACAAATTGATATTTTTTATTATTAAAATCAAGTAAATTTGATGATTTATAACCTTCTTTACTTCCACTATATTCATCAGCAATTCTAATTAAAGGGCTACAATAAACACCTTCACCACATATTGGAATAATACTTTTATTTAAAGGATTAATATTTTCATCATTTGCATACATTTGTCCACCTCCAGCTTTATATCCTCCTTCTAAAATAGCACTTGCAAATCTTCCACTTGTTCCATGATATGCTATATACCATTCACCTTCTACATTACTATTTCCTAACCAAGTATTATCTCCATTATCATATTGATCTAATACATATAAACCATATCCTTTCCAATTTATTGGAGGATCATATTCCATTAAATAATTTGGAGGTCCTCTTTGTTTTACTGTACACCATCCATTACTTTTATTTCCTCTTGAATCAAATTTTGATGGAGATATTGTACATCCTTTTAAAAGACAATTCATTTTTATGTCTCTTAAAGCTGTATCTTTTGCTATTATTTCTAGGAATTTTTCTGTAGGATCTCTTCCTAAAAATTTAATTGTGAATATTATTGTCCCTAAACCTGATCTTACATTTGATATAATTATTTCTTCTTCTGGAATTCCTAGAGCTAATGAATATTCTTTTTTTTTTCATTTTTATGAAATTGTCTTTTTCACTTTCATCACTTAATATTAAAGCATCTTTAATATCTCCATAAGTAATACTAACATCAATTACTTTTCTAAATGCTTCACCATTTGAAATTAATTGTAAAGTTGTATGAGATGTTTGTAAATTTTGTGAATCTTTTTCAATTACAGCTGTAATATTATTTTGATTTAAAAAAGCTAAAAGTGCTCCTTGAATAAATAAAGTTGAATCTTCTTTTGCTGCTTCTATTTCTTTTTTTGATACAAATTTTTCTGGATTATGATACATATCATATATTATATTATCTTTTATATCCGTTCCTAAAATTAATACATTATCTAAATATTGGCTATTTGTTAATTTATTATTATTTAAATCTGATGCAATGTTTTTTATTTGTTCTTTTCTTTTTTTATCTTTTTCTGGATTATTTAATTGAACCACTTCTAAATCACTTTTAGTTATATTAATTTTTGTGAATAATTGCATTTTTTCAATTACTTTAACTACTTCTAATTTGTCAACGAAATCTTTACTTTTTTCAATATCATTTAAATATTTTAATATTTCTAAAATATTATCTTTAATTTCATATTGATAATGTGATTGAATTGTAGCTCCATAAGTATATACTTCTTCTGGATTAATGTCTTGATAAAATGGTTTTCCTTTAAAATATTTTTTCATTGTTTCTTGAATTTTTGGCATAAATGAACAACCTCCTGACATGATAATTTTATCAATTTCTTTTTTTTTTAAACCTGTTGTTTCTAAAGCTTTTTCCACTAATTTAATACATCCATCAAATAAAGATTTGCATATTTTTTCAAAATCTTTTCTTTCAATTGATAAACTTAAACCTCTTCCATCTATAAAATCATTTATTTGAAAAGGAATATATTTAGAAGTAGATAATATTATTCTTTGTCTTTCACATTTATTTTTGACTTTTAACCATATTTTTTTTCTTCTTTCTTTGTCGAATGTGTTGATATCAATTTTAGTTTTTTCTTTAAATTTTTTAAAACAATATTCTACAAATTTATTATCAAAACTATCACCTCCTAATTTTTCATCATAAACACTTGTTTTAATACTAAAAGAATAATTTTGGACATTTAAAATAGAAATATTTAATTTACTACTTCCCATTTGAAAAACTAATATATGATTTTCTTTATTCAATTCTCCAAATCCATAAGTAATACAAGCTACAGTTGGTTCATTCATTATTTCTATTAAATTTAATTTAGCTAATTCAACTGCATTTTTAATTGATTCTCTTTGATTATAATTAAAATTAGCAGGAACTGTTATTATTATATTTTTAATATTTGTATTTAAATATTTTTCAGCATCTTCTTTTAATTTTACAAGAATCATTGAATATAATTCTTCAGGCAAAAATTTTAAAGTTTCATCTTCTTTTTCAATGATAATTATAGGTTTATTTGAATTTAAATCTTTTTCTACTTTAAATGGAATTGATTTAATAAATTCTTGAATTTCTGGATCATCAAATCTTTCTCCTATTAATTTATTTATTCCATATATTGTATTTTTAGGATTTATATTCATTATATTTTTAGCTGTTTTCCCAATAAGAATATCTTTTCTTGTAAATGAGATTATTGATGGTGTTGTATTTGAACCAATATCATTTGGAATTATTTCTACTTTATTATTTCTCCATATTCCAACACTACAATTACTTCCAAATTTTACTCCAATTGTACACTCATCATTATCCATTTATCTTTTAAATAAATTGCCTTTTTTTTATATTTAAAAATAATTTAAAATATTATCATTTAATGATTTTCTTCAGACAATAAAGTAATTTATTTTTCAAAAAAAATTTATAAAATATTTTAAATATAGGAATTAGAATATAAATAAATCAAACTATATTTAAATTTTTAAAAGGATATTTATTATTAATTAATAAAAACATAATAAAAAAATAATGATAAATGATGAATTGAATAAAAATATCAAGTTCATTATAATATATATATTTAAATATATTATCTTGAAGATTATAAAACATATTTCTATAAAAGATGAACCTAAATAATAAAGCACTTTTATTGGTTAATAGAAAAAAATTTAGAGAATATTATATAGAAAAAGGAATTATCTTTTTTTTCTAGAGTATTATCCCCTTGAATTAAAAAGCTAAATTTTTCTTATTCAACTTCATAATATACATTAAAAATGAATAAATAATTATTTCTTTTGTAAAAAATTATTCTTGATAAAAACTTTATTAATTTAAATATATTCAATAAATATTAATCTTTGAATAAAATTTATGATTTCAATTACCTTATTAGCTTTTTAAGATATACTCCTCATTTTAGCCACACCTCATTTAATATAATTCTTTCATGAACATTTATGAATATCAATTAAAATAATATTTTTTTCATTCATCATTTTTTTTTTAATTATTTTGACAATAAAAATTTTCTTTAGTTATTGAATGTTCATATATGAATTTTTACTGAATGTTTAATTAAAAATTATTTTATATCAATCGGATAATTCATTTAAATTTACCTAAATAATATTCTATTTAAAAAACTGTCTTTTTCTTTTCCATGATTCCTTTTTTTCTATTCTATATGAGGAATGGTCTTTTATAATGGAGCTTTTCTATTGAAATTAAAATATAAAAAACATAAAGAATAATAAAGTCATGATTATAGATTTAAATTATTGATAAATGAATACTATTTGTCCACCGAACAATATCACAATAAAAAAAGTAATTGAAAATTTTTTAATATTTATCCTCATTTAGTATTATCTTCTTATTTAAATAAATATTTAATGGTATAAGCATTGAAAATTAGTTAATAGAATATATTGATATTTTTTTACTTTTCATCAGAATTTTAAAATAAAGGATTTCAAATAATGAAGGATAGATATTTCATTTCTATTTTTTATGATATTTTTTTGATTTATTGATTTGAATTGTCTTGTTTGGAACTATATTCAAGTAATTAAATTCAAACTATTATTCAAAATATCAAAAAATAATATCGAAAATCTTTATTGCTCTTTAACCAAAAAAATCATTAAAATCTTTGATTTTTTGATAAGGTATCAAGGAATATAGAATTAATTAACGAACAATATATTTAAAAAAAAGAATAATCTTTTCATCAAAAACACAAAACAAAGTCATTTTAAATATTATTTATACTGATTCTTTTCCATTTGATTATAAAAATATAAAGAATTATTACCAATGAAGAAAAGGGAAAAAAGTGTATTTTTATTAATAATCATTTTGATTATTTTTTTTTAAATTAATCCTTCCATTTACATAAAAAAATGAATTTTAATAAATTAAATGAAAGAAAATTTAGGTTTAAAAATTTAATATAATTAATAATATTTAAATGGAAAAAAAGTTAATCTTTAAGATACATTCAAATCTTTATAATATTATTTTTGAATATTTAAATAATAAGAAAAACAAATATTTATTATCTTTTCATTCAAAAGTTCTTCAAAATAGATTAAATGTAAACATTAATGATTTTAAAAAAGAAGTGATAAGAAATTATTGAAAGAAAATAAAAAAATGTTTTTAATTATAATTCATTTTATAAAATTATATCAAAGAAGAATAAATAAATAGATGGGGATTGGG
>JAEEGK010020562.1_pt1 | contig 14025 bp, 10 predicted proteins | sample 8958771 | NCBI WGS metagenome assembly JAEEGK01 (sample SAMN16246547, study PRJNA631951) | gut metagenome | biome: gut microbiome; feature: rumen; material: SC-attached | host: Bos | place: Iran: Karaj | collected 2018-10
TAAATTATTATGGCATTAAAAGTAAAGGCAGTAGAACGTCTGCTGAAGTTTGACAAGAACGATCCTGGTTCTTACCGTTATGTGTTGAAACCCGAGCTTTACACCAGTCTCGACCAGAAGAAGGTGATCCGTGAGGCAGCTCTCCGAAGTGGCGTAAGCCAGGGCGTGATGAAGGCCTGCTGGGATGCAGCCGGTGAGGTGATCAAGGCCTGGGCTACGGAAGGTCACGCAGTGGCTCTGCCCGGACTGGGCTCCATGCGATTCGGACTCCGTTCGAAGTCAGTGGAGAAGGTCGAGGATGTGAAGACCGGTCTGATCTCCAGTCGTCGTATCATCTTCACTCCGAGTGTCGATCTGAAGGATGAGCTCGCCAACACTGGTATCCTCATCACCTGCTACGACCGCACCGGTAAAGAGGTGAAGCGTGTGACCTCAACTTCTGGCGAGGTGGAGGATCCCGAGAACGAGAATCAGTCGCAGAACGGTGGTAGCACCTCAGGCGGTAACGGTGGCAGCAACACCCCAACCCCTCCAGTTGAAGAGCCTGACTACGACCAGCCCTCAGGAGATTAAACACTAAACACTCAACATTATGACTAAAAAGGAGACTTTTAAGTTTGTGGTGCAGATCATAGCATCAATAGCAACGGCGGTTCTTACCGCGTTGGGAGCAACCTCTTGTATGGGGTACTAAAAGGGAGAGGCATCCGATATGGGTGCCTCTCTTGTTATCTTTTAATCCGGCATTTAACGTTATTTAACTCGGGGGGGGTAGTAAATACAATAAATTTCGTATATTTGCCGCCAAATAAGTATTTAAGCATTAAATAGAACAAAAAGATATAACTAAAACAAGGGCGATGGCATATTGTGGTAAATGTGGGAAATATGTTCCTAACGACTCTTTCAGATGTCCCTTTTGCGGAAGTATCTCACGAAAGAATATTCGAGGTGGCATATTGAGCACAATAAAAAGTCTCAGTTGGATTCTACTTCTGTTGGGATTCTTGGCACTTATATCATGGCTTGTCACCTCTACCGAGTTCGGTTCATAATTTATACGATCAAGAGTTTATAATGAGTTTTAATAGTAGAATTTGAATCATAACTATATCTTTAATGAGCCTGCTGTGAAGCCCGCTCCTCGTTCTATTTTCTTAGAGTATATGTACAATTAAAAAAACACGGCGTCGTGATGACGTATCCTTTTTCTTCTATGTTGCTTTCCAATTATTTGGAAAGCAACATAGAAGAAAAAAGTGTTTTCAGAAGCGGCGACCACCGAATCCGCCTGGACGACCGAAGGTCACTCTATCCCCCTGCCTGGTCTTGGCACGATGCGCTTTGGCGTTCGCTCGAAGGCGGTAGAGAAGCTGGAGGACGTGAAGGCTAACCTGATCAGCGTGCGCCGTATCATCTTCACCCCGAATGTCGATGTGAAGGACGAGTTGAAGAACACCTCCATTCAGATTACCTGTCTCGATGAGGACGGTAACGTGCTAAAGCGTGTGACCTCTGGTGACAGCGGTGAGATCGAAGACAATGAGAACAGCGGCACCCAGCCTCAGAATGGTGGCAGCACCTCTGGCAACGGTGGCAGCAACACCCCAACCCCTCCAGTAGAAGAGCCGGACTACGATCAGCCCTCAGGAGATTAAGTTCAAGGAGACAGGGAGTTTGGGGGAGTTTCAAGGGCTCCCTGCCTCCAAGTTAGAAACACTAAACACTCAACATTATGACTAAAAAGGAGACTTTTAAGTTTGTGGTGCAGATCATAGCATCAATAGCAACGGCGGTATTGACCGCGTTGGGTGCTACCTCTTGCATGGGGTTCTGAAAAGGGAGGGTGTGTCAAAATAGGCACATCCTCTTGTTGTTATGATATGAGTTTGTAATTCAAGCCTTTCTTCTGAGGAACATCACCACCAGGGCGATGAGCAGGAGGGCGATGATGACACCAGCGGCGATGAGCAGTTGGATGAGCCGCTGTTCGGCTGCAGCCTTACCCTTCTCGATGACGGTGAGGATGGAATTAAACTGATAGGCTCGCATGTTAGGGATAAAGGCATCGTTGCAGGCCTTGGAGAACTCCATATAGCGGGTGGCGCGATCGAGGTCGCCATCGTTGGCAAGTTGTTCTGCCAGGAAGAGCAGTGAGGCCTGATCCATGATACCAGAACGGATGTCGTCGAGGGCGGAGCGGCCTAACCAGTAGCACGTCATCTTGTGGTTGTTCAGATGTTGGAACACCTGTGAGCGGTAGAAGCCTGCAAAGGCACTCTCATGGGTGCCATTCTTAACGGATTTAAGCCACTTGTTGTTGACGGTTAGGGCATCCTGGAAATGGCGCTGGGCACAGAGGATGTCCATCTTCAGGTGGAGCCACTCCTCGCTGCCTTCGTCGGCCACCATCATCACGGAATCACGGTAGAGATCCTGCTGGTCAAGATAGCTGCGATGCATGCCATTGCGCTGCGTGTAGGATGCCAGCTCGCCATAGAGGTGCATCCATGCCTTGTAATACTCCACACGCCCTTTCTTGTCGAGGGCGGAACTGTTGACAAGCAGGAGCTGTTCGAGCGACTCTGCCTCCATATCAGTGTTGGAGCACTGGGAGGCAAGCATGGAGCGATAACGTCCGGCGAGGTCTGGTCGGCGAAGCGAATCGGAGAGTACGACACATGCTTCGATATAATGCAGAGCGGAGTCGTTTTTGTAGTAGCGGTAGAGCTGATAGAGCTGCTCCGTCATCTGGATCTGCTTCTCAGGACTGTCTGCCTTCCGCAGGCTGTCACGAGCGGCTGCGATCTGACGTTCACGGTCAGCCACATACTTTGTTGACATACCGATGGCCTCGTCGAGCTCTTCGTAAAGGGTTTCCAGATCGACTGACTCTTCATTCAATGTGGGGCTCTGGGCTTGTGCCTGAAGGGCAAAGAGCGCAAATGATAGTAGTATATATAGACTTTTCATCTTGGTTATGGTTTTATTTGTTATTACTTACATACTTTCCTTTCAAGTCGGGTGGCGGTTGCTTCTGACTTCGACGAGAGCTTGCCTTTGAGATAGGTCTCGATAATCAGGCCTGCCATCGGAGCTGCCAGATCGGCACCAAAGCCGCCGTGCTCCACATAGACGCAGATGGCGATCTTGGGATCGTTCATCGGGGCAAAGGCGATGAAGGCCGAGTGGTCTTCTCCCGGGTTCTCGATGGTGCCTGTCTTGCCACAGATGGGATAGGAGGTCTTGATGCTGGTGGCAGTGCCATGCTCTACGGCGAGTCGCATGCCTTCCACAACGGGGGCATAGGCTTCGGGAGCCACCTTGGTCTGACGCTTCGTGAGATAACGCTGGTTCTGGGTGTCCTGATGGATATGGGGCACGTAATACCAGCCTCGGTTGGCGATGGTGACAGCGAGGTTGCAGAGCTGAAGGGGCGTGCAGGTGACATCGCCTTGTCCCATGCCAGCCCACCAGATGGTCTTGCCATCCCAGCCGTCCTTATAACGGCGGTTCAGGTAGTCGGCACCTGCCAGCAGACCGCCCTGCTCACCTGGGATATCGATGTGCATCGGCCCCCCCAAGCCCATCGACTGCATGTAGGAGCGCCAGGTGGTGATCGCCTCATCACGCGAGGCATACATGAAGTCGTCGTTGATCATCGAGGCGAATGTTGTGAGAAACCAGGTGTTGCACGACTGCGCCAGCGCCTCTTTCAGATCGAGCGGCGAGCGGTGCTTGTGACAGCCTACCTTGATATTGCCGTCGGTGATGCCCGACTGGCACTCCACAGTGGTGGCTGGTGTGATGATGCCTTCAGAGAGCAAGGTGAGTGCCTGGGCTGTCTTGAAGGTGGAGCCTGGGGCATTGGGCTTGCCGATGGCCTGACGCACATCACTGCCGCTGGGCGTGTTGGTGGCCAGACACAGTATCTCGCCATTGGCGGGATTGATAGCCACGATACTGCCCGTCTTATGCTGTAGCAGTCGTTCGCCGAGCTGTTGCAGCATGGGACGCAGGGTGAGTGGTCCGTCGGCAGGCAGGGTTTGCGCGAAGAGTCGCAATGCCAGCATCAGGCCTGCCAGGGTAAGAATATGTCTGTTTGTCATCATGACGCTAAAGAAAAAATCCTCCGCTGTTGGGCGAAGGATTATTGATTTGTTTAACCCAGATACTTCATCAGGATGCGGGCATGACCACTATCGTGAAGCTTCAGGATGCTCTTCTCTCGGATCTGACGTACGCGCTCACGGGTAAGGCCCATCTCGGCACCTATCTCCTCAAGTCCGCGCTCCTGACAGCCGATACCGAAGCACTCACGTACGATCTTCAGCTCGCGCTCCTTTAGGACGCTGCGGAGCACATTCTCGAGATCAGAGGTGAGCGATTCGTAATCTACCTGCTTGTCGGTACGTGTATCATCACCAGAACTGAGCATGTCGGCCATCGAGTTGTCGTCGTCCTCACCAAAGGGGGCGTCGATACTCATGTGGTGGCTGTCTGCCTTAGCGGTCTGCTCAATCTTTGCCTCGTCGATCTGTGTGAGTTCTGCCAACTCGGTGACTGACGGACGGCGCTGATGGATCTGCTCGAAACGGTTGATCTCCTGATTAATCTTGCTCAGGGCTCCACTCTGGTTCAGCGGCAGGCGCACGATACGGCTCTGCTCTGCGATGGCCTGCAGGATGCTCTGGCGAATCCACCATACGGCATAGGAGATGAATTTAAAACCACGTGTCTCATCGAATTTCTCAGCTGCCTTTACCAGTCCGATGTTTCCCTCGTCGATCAGGTCGGTCAGCGTCAGACCTTGATGCTGATACTGCTTGGCTACAGAGACGACAAAGCGGAGGTTGGCTGTCACCAAGCGCTCTTTTGCTCTCTCGCCTTCAGGACCGCCCTTACGGATGGCCTGTGCCAGTTCGATCTCCTCATCAATAGTCACAAGGGGTTGACGACCAATCTCTACGAGGTATTTGTCAAGTGCTTCACTCGATCGATTGGTAATGCTCTTTTGAATCTTTAATTGCCTCATATTTGTCTTGTTATGCTGAAAAAGCGTGCAAAAGTACAAAAAAAAGCGATACGTTGCAACGCAAACGGCATATATTTAATATAATTTAACCGAGAATCAGGATGAGCAAGTCTCGAGCGAGGCCTTTATGGAAGAGTTCCACACGGCGGGAGAACGGAGCAGCGAAATCGAAGGGGCGGCTGGCTCGTCCTCTGTAGCGGTTGATCTTCACCTTGCAGACACTGGTGCCGTTGGCATCAAACACCTCGAGTGTGCCGGTAATCATGATACCGCCGTCGCGTCGGTTCCAGCTCCAAGTGGCTGCGCCTGCGTTACCAGTGTCGATATAGTCGGCCTTGACCTTGATGTTGTAATCTGCAGGACCATCCTCGATGAGCTTGACGCATTTCTTCTTCTCGTCGTTCCAGCGATCGATGAAGGTCTCCTTACCCTCTTCCTTATATTTACTCCACTTGCGGAAGGCTTTCTCGTCGTTCTTCTCCAGAAATTCCAACAGCGTCTCATTGGTGATATTCATAGCTGTCAGATCGCCAACTTTCGCATGATCGTAATCAAACTCAACGGTACCAGTCTTTCCTTTCTGTTTCAGGACCTGGATGGTGCCTTCGGTTACTACAAATGAGGGTTCTTCTTCCTGTGCCTGCACTGTCAGGGAACCGCAGAGAAGGATGGCGGTCAGCATCCACAGATAACATTTCTTCATTTATCTTTACATTACTAATATTAATAATATCAATAGCATCTCAACTACTCTGCACGCTTGGTGATGGTCTGAAGCGCCTTGTCGCCTGGCTTGAAGAGCAGACCAGTGCAGGTGTCGGAATCGGCACTATAGGCTTTCAGCTCAACGGCGTTCCAGTCGATCTCGTCCGTGCGCTGTGCGAGGGGTGCATGAGGAATCAGCGAGCCGTCGCGTACCAGAATGACGGCAGGGATCTTACCCACCTCGATGGTCTGATAGCCACCTTCGTAGATCTTGCCACTCTGGTAGTCGATCCACTTGCCCTTAGGCAGATAAACCATGCGGCTGTTGCCTGACTCCATCAGCGGGGCTACGAGGATCTGGGAACCAAACATATACTCATCCTCAACGAGCCATGCACCAGGATCCTGCGGGAACTCCACGAGCAGGGCACGTACCATCGGCAGACCACGCTCTGAACAGTCCTTCGCCTGGGCATAGACGTAAGGCATCAGCTTGTATTTCATCTCTGCACAGGCACGGAAGGCATCGGTAAACGACTCCGAGATGAGCCACGGCTCCGTGGGAGGCGCACCGTGGGCACGGGTATGGCTCGACAGGAATCCGAACGGCAGCCAACGACGGTAGATATCCTCCGGCGAGGCTGTCACGAAGCCACCCATGTCGTGACTCCAGAACGAGAAACCACTCAATCCGAAACTCAGACCGCCGCGCAGGTCGCCCAGCATACCGATATTATTTGTAGCCGCATCACCACCCCAGTGAAGGGCATAACGTTGGGAACCGGCCCACGCCGAACGTGCCCAGATGATGCCCTCGCCAGGATACTGCTTCTCGACAGCCTCCCAGAGGGCCTTGTTATAGCGCAGGGGATAAAGGTTGTGCTCATAGAGCCCACCCTTGCCGCTATGGTAGAAACCATTGTAGGGTGCCGCCTCGCCGAAGTCGCACTTGATGGTCGAGACACCCTGCTTCAGCAGACCCGTGATCTTCTCCTGATACCAGCTGACGGTCTCAGGGTTCGAGAAGTCGAGCACGGCATCCTCGTAGGGCATGCCACCCGTGGCATTCGTCACGTGCAGACCTTTCTCGACAATCTCCGGGAAGAAACGGTTCTTCGGGGTGAAATACGGCAACTGCCACAGACAGGTGTGGAAACCGTCCTTCGCCAACTGTTTCAGCATCTTCACCGGATCCTCGAAACGATCCTTGGCAAACTGATAGTCACACTGCCAGTCGACGCCGAACCATCCCGTATCAAAGTGGATCACATCCGATGGAATCTTATGAGCCCGCAGCTGTCGGGCAATCTCCAGCCCCTCCTGCTGCGAGAAGTAGGTGATACGGCTCATCCAAGTGCCGAAGCTCCACAGGGGCATCATCGGGCTCTTGCCCGTGATGTTCGTATATTCGTCGAGGATATCCTTCGGCTCTCCGAAGAACACGAAGAAGTCCATCTGCTCGTCGGCCATAAAGAGGCGTTGAGCACCGATATAACTGGCACCGAAGTCACAGGTGACAGGAGCCGACGTGTGCATGAAGATGCCATAGCCACGGTTGGAGAAATAGAACGGCACGGGCTTGTACTGGCCGTCGCTCTCCGGGCCCTGGGGGTCGGTGACACTCAGATGCACCTTCTGCCCTACCTTATTTAAAGAGGTGAACGACTCGCCACAGCCGTAGATCCTCTCGCCTGGTGCCAAAGAGAACACGGGATTGATGCTCCGCGAATTATCGCTGCCTCGCTTAATAAACGAGAACGGCAACAGCTTGATCTGTGAGGAGTCATTGTCGATGATATGTCTCGTCTGTGTCAGGATCTTCCCCTTCGCATCCTTGATCACCAGCCGGAACGGATACTTCTGAATCTCAATACTCCCATACTTCGTCTTATACACGATAGCTGCGCCAGAGGTACTTATTTCCCCTCCTAAGTTAGGAGGGGTGCCCGTATGGGCGGGGTGGTCTGAAGAAGCGCCAGACAATCCCTTGTTCAGACCACCCCTAACCCCTCCTGACTCAGGAGGGGGAAGCTGCGCCTTGAATCTGTCGCAGAACATCGGATCATCGGCATCCGTATTCTTCGGTTCTATAGGCGTGGTGATCATCCGTATTCGCGCTGTCCTATCACTCACCCACTCTATCTTCATTTTCAGATTCGGGTCATTCTCATACGCCGCATCGGGAAAGTCCAGCATCTGCATCCTCACAGGCCAGTACCCATTCAGATTAAACGCCTGCCTCGGACTCATCCGATACCGTTTCCACTGCACCAGTCCCTCACCTTTCTTGTCATCGAAACTCACCACAGAGTCTGCCAGGAAATACGTATTCGACAGATCACTGAAGTCCGTCGACATATCCTTCTGCATACACTGCAAGTACTGTACCCCTGCATTCGTCTGAATCTGCGCCTCTGCAGCCAAGGAGCCACAGATGACACAGATTCCACAGATAATTCTCTTGATCATATTCTTTGGTTTCTATGGTTGTTAAAATTGAATGACGTCGGGCTGGAGCGTCGGGGATTTAGCGGTAATGGAGCCTTTGCCGGTGACGACCACCATACACTTGCCGAAGAAGGCCTTGCGCTGGGGCGACTTGAAGTTCTCCATCGAGGTCTGACAACCGTTGTCGGTGCCGATGATACGCCCTGTACCCTCACCGATGAAGACGATCTGATCTTCTGCCCAAGGACAGAGATTTCCGTCCTTATCGACCACCTCGGCAGTGATGAACGTGGTGTTCTTGCCCTTGTAGTCGATGGAGAGGCGGATCTTCTCAGGGGCTCCGGCAGTCTTGATGGTCTGCGAACCGACTTCCTTGCCGTCCTTGCGGGCGACGACCTTCACCTCACCGGGATCGAAGATGACACGCCAACCGACGTGATACTCTGAGTTCAACTTCGCCTTGGTGTTATGTGCATCATAGCGGCCTTCAGGATTCTCGCCCGTTTTACGACGCACACCCTGCGACTTGCCGTTGATGAAGAGTTCCACCTCATCAGCATTGTTATAATAGCACCACATATCGATCTCATCGCCGGCCACCCAGTTCCAATGGGGGAAGAGGTGGAGCACGGGCTTCTGCGTCCACTCACTCTGATACATATAATAGCTGTCCTTGGGGAAGCCGGCCAGGTCGATGATGCCGAAGTAACTGCTTCGGGCGGGGAAGCCATAAGGCGTTGGCTCGCCGATGTAGTCCCAGCCCGTCCAGATATACTGTCCGCCGACGAAGGGATTATGCTTCACCACGTCCCAGGTCTCTTCGTGGGTCGAGCTCCACGAGGCATGCATATTGTCGTACGACGAACACATATACGAGGGATCGGTATAAGGCAGCCACCACTCCTGCGGAGCCCAGGTGACCTCGTCGGAAGGCATCTTGTAATAGCCGCGAGTCTGCAGGGCCGACACACTCTCCGAGAAGATGAACGGCTTGCCGGGGAAATTCTGCGGCACATCCTTCACCCACTGGTGGTGATAGTTGAAGCCGATGATGTCGATGGCACCACTCTTGAAGAGGTGGTTGTTGGGCGACGGCTCATTGCAACCGGCAAGGATAGGACGACCAGAAGGGTCGTTACGCTTGATGAGGTCTGCCAGATGGCGTGTCAACAGGGAGTTGGGACTCATTTCACCGTCCTTGGCAAGTGTCGAGGCGTCACGACTGGCGTTGAGGATGAGGTTTGCCTGTTCGAGTGTCAGTTCGTCAGTATCATTACCCGACCACTGCTCAAGCACCTCGTTGCCAATCGACCACATAAGGATGCTGGGATGATTACGGTCACGCACCACAAGGTCGGTAAGATCACGCTCATGCCACTCGTCGAAGAAACGGGCATAGTCGTTCTGCGTCTTCTTACGGCGCCACATATCAAACGACTCGTCCATAACGATCAGACCCATCGTATCACACATATTTAATAATTCGGGCGCGGGAGGATTGTGCGAACTTCTGATTGAGTTCACACCCATCTCCTTCAGCTTCAGAAGCTTGCGGTGCAGAGCGTCTTCGTTCAGTGCAGCACCGAGACATCCGAAGTCGTGATGCTCACAGACACCGTTGAGCTTGAAGTTCTTGCCGTTAAGCCAAAAGCCCGTCGCTGCATCGAACTTAAAACTACGGAAACCCGTGGTGGTCTCATAGGTGTCCACCACCCTGCCGCCCAGGATCACTTCCGTGCGCACGGTATATATATAAGGTGTCTCACACGACCAGAGCATCGGCTTCGAAACGTTGATGACAGACTTCAGGCCCTTCGACGTACCGACCACTTTACCATTGGGATCAAGGAGCGTATTTCTCACAATAGGGACAGTCCCTGTTGTGAGATTTTCGAGTGTCACCTCAATGGCGAGGCGGCCCTTACCCTTCACCACGCTGCTGTTGGCATAGACACCCCAATGGGCCACGTGAGTCTTGGCAGTCTTCGTGAGCCAGACGTGGCGATAGATGCCACAGCCCGAATACCAACGGGAATTGGGCTGGTCTGAGTTGTCCACACGCACAGCCACCACGTTCTTGCCTTCACGGACATAGGGCGTGATGTCGTATTCGAAACTGGAATAGCCATAAGGACGATTGCCCACCCTCTCACCATTCACATAAACGGTGGAATTCATATAGACACCATCGAATTCGATAAAGAACTTCGTTTCCTTCATCGGCGTCTCACAGTCACCCAGTGTGAAGGTCTTACGATACCACCCGATGCCACCGGGCAGGGCTCCCCCACTCGCTCCACTGGGATTGCCGACAAAGAAGTCACCCTCGATGGCCCAGTCGTGGGGTACGTCGAGCTGTCGCCAACTGCTGTCGTCAAAGTCTGCCTTCGCCATAATGGCCGAGTCACCCAGCAGGAAACGCCAGTTCTTGTCAAAACACTGTCTCTCTCTTGCCTGTGCTGTCAGTCCCATCAGGGTCAGCATCAGACCTGTCACTAAACATACTGTTATTTTCTTCATTATTAGTTATTGATGATTAAGTTTCAGATATTTCTTGCCATTCTTGATATATATGCCCGAACGTGCCGGAACGCCTGAGACCTGCAGGCCACTGAGGGTATAGATCTTCTGCGACTGAGGATCCGTCCCGACCCGCCTTATACCGGTTTTGCCGTCATCGATGATGCTGAACCGTGCCGACACGGGATAGTGGTCGCCCATCGGAGTGCCGTCATCCCAAACGTAATCGTATTCTATACGGAAATCCTCCAACTTCAGTCTCTGCCCTTCCATAGGATTGATATACAATATCTTATCAAGCTCCTCACCATTTCCATAAGCCACATGACGGTCGCCACTGCCTATCTCGGGATAGACGCCTCCCTGTTCGTACTCTACCCAGGTATCAGCCACATGGTAACGACCCGTGGCATTAATCGGATCAATGAAGATGGCCTGTATGCTGTCACGGGGGTAAAGGCTGTTCATGTCGCCCACGATGATGACGGGCCTCTCGTCAAGTCGTGCCATCACACTGTCACGCAACTGATACCACTGACTTCGCCGAGCCTCCTTGTCGCCACCGTCATTGCCAGAACTCTCATCGTCGTCTGTGCTGGCATCGAGGTGCATGTTATAGACCACGAGACGCAGCCCGTTGTCAAGCGTCATCTCACAGCGTCGGAATCCCTTTGTCACCATATCATCCCAACAATGGTCGAACTTACCGTAGCTATCTCTCCATGCCACGGCCTCCTCGCTCTCCAACTGGTGCTCCTTGCGCCAGAAGAGGCGCAGTCCGTCTGTTTCGAACTTCGTATTCCAGATTGTCAGCCAATTGACATCGCCCATATCGATGCCTCCCTGCCACAGACCGCAGTCGTAGTCGGCCTCTAATGATGAACGGAGTTCACTATCATAGTTGAAGTCCTCCTGCACGCCTATGATATCGTAGCCTTTCTTGGCCAGATACTGACTCACCACTTCCGTTCCCCCTTCACCCGGACCGTCCGGATTACTTGGGATAATCCAAATGCTGGTTGGAAGTCCATCGACATTGAGTGTCGCTACGGAGAATTCCCCATCGACAGTCGCGGCTTTGGAACTAGTCCCAAGCCACAGGATCATCATAGTGGTTATCACCCATAATTGGATCTTTTCCATTGCCAATGGGTTTAGTATTCTTCCGTTTCTTCTTCCTTGATGAACTGTCCGGCGAGGGTGTAGGTCTTTGCCACGGAGTAGCGACCACCCTCCTCGTGATAGCGATAGGCACCGAGGATCAGGGTATCGCCAGAGGCTGAGAACCTGAGGATGCCTTCCGTGGAGGGGAACTGACGGGCTGTCTTTTTCTCCAGGTCAACGATATAGGTCCATACGTTCCTGGCGTCAGGACAACCTTCGACAAGAAGCAACTGTGGGTGGCCTGGTACGAAACACACCTTGTCAGCAGCGGCAATCTGAGTGAGAGCAACCTCCACAGGACCGTCGCTCATTTCCGCCCAACGCTGCTCGGCAAAGGGATTCGTGGTGAGGAGGGAATCTGCACGACCTGTCTTCCGCTCGTAGAGCCACAGGGATCTGATATCTGCAGGATCATCCTCTGAGCTTTTCTGTACGAGTTTCGTAAAGACGAAAAGACCATTGATCTCATCGGCTTTGACAGCACCGTCAGGGAGCGTCTGAGAGGGTTCCTGTGAGAGCGTCTGTACCGTGTCTGGAACCTCTTCTGCGAGTATGGTATCTGTCTGGGCAGCATCCTGTGTGGAGGCTGTGCGATTGCCACAGCCTCCAACCAGAAGTGCCACACCCATCAGTGTCAAAAATGTCTTGTTCATAATAATTAGAGTTGTACGCTGACAGCCTTACCATTATACTGCACCATCTTTCCCTCAGGATTGTCAAGGTTGAGGGCCTTGGGTGCATCCTTCGAGATAAGCACGACGTTGAAGCGACGATCTTTCAGCATACCTTCGAAGCGACCCTTGCGGGCACCGAAGGATACGGTACGGGAAGCATCGTCGTAGGTGATGTCGATGGTGGCGTACTTGCCCATCTCATAGTTATAGTTCGTGCCTTCGTCCTCATAGAGAAGGAAACGGCCGTTCTGTCCTGCATAGACGTAGAGGTTGATGAGTTCTGCGGGTTTCTCGTCGCTCCACTCCATCTCAGGACCGAAGGGGATGATGGCTCCCTCGCGGACAAAGACGGGGATCTGCTCGTAAGGTGCATCGACGACGAGACGCTGACCACCGGCGATGTACTCTCCTGTGTAGAGGTTGTACCAACCGCACTGCTCCGGGAAGTAGACGCTACGGTTGCGGGCCTTGTAGTAACCCACAGGACAAGCCATCAGCGCAGGACCGAACATCCACTGGTTGCCGATGTTCTCCACGTTCTTGTCGCCGTTGAAGTCCATCACCAGCGCACGCATCAGGGTGTAGTCGTTGAAGTGTGCCCAGCCGGCCATCGAGTAGAGATAAGGCATCAGACGGTAGCGCAGCTTGTCGTAGTAGACGAACGACTTGTAGCAGGGGTGCTCATCGGGTGCGATGTTCCAGATCTCACGCAGCGGCCACTGACCGTGAGCACGGAAGAGGGGGATGAATGTTCCGAACTGGTTCCAACGTGTCTGCAGCTCGCGCCACTCCTTCAGGTCCTCGTTCTCCACACCTGTGCGGTCGAAGATCTGCTGGGCGGCCACATAACGGTTCTCCACACAGAAGCCGCCCTGGTCCATACCCCAGAAGGGGATGCCGGACATCGAGTAGTTCAGACCAGCCGTCATCTGAGCACGCATATCCTCCCAGCGGGTGCCGATGTCACCACTCCACGTAGCTGTGGAGAAGCGCTGTTCACCAGCGAAACCACTACGCGTCAACAGGAACACACGGGGCTCGTTGGGTTTGCCCTGATAGACTGAACGCTGACCGTTATAGATGGCGTCGGCATTGACAGTCGAATATGCATTGAAATACTCCGTTGAGGTGCCGAGGGCCGTCGGACCACAGAGGGCCTTGCGATACCACATCGGCGTACAGTCGCGCACGTTGGGCTCCGAGGCATCCATCCACCAGGCATCGACACCAGCGATGCCGTCGTGGTTGTATTTCGAATAGAGGTTCTCGTCCATCTGACGCCAGAACATCTTACGGGCACCCTCGTCGTAGGCATCGTAGAACGAGCCACGGAAACCGAGCCAGTCGTGGATATCGTCCTTGATGGCCTGATGGTACATCCAACCCTTTGCGTCGAGTTCCTTATAATTGTCGACCGTGTCGTAGAACTTCGGCCAGACAGAGATCATGAAACGGCCATGCATAGCGTGGACACTGTCG
>JAEEGK010020565.1_pt1 | contig 14024 bp, 14 predicted proteins | sample 8958771 | NCBI WGS metagenome assembly JAEEGK01 (sample SAMN16246547, study PRJNA631951) | gut metagenome | biome: gut microbiome; feature: rumen; material: SC-attached | host: Bos | place: Iran: Karaj | collected 2018-10
ATATATAAGTTTGGTGGATCTGAAGGGGATCGAACCCTCTACCTCCTCCATGCCATGGAGGCGCTCTCCCAGGTGAGCTACAGACCCATAACGCTCTTATGATTTTAAATAAATCACTTAAATAAATCAATAATTAATTAAAGCAATTTAATGTCGTTTTTCTCTGCCTCTAATAAGACGTCATCACTCCAGTAGGAAGATTGTACTTCACCGATGTGTTTCTTTTGTAAATAAAACATACATAAACGAGATTGACCAATACCACCACCGATGGTTAATGGTAATTTCTCGTTCATAATACTTTGACAATATGGATTATCTAATTTTGATAATTCGCCTTTATATTTTAATTGTTTAACTAGACTATCTTTGTTAACACGAATGCCCATGGAAGATAATTCAATTTGTGAATCAATCGCATCATCAAATAAGAGGATATCACCATTGAGTTTCCAGTCATCATAGTCGGCCGCTCTTCCATCATGTGGGAGTTTGTTTTTTAATGGCCATCCTATGCCGTAAATAAAGACCGCTCTATATTCTTTACAAATTAGATATTCTCTTTCCTTAGATGTCTTATTTGGATACTTCTTTTCTAATTCTTTTGTGGAGATTTTATATATCTTCTTAGGAAGATTATAACCAAAGCCCCATTTCTTCTCACTTAAGGTTGCTAATTTATAAATGACACTATAGATTTGAGAGACAGTTTTAAATAAGTAACCTTTAGTTCTTTGGCTTTCATCAATAATCTTTTCCCAATCCCATTGGTCAACATAAATAGAATGGAGATTATCCATCACTTCATCTTTTCTAATGGCGTTCATATCTGTATATAAACCAGTGTCTTTTGGGAATTTATATTTCGCTAAAGCAAAACGTTTCCATTTCGCTAATGATTGAACGATTTCAATTCTCTCTCCTTGAACATTAAAAGAAACAGTTTCTTCGACACCATTTAAGTTGTCGTTTAAACCAGTACTTTGTTTTACAAAAAGAGGAGCAGAGACTCTCAATAAATGGAGTTTCTTCGCTAATAATTCTTCAAAAGTGTCTTTGAGGTATTTAATAGCAACTTGTGTTTCAATTAAAGAGAACTCTTTCATAGTGGTTATTATCTTAAATCATCTATATTTAAATGTCTATTTATATAAGGAAAATAAAAAGCCCCTTTTGGAGCTTAATATTTGGAAAATAATCATTATTCAACTAAGATGGAAACCTTGTCGCCGTTCGCACTATCAATAGAGATAAGTTCACCTATAACACCTTGTTCTACTAATTCGATAAGTTTTTTAAAATCAATTCCTTCTAAGGCGTTATTTTTACCACTGATGAAATTAACCGTTCCATCCTCCTTATTAGAGAACGCTTTTACCAAAGCTATAGGAAGATTGAGATTAATCTTGTCTCCATCATTAGTTAAGATAACGATTTTAAAAAACATTTTGTCAATATCTTTTTTGGATGGCCTTTCCGCTAACGTTGTTGTTTTTTCTTTTCCTAATAATTCATCAAGACTAATACTAAAAATATCAGATAAATGAATCAACATATCTATATCTGGAGAAGCAAGATCGTTCTCCCATTTGCTAATTGCTTGAGAAGTAACACCAACTTTATCCGCAATATCATTTTGTGTTAATTCTTTTTCCTTTCTTAGTCTAGCTAGTCTTTGCCCGAATGTTTCTTTAGCCATAATCATTCCTCCTTGAGCAATTTCATTTTCTGACACTATCAATAAAAATGGTATCGAAAATATGTTGAGTTAATCAACTTTTCGTTGTTTATTTACTCAACTTTTCGTTGTTTAATTATTCAAACTTTATTTCTTTTGTAAAACAAAAAAACACTGAAATCATCAGTGCTTTTTATTGAAATGGCGCGCCCGAGGCGATTCGAACGTCCGACTCCCTTCTTAGGAGGAAGGTACTCTATCCAGCTGAGTTACGGGCGCACGTTAGAAAAGCATTAGATGCCTTTCTTTTCGATATCTTTTAAGAAGAAGTTGGCAACGTCTTCGTAGACTTCTTGCCTATTGTCTTCGTTTAAGATTTCGTGGCGCATTCCTTTATAGATCTTGGTTTCCACATTCTTGACACCTAACTTGGTGTACATTTCATGAAGTTTACCAACGGATTTGCCATAGTTTGTGACTGGGTCTTCTTCACCGGAAATAATGAAGATATCTAAGTCTTTACGAATCTTTAATAAGAATCTCTTTTTGTATAAACGAGCCATACCTTTTAAGAATTCGTAGCAGAAGCCATTTGTAGGACCAAATCCACAAAGTGGATCTGCGATATATTTATTGACGTTTTCTTCATTGTGAGAAAGCCAATCGTATGGTGTTTTTGGATTTTTAATGTTCTTGTTGAAGTTACCAAACATTAATTTGTTTAAGAAACCTGCTTTTTTATTTCTATTGCTCTTATGAACAATAATCTTCGCTAATTGGAAGCCCACTGGGACAGCAGGATTTTTAGAACCACTACCACATAAGACAACCTTGCTCACGTGTTCGGTATATCTTTGAATGTAGTCTTGGCACATAAATGAACCCATGGAGTGAGAGAAGATGAATGTTGGCTTACAGGAGATTCTTAATTTTTCCACTAAGGAGTCAACTGCTTGAACTTGTTTTCTGAAACCAGAAGCAGGCCAAATACCTTTATTGCTTTCATCTGGTAAAACGTTTTCACCTTGACCATATGTATCAACAGCGTAAACGTTGAAACCTTTGCTATTTAAGAAATTCGCAAAGTCATCATAACGACGGGCATGTTCTTCCATACCTTCCATGATGATAACGTTTGCGATACTGTTATCAACATGCCAAGCAAGACCGAATAATTGGTCGCCATTTTTACTTTGAATGATAATTTTTTGAGCACTCATAATTTCATCTCCTATTTATCGTATCCATTAGGATTGTTCTTTTGCCAATTCCATGAATCTCTACAAGCATCCTCGATTGTTAAACTTGTTTTGAAATTCATTTCTTTATATGCCTTAGATGCGTCAGCGTAGTTTTCATCAACATCGCCAGGACGTCTTGGGCATATTACATATGGAATATTAATATTATTCACTTTTTCGAAAGCGTGAACAAGTTCTAAAACACTTGTTCCGCGTCCTGTGCCTAAGTTATAAATGACTAAACCTGGTTTGGAAGCTAGTTTTCTTAAAGCACATAAATGACCATATGCTAAGTCAACAACGTGGATGTAATCTCTTACACCAGTTCCGTCAACGGTCTTATAGTCATCACCATAAACATTAAGGTGGTCTCTTTTGCCCACTGCAACTTGAGTGATATATGGCATTAAGTTATTTGGAATACCATTTGGATCTTCGCCAATGAGTCCACTTGGGTGAGCGCCGATTGGATTGAAGTATCTTAAGATAGCAATGTTAGCATCTGGATTTGCCTTAGCATAATCCTTAAGCATATATTCAATGTCTAATTTGGTTTGACCATAAGGATTGGTACATCCACCGACTTTATCTTCTTCTTTAAGTGGAACATGATCTGGGACACCGTATACTGTAGCGGAAGAAGAGAAGACAATGTTATGAACATTAAACTCTCTCATGAGTTTTAAAAGAACACGACTGCTACCAACGTTATTGGCGACATATAAATCAGGTTTAGCAACAGATTCAGCAACGCTCTTTAAGCCAGCAAAATGAATGACATCTGTAATGTTTTCTTGTTCAAAAACTTTTCTTAATTCAGGTTCGTTTTGCACAGATAATTCATAAAATCTTGGCTTTTTGCCAGTGATTTTAAAAATACGATTTAAGACTTCAGGTTTGCTGTTGCAGTAGTTATCAACAATCACAACATCATAACCGCGGTCTAATAAATTAACGACTGTATGGGAACCGATATATCCTGTTCCACCTGTTACTAGAATTGCCATATCTTTACTCCTTAAGGTCACATCTTAGTGTGAGACTTTATCTTATTATAATCTTGTTATAATATCTATCACTTTTATTTCTTTATCAAGTAAAACAAATTAGTCATTCATATTTTTAGACAAAATTAATAAAATTTTGCTAACATAATATACGCATGAACGATTTACAAAAGAAGCAACTAGATATCTTAAAAGAATTCATTAGGGTATGTGATAAACATAACCTAACTTATTTTCTTGTCGGTGGTTCATGCTTAGGCGCCGCAAGGCATAAAGGGTTCATTCCTTGGGATGATGATATCGATGTTGGTATGCCAAGAGAAGACTTTGATAAGTATGTTGAACTTCAAAAAGAATATGAAGGAACCAAATACTTTATTCAAACCTGGAAAAGTGATCCCCGTTATACATATAACTATGCGAAGTTAAGAGATAGCGAAACCACTTATATTGAGAACTTCTTTTACAAACATCAAATCAATCACGGTGTTTGGATTGATATTTTCCCTATTGATGGCTTCGCTTATAAGTTTGATAAACCAAGAGCAAAATATGCCTATTTAGTTAGTCGTATTTGGAGACAGTCATTTATCTCTTATCTTCCTCAATTAAGAAGAAAGTTTTCTAAAGGAACATGGTTCACAGATTTATTTATAAACTTAGTCGCCATTCTCACATGGCCATTTGATATTTGCCATTGGAGAAGAAAACATACTGAAAAGCTTCTTACCAAAGTACCTTTTAAAGATGCTGAGGTAGTCGGCAATATGTGTGGTATCAATAAAAAGAAAGAAGCAATGCCAAAGGCAATTTATACAGAAACCACTAAATTACCGTTTGAAGATATTGAGGTTTGTGTTCCAAAAGATTACGACCAATATTTAACTTTGTTATATGGTAATTGGAGAAAGTGGCCACCAAAAGAAAAACAAGTAGGTCACCACCACGACAAAGGTTTATCCTTAACACAAGGTTATAAATCTTATATGAAAGAGCATAAAATATAAAAGAGGTGTTGTTATGAATATCGCTTTAATACTCGCTGCAGGTACAGGTTCCCGTATGGGCAACTCTGATAAACCAAAACAATTCTTATTAGTACATGGAAAACCTTTAATGATTCACACCATTGAAGCTTTTGAAGTGAATCCAGAAGTCGATAGAATCGTTATTTCCACAAATGAAGAATATATCGAAGAAGTTAAATTGATGTGTAAGCAATATGATTTAACTAAAGTTTGTAAAGTTGTTGCGGGTGGCGAAACAAGACAAATCTCTGTCTATAACGGTTTAATGGGTGTTAAAGAAATTGGCGCAAAGGATGATGACATCATTATCATCCATGACTCTGCACGTCCTTTAATTAGTCAAAGAATCATTCGTGAAAACATCGAATGCTGTAAAGCCTATGGAGCGGTTGATACCGTTATTAAAGCAACAGACACAATTGTTAAAAGTGAAGATGCTAAGACAATTAGTGATATCCCAGTAAGAAAAGAATTGTACCAAGGTCAAACACCTCAAACATTTAAATTTGATTTGATTATTAAAGCTCATGAAGCTGTGAAAAATAAAGAAGTTCCTAACGTTACTGATGACACAAAATTAGTTTTATTGTTAGGCCATGATGTTCATCTTGTTGAAGGAGACAAACTCAACTTCAAGATCACTACATTTGATGATTTGATGATGCTCAAAGCATTATTAAAAATTGGAAAATCTGAGGTTCTATAATGTTCCAACTTTTATACAAAGTAACATCCCCAGGAGTCATTGAAGAATTTGTTGATACTGTTGATTTGGAATCAAATAAAGTATTAGTCAAAGTCGATTACATGGCCATTTGTAAAGCGGACATCCGCTACTATTTAGGCTTGCGTGATCCAGCGATTTTAAATCAAAAATATCCACTTGCTCCAATACATGAAGCAGTAGGCCATGTTCTCAAAGACAACACCGGAAAATATAAAGTTGGAGACAAGGTTATTCTTATTCCGAACTCTGTTGATGAGAAGTATTTAAATGATTTTGAAAATCAAAGATGCGCGAGAGAAGATTTAGGAAATAACTACGCGATTCATTCCACATTTAGAAGCTCTTCAACCGATGGATTCTTAAAGCAATTTTATGTTGCAGAACCCGAACTTTTAGTGAAATATGACGATAAAATCCCTGCAAAATTAGCAGTTTTTAGTGAATTGCTTAGTGTTGCAGTTGCAGGATTAAGAAGAATTAATTTCAATGAAACTGACCATGTCGCAATCTTTGGAGATGGCATACTTGCATACATCACTTATATCGTTTTTAGACATGACCATCCAAGCACTAAACTCACTATTTATGGTGTTGATAAAAACAAACTTCAAATGTTTAAAGAAGCTGATGCTAGAACATATGAACAATATCAAAATGAGAAGTACGATACGATGATTGAAATTGTCGGTGGCAAGTACTCAGCTGATGCAATTAACAAAATGATTGATTGGGCCACTGTTGGCGCTGATTTAATCCTCATGGGTGTAAGTGAAGAAAAGGTTCCACTCAATACAAGATTGATTTTAGAAAAAGGACTTTCATTAAAAGGCGTGACAAGAAGTGATAAGAAAGACTTCGAACATGTCGCTAAACTTCTAGAAGATGAAAAGGTACAAAAACAAATTCTTCCAATGGTATTGTCAGAGATCAAAATCAATTCGGTCAATGATATATACGAAGCATATAGAAAAGATATTGATAATAAAACCATCATTGGTAAAAACATAATGAAATGGTAAAAAAAGAAGCCGCGCGGCTTCTTTTTATTTTATGAGTTCAAGGAATTCGCTTTCGGATAACACGGTTATGCCAAGAGCTTGTGCTTTATCTAGTTTGCTACCTGCATCATGACCCGCTACAACAGCGTCAGTTGCTTTTGAAACAGAACCAGTAACCTTAGCACCGAGGTTTTCTAAGATATCAGTTGCTTCTTTTCTTCCCATGGAATCGAGTGTACCTGTGAGCACTACTGTTTTTCCGGAGAAGTATGAGTTAGCAGCCTTTGAAGTAGAACCTAAGAAGTTGAAGTTAAGACCTTCCGCTCTTAATTGTTCTATCAATTCTTTGTTATGCTCGCTTTCAAACCAAGTAACAATGCTATGTGCCACGACTGGTCCAACATCAGGAATTTCTAAAAGGTCTTCCTCAGTGGCTGATGCTAAAGCATCAAGATTACCAAATATTCTAGATAATGTTTTAGCCATTTTGGCACCCACTTCTTTAATTCCTAGACCAAATAATAGTTTCTCTACAGAATTGGCCTTACTCTTATCGATAGCATCAATTAAGTTATCAATAGATTTAGATTGCCAACCATCAAGAGCAATAACATCATCTCTATGATCCATTAATTTATAGATTTCAGCGATATTGGTGAAGAATCCTTGATTGAAGAATTGTTCAACAACCTTTTCTCCCATACCTTCAATATCCATAGCGTCTTTACTTGCGAAATGGATAATTGATTCAATCTGCTTTGCAGGACATTCTGGATTAACGCAGAAATGCATTGCGTCTTTCTTAATTAATGGCATTCCACATTCTGGACAATTTGTAATCATTTGGAATGGAATTTGAGTGCCATCTCTTCTTTGTTCAACAGGTCTAACGACTTCAGGAATAACATCGCCTGCTTTTCTAAGGACAACATAGTCACCCACCATTAAACCTTTTTCTTTAATAAAGTCTTCATTATGTAATGTTGCGCGTTGAACTGTTGATCCTGCAACTCTAACAGGTTCCAAAACTGCATTAGGTGTGATTTTACCAGTTCTACCAACAGTGAAAATGATATCAGTAAGTTTTGTAACAACTTCTTCTGGTGGGAATTTATAAGCAATTGCCCAACGAGGAGTCTTCGCGGTATAGCCTAATTTATCATAGAGACTCATATCATCTACTTTGATGACTACACCATCAATATCGTAGGGTAAATCAGGTCTCTTAATTGTGTACTCTTTAATATAATCAATAACTTCTTCAATACCGTGGCATAAACGACGTTCTTTATTGGTTTTAAAGCCTAATTTATCAGCGAAGTTTAATGATTCACTATGGTATCTAATTCCAAAATCACGAGCGTTAACAAAGTAATACCAGAAAGCATCTAATCCACGACTTGCAGCTATTGCACTATCAAGTTGTCTAATACTACCAGCAGCAGCGTTTCTTGCATTGGCAAATAATGGTTCACCATTTTTGGCTCTTTCTTCATTTAATTTATTTAATGATTTCTTTGGCATGAAGACTTCGCCGCGAATTTCTAAATCTCCTTCAACATCAATATGAGAAGGAATTGATTTGATAGTAATAACGTTAGAAGTAACATCTTCACCAACTGTTCCATCGCCTCTAGTTGCGGCATATTGGAGATTTTTGTTGTAAACCAAAGACATTCCGAGACCATCAATCTTCATTTCGGCCATGTATGTAACTTTGTCACCACCAATTACTTCTCTAACTTTGCGGTCAAAATCATATAAATCATCTTCATTAAAGGCGTTAGCTAAAGAAAGCATCATACGTTGGTGCGTAACTTTTTTGAATTCATCTTGTACTTGTCCACCAACACGTTGAGTTGGAGATAATGGGGAAAGGAGTTCAGGATGTTCCTTTTCAATTGCGATGAGTTCTTGCATTAATCTATCGTATTCAGCATCAGAAACAGAGGGGTTATCTAAAACATAGTATTCGTAATTATACTTTTCCAAAGTTTCTGTTAATTCTTTTACTCTTTGTTTTGGATCCATATTTCTATTTTACTCCTTTTGACAAGGATGGGTGATTACCCATTAATGTTTTTGTGCCATGTTCTTTGAAATTTACTTTGATTATTCCATCACCATCTAAAGCCACAACTGTGCCCTCACCAAATGTTTTATGAATAACAATATCACCAAGTTGCCAATCAGTGATTCCATTATCAACTTGGGAGATGACTGGTTGACGAGGTTCATCCATTTCGAAAGATGAATTAGGACCATCATCAAAATGATAACTTGGGCGAGGTCTGTTTGATTTAAATGGATTATATTCTTGCTTCACAACAATTTCGTTTCCGGACTCTTTTAAGAATTGAGACGGAAGCAAATTTCCTTGCAAAACATAGGAATAATCGCCTGCAAAAGTCAAATATAATAGTTTTTTAGCTCTTGTCATAGCGACATAAGCTAATCTTCTTTCTTCTTCTAATCCTTTATATCCATTTTCCGCGAATGAGCGCACATGCGGGAAGACACCGGCATTTAATCTAACAACAAATACAACTGGGTATTCTAATCCTTTAGCAGTGTGGACTGTCATCAATGTAACAAAATCACCATCTGCTACTTCATCTTGAGAAGATAACAAGGATATATTTTGTAGGTATTCATCGAATGTAGATTCGGGATTTGTATGTAAGAAGTGACGAATATCTTCAAACAAAGCTTTGACGTTCTCAATACGATCATCACCATCGTCTTCTTTACCTAAATAGTCGTAATACCCAAACGAAAGTATCATATCTTCCAAAGTTTTAGAGAAGACTTCTTCGTTTTTATTAACATCAATTCTTGTTTTATCGATAACTGTAATCATTATCTTTAAGGCGTTAATTGATTTTCTTGGAGCTTCAGAAGTTTGATTTTCGAAATCAAAGTCACGGATGTATTCGTACATACTCAATCCGAGGTTTTTAGCTTCTTCTTTAATCGCATTAACTGAAGTATCACCAATACCACGTCTTGGTACATTCATAATTCTTTCGAATGAAATGTCATCTTTAATATTAGTGATTAAATGGAAATACGCTAAAACGTCTTTAATCTCTTTTCTTTGGTAGAATTTCAAACCACCGTAGATTTTATAAGGAATTTGATATTTAGAGAATGCAGATTCAAAGTCCATTGTAATATAGCTAGAACGATAAAGAAGCGCTATATCCTTATAAGAATAACCATCAACTTGGACTAACTTTTTGATTTCTCTAGCAACAAATTCTGCTTCATCTCTAGAAGTATTAGAACGATGAGTAACAATTGGTTTGCCTTCTTCATTTTCGGTATATAAATCCTTTTTAACGCGCATCTTGTTATACGCGATAAGTTTGTTCGCACTATTTAGAATTTTAGTGGTACTTCTATAGTTTCTATTTAAGATAATTGTTTCCATATCCAAATAGTCTTTTTGGAGATTCAAAATAATATCTTGGTTAGCACCTCTCCATGTATAAATTGTTTGGTCTGGATCACCCACTACATAATGGCAGGTTGATGATTTGGATAATAACTTAATTAACTTATATTCAACGTCATTTGTATCCTGGAATTCATCCACTAAAATGTGGTCAATTCTATCTTGCCATTTTTGTCTTGTTGTAGGATAGTTCTCTAAAATGTAAATTGTTTTCAAAAGAAGATCATCAAAGTCAAGACAAAGCTGTTTATTTTTCTCTTCTTCATATCTTTCATATATTTGTAAGCAGAGCTTTTCGTCTTCAAAAGATTCTTTGGTGATTGTTATATCATCAGGATATCTTTCATGAAGCTTTTGAGCACCGATATAACTTAATGCTTTACCGCAAATCTTATCACCACGTCTAAATCCCATTTCCGCGATAATATCTTTAACTAACTTAGTTTGGTCTTCTTCGTCGAGAATTGTAAAACTAGATGGGAATCCAATAAGCGGGATTTCTTTTCTTAAAAACATTGCTGCGAATGAGTGAAAGGTTTTAATAGTTAAATCTTTCTCGGCTTCAGGAATCATTTTGATGACACGATTCTTCATCTCATTAGCGACTTTATTAGTAAAAGTAATGGCCAAGATTTTCCAAGGCAAGACTTTTACTTCAGATATTAAGTAAGCGATACGATACGTTAAAACACGAGTCTTACCACTACCAGCGCCAGCGATAATCCTCACGTTTCTAAAAGCAGTTGTAACCGCTTCATATTGCTTTTCATTGAGTTCTTTTTCGAAATTCATATATTGCTTAGCAATATAATATCACAGCGTGAAAAATCACTCAATTTATTATTGTTAAGAGTTTGTCAATGTCTCAACAATCTCTTTTTTGCCTACGTAATTCTCTTTTACTACATGTTCAATAATCCGAAACATTGAAGGCGTTCCCACTATTCCGAGATCACCGACACTATCTTTCTCTAAAGGTTCGTTTCGATCATTAATAATCGGAATATCTTTATTAAAAGAAACAAAGTATAAATCCCCATAGTTTCTTAAAGCAAAGGATATTACTTCTTGTTTGATTTCATTGCAATGACCACAAGTGGAAGAATAAATGAATACGTAATAATCATCTTTCGAAAAAGAAAGAATGTCATTCCAACAAATAGTCAAATTAGAAACATCACTATAGTCATACTCAATTGCAGCAACTGTTTTATTCGCTGAACAGTAGCAAAGCAAAAATAATAATGTGGGTAAGAACAACAACTTTTTCATATATGCCTCCTATTAAATAAATAGGGGGTTTATTCAAAATTTTTCACAAAAAAGTGTATTGATGATAAACTTTTTTATATGGAACCTCGTAAGAAAAGGGAAACATTAGTCCAAAACATTACTTATATGGCCATTATGGCGGCTATAAATGTGGTCTTTGTTTTGATAACTGTATTTTTACCATTTCTATTTTTCTTGATTGTTTTTGTACTCCCATTAACATCAACCATTGTGACGTTACATTGTAAGAAAAGATATTTCCCAATCTATGCTGTCGCCACTATTGGATTATGTATGATTTGTACGATGTGGCAAATCGGAGACACAATCTTTTATGTTATTCCATCCATCATCTCTGGTTTCTTATTTGGATTTATGGCGGAAAAGAAAGTTCCTTCCTTCTGGATTATTACTGTCACAACAGTTGTTCAAATCGCTTTCTCATACGCCACTATCCCATTAATCAACTTGATAAGTGGCAAAGATGTAGTTGTAACATTTGCTTCCGCTTTCGGATTAGGTGATTTTAAATATCTCAACTTTGTTGTTCCATGTTTTATTTTCTTTATTTCCTTAGCACAACAAGTAATTGCTTATATGGTTATCAAAGAAGAACTTCCAAAATTTGGTTATACGCTTAATGAACCAAAAGAACTTCCTTTATCCTTAGCTATTGCTATTGGGGTGTGTGCAACATTAGCGTTTGTTATCACATTCATTCCTTATTGCGGTCCAATTGGATATCTAATGACTTTGATGTCTTTGTTATTCTCTTGCTATGCAATTATTTATTTAATACTAGAAAAGAAAACGCTTGTGTACATTTTATTAGTGGCTAGTTTAGTCGTCTCAATGTTCACATTTGCGCTTTTATACAAGATGGTAAAAGAGCCTTTAGGTCTTGTTTTAATTAATATATTCTTTTTTACCATAGCAATTATTGTTTTAATCAATAATTATTTGTTAAAACATATTAAGAAAGATACAATAAAATAGCACATGGTTAATTTCTTTAAAAACTTCGGAAAAGGTGTCCTATATGTATTAGTTCTTCCATTCCTTTTAGTGGGTATGGCTCTTTATGGTGTGGTCGCTTTATTTGTTTTTATTTTCTTAGCGATTAAAGGATTAGTTTTATTCTTTACAGGTCGTTCTTTATACGAAGATTTACCTGAAGATATTGAAGCCAAAAAGAGACTTGCTCCACAGACACAAAATGAACAAACTAATGTTTCAAATGAAGACATTTCCTCTGCTTTAAATATTGGCGAAAAAGAAGAAATAACACCTAATACCGCTGACCCATTTTATGTTCCTGAATATCTAAAATCTGAGCAGGATGTTCAAGAGAATACAGTTCAAGAACAACCAGAAGTAAAAGAAGAAGAACCACTATTTGAACCTGAACCCGAACCAGTTCAAGAAGATGTTCCAGTTCAACAAGAAGAGATGGTTGTTAAACCAACTTTCATAGAAGAACCAGATGATACAAATATTGAAGAAGACGAGATTGTTTTAGAAAAAACAGAGCAAAAATCCAATATTTTAGAAATAAAAGACGATGAAGATGATGATGAAGAATCATCAGGCATCAATATAGATTTTGATTAGGAAGGAGGGCTAATATGAACTTTTTAATTTCACTTTCAGAGAACGATAAGCGACTCATATTCGCTCTACTTTTGGTCTTTATCTTAGTCTTTGTTTTAATTGGCTATATCGGTTTCTTAATCACTCGTGTTATGAAATGGCAAGGTAGAAAACTAGACCACGTTGTCGCTGATCCAGTTATTACCAGAGTTATTACTGACAAGAAGCATTTCAAAAAATATGCAAGAAAGAAAAACTGGAGATTATTCTTTAGACAATCTTGGATAGCTGTTCTCATATTAGTAACAGGTTCATTGGTCTTATTATTTAGAGATATTTTCACACGCGATTTCGCCTATAACGTTTTTGAATATAAAAAGACTGGTTTTGGCACTATCTTATTCATTTGGGATTTCTCAAAATGTATCACACGTCCTGAAACAGGAAGCGGTATTAATCTCAATTGGCCAGAACTCATTAACTCTCCACACCTTGAAGGACAAGCATGGGCGAGTTATGTGTTTGTCACATGCCTAATCATTGGTGGTATCTGGTATTTAATCGCATTACAAGCACTTATCTCCAGAACAATTAGAATGTATCAATTATGTACATCCGCATTTGAAAAGACACTTGAAGGATTCAACCAAACTCAACAAGCCGCAACTATTGCTGCCGCTAGATATCAGGAAAACAATCCACCATCAAATAACGATTCTGGAAACTTAAATATGTAAAAGAAAAACCCCATTAGGGGTTTTCATTTTATTTAGGCATTGATTGTGTGATAATAACAATCATTTCGTATACTAGATAGCCTGCAAGCAAGACATCTAAACAAATCAAAAGGATAAAAAGACGGAGACGAACACGGTCTTTTCTGGCTTGTTCTTCTGGAGTGATTTCTTTTTTCTTTTCGATTTCCATAATTAGTATTTAATGGATCCTGATGTTCTTGGATATGGTTGAACATCACGGATGTTGTTCATACCTGTAATATACATTAATAAACGGTCAAATCCAATA
>JAEEGK010020566.1_pt1 | contig 14023 bp, 15 predicted proteins | sample 8958771 | NCBI WGS metagenome assembly JAEEGK01 (sample SAMN16246547, study PRJNA631951) | gut metagenome | biome: gut microbiome; feature: rumen; material: SC-attached | host: Bos | place: Iran: Karaj | collected 2018-10
GACTATTATTTGTGTAACTAAATAGGATTACATAACGAACTACGAATTATCGCCGTGCAATGTCTCCCATTACACGGCGATATTTTTTATTATAATCGTTCAAGCCAATCTCGTTGCCGACCCACGTTTGACAACTTATCCAAAAAATTATTTGTCAAAACATACTTTTTTTACCCAATTTTGACAACTTATCCAAAAAATTATTTGTCAAAACTGCCATTTTTTACCCACTTTTGACAACTTATCCCAAAAATTATTTGTCAAATTAACAGTTGTTAACATTTAAAGAGCGAGTTTCAAATTATCTTGTTGTCCCACAGCGCGTCGAAAAATCTGTGGACGTTCATAATCTCTATGCCTGAATCGGTCTTTCGGTCGAAGGGGTCGAGGGATACCACGATGAGGCGGGCAGATGGAAAGTCGTCGTGGAAGGCTTTTAGCCCTTTGAGGTGGCGAGATTCGATGTTGTCGGTGGATTTGATTTCAATCGCAACTTCCGCGTCGCCCAATACCACGTCCACTTCCTGACCCGTGTATGTGCGCCAGTAACTGATACGCAAGTCCTTGTGTGTGTAGCCGTTGTAGGCGATTATCTCTTGCATTACAAGATGTTCGAAGGCGTGTCCGTATTCTGCACTGCCCGGCATAAGGTCGCGGCGACGGAGAAGGTGGTTCACAATCCCGATGTCAAAAAAATAAAAACGACTTGCCTGCACCATCCGTCTTTTTTGCGATTTTGTATATGACGGTATCATATAGCCTATCAACGTGTCTATCAAGATGTTGAAGTATTCTTTGGCTGTGTTTGCGCTTACGCCGCAGTCAGAGGCGATGTTTTGGTAATTGACAATTTCGCCGTCGGTCATAGCCGCCGTTTCGAGAAACCGGGTGAAACTCGATAGATTCCTTACTAACGCCTCCGCCTTGATTTCTTCTTTGAGGTAGATGTCCACGTATGCTTGCATCAGGCGACGCGGATTGGAAGACGTGTAAATTTTTGGCAGCATACCGAGGTTGACAGCCTTGTGGATGTCAAAATCGTCTATTTCGCGGCTTACGAGCGGGTATAGGTTGCACGGCAGGGCGCGTCCGCCGAGGGTATTGACGCCGCTACGTTTGAGTTTGCGTGCGCTCGATCCGCATAGGATAAATCTCGTGCCGCAGTTGCTTATCAGCCAGTGGATTTCGTTGAGTAGCACGGGCAGTTGTTGGATTTCGTCGATGATTACTGTTGTGCCGTGCGGCATCGTCTGGATTTGCTGACGGAGGCGTTCGGGATTGTTTTGCAGCCGTGTGTATATGTCCGATTGCAATAGATCTATAAACACCGCCTTTGGGAACCGTTGCCGAATGAGTGTCGTCTTGCCGGTTTGCCTTGCTCCAAATAGGAACAGACTCTCCTCTGGCTCGTCTTCTATTTTGTATATGCGTTGGTACATAATGAGTTCGCTGTTTTAGTTTTGGCGCAAAGATAAAAATAATATTTTGAAATTCCGCAATGATACTGCGGATTTTTATTGAAAATCTGCAATTGCGCTGCGGATTTTCAAGGTTTTTTATGACCAAAACATCATTTTTTACCCACTTTTGACAACTTATCCAAAAAATTATTTGTCAAATTAACAGTTGTTAAGGAATAACGACGAGTCTTTTGTCCATACGTCGAAAATAAATTTTTGTTTTTTCTAAATTGTTGTTACTTTTGCGGTCTGAAAAAAATAATCAAAACAAAAAATGTCACATTTCAATAAATTTATGTTGGCGTTGATGCTCGGTTGTTGGTCGATTGGAGCGTCGGCGCAGCAAAAATACACCATCAGCGGCTACATCGCCGATTCTAAGTCGTCGGAAACGGTAATCGGCGCCACGGTGTACGACCAAGAAACGCATCACGGCGCAATCTCCAATGCCTTTGGTTTTTATTCATTGACACTTGGCGAAGGCGGTCATCAACTGCAATATTCATACGTGGGCTACGCCGCGCAAAATGTATCATTGACGCTTACAAAAGACACTGTAATCAATATCAAACTCTCCGAAAATACCGAACTTGGCGAGATTGTGGTATCCGCGCAAAAAGAGGAGACCGGCATTTCGTCAACTGGTATGGGCAGTATGGACATTCCTGTAAGGGTCATTGAACACACTCCGAGCATTTTGGGCGAGACCGACGTCATCAAGACCATACAGTTTGCGCCGGGTGTTCAGCAAGGCGTTGGCGGCTCGTCGGCGATGTTTGTGCGCGGCGGTGGTGGCGACGAAAATTTGATACTCCTTGACGGCAGCCCGGTCTATAAAATCGACCATTGTTTTGGGTTTTTCTCGGTGTTCACGCCAGAGGCGGTCAAGAAGGTGAGTTTTTACAAATCGTCGTTTCCCGCTCGGTACAATGGCAGGGCGTCGTCGGTGGTTGACGTAAGGACTAAGGACGGCGATATGCAAAAATTTCACGGCAGTTTTTCGGTGGGATTGCTCACGTCGCGATTCACTTTTGAAGGTCCAATTAAGAAAGACAAAACATCCTTTATGCTCTCAGGCAGAACCACTTACCTGAATCTTTTGGCGGCTCCGGCAATGAAGGCGTTTATGGATGGCACGATGTTTTCGTATTGGTTTTATGATGTTAATGCCAAAATTAACCACAAGTTTTCTGACAAAGACCGCTTGTTTGTAAGTTTTTACAACGGTATCGACCGTTTTGCGCTCAAAGACAAAGATACTCGTACAGAAGAACATCCGATTTTGGGCGAAGGGATGGGCATAGTCGGTTATGAGAAAGAAACATTTTCTACCGAAGACAAATACGTCCTCAATTGGGGCAATACGCTCGCCACGTTGAGGTGGAACCACGTCTTTTCTTCTCAGTTGTTTGCCAACATCACTACCGCCGTCAATAGATTCGGTATGAAGATTGGCGGCGAGCAAACTTACAAACATAACTACAAGGAAATAAATACTTATGATTTCCATAGTTCGTACAATAAATCAAAAATTCTGGACGTGTCTGCCGCTGCCGACTTCGATTTTATGCCCGACGTAAGACACAATATAAAATTTGGTGTCAACTATACGCACCATATTTTTTGTCCTGAAAGCACAGTTGCCAAATACAAGACCAAAAGCAACGATTACAACCGTGACACCATTGCAAGCTCGCCACGCGGCGGAGATTATGACGCCGACGAAATTGCCATATACGCCGAGGACGATTGGAAAATCACTGACCGCCTGCACGTAACGCCGGCGTTGGTGTATTCTTTGTTTAGCGTTGACGGCAAGACCTATGGCAACTTCCTGCCAAGGGTATCATTGAAATATTTGCCGATGGATTGGTTGATTTTCAAGGCGTCATATACGCGAATGAGCCAATGTGTGCATCTCCTTACGTCGTCGGTGCTATCGATGCCGACAGATATTTGGGTGCCTATCACCAAAAGCGTCAAACCCGAAATTTCGCAGCAATGGAGTCTTGGCGCATATTGCACGCGGGTGCCAGGTTGGGAGTTTTCGGTGGAGGCATATTACAAACTGCTTGACAACGTGATTGAATACAAGGACGGTATGAGTTATATGGGCTTTTCGGATTCGTGGCAAAATCGTGTCGCAATGGGGCAGGGCACGTCCAAGGGCATAGAATTGTTGGTACAAAGAAACAAGGGACGCGCAACAGGTTGGATTACATACACGTTGAGCAAGGCGGAGCGCAAATTTTCCAAGGAGTCGGGCATCAATGCCGGTCAAAAATTCCCCTTCACCTACGACCGTCCTCACTGCATCAACATTGTCTATAATCAGAAATTCAACGACAGGATAGATTTTGACGCGACGTGGACATTCCATTCGGGCTCATTGACCACAATGTCAAATACTTACGAAACAGTCTATTTGCCCAAGGATGTCAACGGAAGGATAGGCGATTATTATGACGACAATGGCAATTATAATCATTTTGACGACCCAAGGGAAGGTATGACGGCGTATGTGGAACACCGCAACAATTTCCGTATGCCATCCTCGCATATTCTGAGCGTTGGCATCAACTTCCACAAACAGAAAAAACACTGCGAACGTATCTGGAATTTCTCAGTTTATAATCTGTATTGCGCTCATAATCCGATGTTTGCGCAGCGTTGGGATGTTGCAAGGGGACACGATTATATCAGTGTTACGAGCATCCTGCCCGCTGTGCCGTCGTTTACGTTAACTTATAAATTTTAGCAAAAATGAAGACAATAATATACATTTTGTTTGTCGCAGTGTTGATGTTTGCCGCCTGCGAAAAAGATTATCCGCTCAGCCGCATTGGCAATACGGAAGGCGTCCTGTGCCTCAATGGCTATCTCTACGCCGATACCACCGACAATACAATAATCCTCACCGCCACGGGCGAAAATTATCCCGCTGCGGCAAAAGATGCCAAGATTGATTTTTATGTCAACGGCGCATTGAAGGAGTCGCTTGCCGCCAAGGATACCGAAGATGGCAAAACGTATCACTTGCACACTGTATTCCATCCGGGCGACAATGTGCGCTTGGAAGCCTCTGCGGGCGGCAAGAGCGTCTGGATGGAAGACGTTGCACCACAGATGCTTGACGACCTTGATGTAGTAATTACGCCGATGCTCAACAAACCTTTCACCAACAACGACGGCGATAGCGAAACCGGCAATTTCATTTCCATAAACGCCACTTTTTCGGACAATCCCGATATGGACGATTTTTACTCCATTGATGTTGAAATGTATGACAGCGTAGTGTATTATAATGACTATTACTATGATAGAGAACATATATTGGATTCAATACTAATACGGAGCGAGGAATGGGAAGGCCAAATATATAATGAGTACAAATATAAATGTTATAATTTGCTGGGTGACAAAAGCGATTATTATAACAACGAGAAAGATGAATTGATTTCCGGCGACGAGGTGATTCTCCAAGACGACATTTTGAGTACGCCGTCAATAGATTTTTCGTCGGAAAATCCATTTGAACAGGAAGGCTTTTACAAGATGCGAAATCATTTCCACATATTTTCCGATATGCGGTTCGCTGGCAAAAAATGCGATATGACTGTATTAAGAAAAGGGTTCGTTCCCGACGGCACTTGGCCCTGCCGAGAGGAAGATTTGTCGGATTCCATATATGCATCGGTGTCATTTACTGCCGCCACTGTCGTAATCAACAGACTTTCTGAAAGTTGCTACCGTTATCTAAAAATGGCAAACGGCGTTGTGATGGGTTATTATCGTGATTATGACGCGCTCATTGACCCCATCAAAATGCCCTCAAACGTCCACGGCGGCAGCGGCACTATTGGTATAATTACCCGCAATAGCAAGCGAATTGTACTATATGATCATTATCGACCTAAGCCGGTGTACGCGCCCGACCGTCGGTGGTGAAAAAATGCTTTTTTCCACCTTTTGACTGCCAACTCTGCATTTTAAGAAAAAATAATTTGCCGTATTGAAAAAAAAATACGAAATTTGCAGCCGAGAAAATTTTATATTAACATTATTGCATAAAAATGGAAAAAAACGAACTCATAGCAAAGATGAACTCCGTCCTTGCTAACGAATTTGAAGTAGAAGAAAGCGCAATTACACCCGATGCTAACATCAAGGAGACTTTGCAACTCGACAGCCTCAGCCTCGTTGATATGATTGCCCTCGTTGAGGAGGAGTTCGGCGTGGAAATCAAGGGTCAGAGCGTTGGTCAGGTGAAGACTTTCGCCAACCTCTACGATTTTGTTTACGACAAACTCAACGCTTAACAGCCGGTATCGATGTCAGCAACTGTGATGTATTCAGGCGACGAAATCAAGACCTTCATCCCGCAGCGCGAGCCTATGCTGATGGTGGACAAATTGTACACCTGCGACGAGGCGTCTGTGGAAGCGGGCCTCACAGTGTCCCCCGACAATATCTTCGTATATGACGGGGGACTCTTTTCAGAGGCGGGGATGATAGAGCACATTGCGCAGTCGGCGGCGTTGTTTGCAGGCTACAACGATTGGATCAACCATCGTCCCATTGTGCTCGGCTACATCGCCGAAGTCAAGAAATTTGCCCTCGCTGCCACTGCGCACGTGGGCGATACGCTCGTATCGAGGCTCAATGTGGTGTCGCAGGCGATGAACATTACGCTTATGGACGCCACTACCACAATCAACGGCAATGTGGCTGCCTCGTGCAAGATTAAGATTTTTATGGACAAGAAGAAATAGATGGAGACGCAGGACAATACACAACAGGCTCTGTGCGTCTCCTTCGAGTTTCAAGTGCCGTTCTACGACCTCGACGGCATACAGATGGTTTGGCACGGCAACTACGTCAAATATATGGAGGACGCCCGCGAGAAGTTTGGGACTAAATACGGATTTGAGTACCTTCATATCTTCAATAGCGGCTACCTTGCGCCCGTAGTAGATATGCACATCAAGTACCGCAACTCGGCGCGCATCAGCGATACGCTCAGGATGACAATCACCTACATCCCCACACGCGCCGCCAAGATGGTGTTCCGCTACGAGATTGTACGTCCATCCGACAACGCCCTCATCATCGAGGCGGAGACTACGCAACTCTTTGTGTCGCGCTCCGGCGAATTTGAACCCGCCAACCCCGTCTTTTACGCCGAGTGGAAGGAGCGTTGGAATGTGGGCGGCGCATTGTCAAAGTGAAAATTACATTATAAAAAAATGCTTGTAAAAGATTTTTATACAATAGACGGCAAGGAGGCGCAGGAGGACGGCGCAGTAGTTTACAGTGTGTCGCTCAATGCGGCTCACGATGTTTATAAGGGACATTTTCCCGAGCGTCCGATAACCCCCGGCGTCTGCAACATCCAAATGATCAAGGAACTCGCCGAGGATTCGTGCGGACGTGCATTGACATTGACGGCGATAGACCGCTGCCGCCTTACCGCTATGGTAACTCCCGACGGCTCGCCAAAACTCAATATCAAGGTGCAGTTGGTCGATACCAAACTTTCCGCAACTATTTTCCACGACGAAACCACTTATATGACGCTTTCCGGCACGGTGACGGAGAGGAGAGATTAAAGTGGGAAGTCTTGAAGATTAAAGATTAATGTTTGGAGATTACCGTTGATGAACAGTTACGATGTAGCGATAATTGGAGCGGGCTTGGGTGGCCTGCAATGTGCATACATCCTTGCAAAGAGGGGTATGAAAGTGGTTGTCGTGGAGAAAGGTCAACTCCTCGGCGGCTGCATACAGACCTTTGCACGTCGCGGTCGTAAGTTCGATACAGGTTTTCATTACGTGGGCGGATTGGACGACGGACAGCCGCTCAACAGGCTTTTCAAGGAATTTGGATTGATGGATTTGCCGTGGGTTAGGCTCGATGATGATGGTTTCGACGAGGTAATCTATGGCGGCAAGTCGTATATGATACCGTCGGGTTTTGATAATTTCAAGGCGCGGATGAAGGGCAGTTTCCCCGGCTCGGCGGCTGAGATTGATTCTTATACGGATTTTTTGGAAGGCGTTGCGACGGGCATTTTTGGAAGTTTTGACCGTGCGGGCGACGGCAATATGTCGGAAGGCTCGCTCTTTTCGCGTGGCGCATACGATTTTCTTACATCCACAATACACGATACAACGCTGCAAAATGTACTCTCCGGCACGTCGCCAAAGTTGACGCTGCAAAAGGAGACGTTGCCATTATATACATTTGCGCAAATCAACGCATCCTTCATACTCTCGGCGTACAGATTGCGTGGCGGCGGTATGCAGGTTGCCGATAGTTTGGCGGCGAGCATCCGCAAGTTTGGCGGCGAGGTAATCACCGATGCGGAAGTTACCAAATTGTTGGAAAACAATGGTGTTGTTGATACGCTCGAAATAGCCAACCACGAACCCATTACAGCAAAAATAATCATTGCCGACATTCATCCGTCGCAGTTTATCCGCATTGCGGAAGGCACGTCGTTTGTCCGCAATATTTACAAGAGGCGCATCACGGCATTGCAGAATGGCTTTGGAATGTTTACGGCTAATATTGCGTTGAAGCCTGGCGTGGTCAAGTATCTCAATCGCAATATTTATATCCACAATACCGACGATGTTTGGACGGAAGGCACGCAGACAGCCGCCGAGCAACCGAGGTGTTGCCTTGTAAGTTTTGGTGTTCCCGAGGCGGGTGAGGAATACGCACAAAACATCGACCTTCTTACGCCTATGCAATGGGCGGACGTTGCAGAATTTGCGGGCAGTCGCGTGATGCGTCGCCCCGATGCCTACAACGACCTCAAAAACCGCAAGGCATCGCAACTGATTGACATTGCGTCCAATTACATACCCGGACTTAAAGACGCCATCGAAAATGTATATACGTCCACGCCGCTCACTTACGTCGACTACACCGGCACGGAGCAAGGTTCGGCGTATGGTGTCAACAAGGATTTCAACCGCCTTGCATACACGCTCCTGACGCCATTGTCGCCGATTCCAAATGTGTATTTCACGGGTCAAAACCTGAGCCTTCACGGCATCCTCGGCGTATCGATGACATCTTTGTTCACCTGCGCGGTGGCATTGAAGGAAAAGCCCGGCTTCGGAATCTTTGGGGCGTGAAACTCAACGCCTTGCGGCGTTGGATTTTTTTTGAACGAAAATTAAAACGAATTAGAACGAATTAGAATTAATTATATTGAAAAAAAACTTTGAATAATTCGTTTTAATTCACTTAAATTCGTTTAAATTTGTGTTTTGAAAAAAGACCATCGTAGATGGTTGAAATTAAATATGTAAATAATTGACGTTTAGATAATTATGGAAGACAACAAAGAAAAATCGGAAATAGGTTTTGCGTTTGCAAAAGAGAATTATAAGTTGGTGCTGATAGGTTTGGGCATCATCATCTTTGGCTTTATCCTGATGGCTGGCGGCGGCAGCGACGACCCCAACGTCTTCGATGAGTCGATATTCAGCTTCACGCGCATCACCCTCGCGCCGATTGTCGTATTGGCAGGTTTCGGCTTCGAGATTTATGCTATTATGCATAAGCCGAAGAGCGAGGAATAATAGGTGGAGTGCGGGCTTCCCAGCCTGCATTTCAAGTGTTTAATACTTCTTCTTGAAAAATCCTTTTACATACTCCCACGCCTTTCCTTTCTCTGGCACGGGGTCATAGCCGTGTGTGCCGAAGGGGTTGCAGCGGATGATTCTGAATGTGGTGAGCAATGTGCCGATGATGATGCCGTGCACCATCACAGCCTGTATGCAATATTGTGAACAGGTGGGCGTGTGGCGGCATGAGTTTGGTAGGATAGGGGAGATGGCTATCCTATAAAAATACACCGGCAATAGGTATGCTTTCCTTATTATGTGCAACACACGCATTGGTTGATTTGTTGATTTTTGATTTGTTGATTTTTCAATTATCAATTTAAAAATCCTTGAATTTAAACAATACTAACGTATGTTGATCTTTCGTCTCAAAATTCTCAAACATAGACTTTTGCGTAGGGGTCAACTTGTCGGCAATTGAGCGTAATAATACCTTAACTGCCCCTGGGCTTCCGATTATCATACACATATCACCGTCTTCCATTGCCTGCGTCCAAAAATAGAGATCGGAATCATCATAATAATTATTTGCATCGCATTGATATGCAAACGAATGACCAGTTTTCTCATTACGAACCATTTGGAACCATTCGTATGGATCATTGCTTGTCACGTGAACAAGTTGCGTCACTCCGTCACTTGCATACACGGTAAGAACTCTTTTGCTGATTTCTTCGTATGTTCGCTTTTCAGAGTACGAAATGTACGATTTAGGCGTTAGCGAAGTTCCGTCGTATGAATAAATTGTGTCGTTGTTTGGAAACTCCACACAGTTGCCAAAATTTCTAAAATAATGGCTGTCAGGTCCACCCAAAATAGGCATTATCTGATGTTGGTATGGCAGTGCCTTATACTTGATGTTGAAATTCTTGTCTGTAACAACAAACGAAAAAAACAAATCCTTGTTAGCCATAGCCGGAAATATATAAAAAAGGTAATCGTCATTCATACACGTCATTTTGCCGAACTCAAATGGCACATTTGTCTTGGATTTGAAATTGCCATCTGAGTCGAAAACCGAAATAGTCCCGCCGTTATAGACATGGTATTCATTTGCGACCGGATTGTAACATTCCGCCTCAATTATATCTACTTCGCCTGGACCTGGTCCTTTGCGCAACGACTTTATAAATTTGCCATTAGCATCAAAAAACTTCACCGGACGATCGGAATCGTCCTCTACAATTATTCGTCCGCCACCCTTGTGGATATTGATGACAAAACGGCCAATCAACGCATCCTCAGTGCTCTCGTCCAAGACAATCACGCGCACCGAATCCACCAAATCCTTGAACGCTATTTTGTTGCCGCCCGTACATTCGATGTCCATTGTTGTGAAACCGTCCACCGTCGTGGAACAGTTGCTGCCGTTGCTGTTTCCATTTTGATTCGACGCACCACATCCCGCCGCAATCATAATCACAGTCATAAAATAAAAAATTCTCTTCATATTTTTTGATTTTATTGATTTTTTATTGCATATTCCGCGTATCTGAGGTCTTCTATTGTTGTGATTTTGATGTTTTGACGGTCGCCGTCTATGAGGTGGATTGGGATGCCGTGGCGTTCCACTACGCTGGCGTCGTCGGTAAATTCGGGAGTGTAGGGCAGCGAATATGCGGCGCGGAGAAGGTCGGCGGCAAATACCTGTGGGGTTTGGATTAGTTTTACGGTGTTGCGGTCGATGGGCGCATTTGTATCGTCGGCATTTACAATCCTGATGGATTCGGGCGGGGCGATGCAGGGGATGGCGTTGCCGTGGAGAGCCGCCTCGGTGTAGGCGTTCGCAATGGTCTTGACGCTTACCAATGGCCTTACGCCGTCGTGTACGCCGATGAGGTCGATGTCGTTGGGCACTTTCATAAGGGCGTTTTTTACTGAATGGTAGCGTTGCTCGCCGCCTTCTGCGATGATGTAACTATTGGGCGCGATGTATCCTGCCGATATTTGCACCCATGCCGCCGCCCATTGCGCGGGCAGGGCGATGATGATGGTTATCGTGGGGTCGTACTGGCGGAATTTGTTGATGGTGCGGCACAATATCGGCTCGCCGCCTATCTGCATGAACTGTTTGGGCAGCGTGGAGCCCATGCGAGTGCCCTTGCCGCCCGCCACAATGATTACTGCGCGTTTCATTACTTGATGAGAGAAGCCATTTTGTCGGAAACTTTTGAATTGAATTGCTTGTGGAATGCGTCAAAGTCTATCTCCGGCTTTTCAAATGTCGCTATCTCAATTATAGCGATTGTCACGCCGTCGTGTATGAACGGAATCACGCCCATATACTTTGGCGAACTTGAACCAAGTCCCGAAACTACCTTGATGTATCCTTCCGGCACACCGTCGAGGAATAGAATTTTTTGGTCTTTTGCCACCTGTCCAGGGATGCCCTCGCCAAGCGTGAAGGTGCGGCTCGTGTCGGTGGTGTAGTAGGCGAATGTGCTTATGATGGAGTATTTTTGCGTCTCCTTGTTGAGGATGTAGGCTACGCCCTGCACTATCATTATTGATTTGGAGAGGCTTATGAGCAGCTTGTCGAAATAAGAGCCGGCATCGTTTTCGGCGTCGAGGCCTTCCACTATCTCGTCCACTTTTTCGACGATGAGCTTTTGGTTTTCTTCGGTGCGGCGTCGTTTGAGCTCCTTGTCGATTTTTTCTTGCTCCTTGCGCTCGCGTTCTTTCTGATCCTGGTCGGCGAAGTAGTCGGCGGCGGTGGAGCCTGTGCCGCCCGTCGTAACGATTAAGTTTTTCAGTTGCGAAATCACGTACAGAGCCACGCCTATGCTGATGAGCGCGTAGATGCCTATGACGGTGTTTGCCGACACGAATTTTGGGGCGAGGTACTTGAACGCCGACAGCCCCACTATTACGCTGATAATTATATATACTATCAGGAATACAGTTAACTTCCTTCTTGCTTTCATGGCTGTGTGTTTATTTGAGGTTCTGTAAATAGCTTATTATCTGTGGCGACTGGAATATGTAGTCCACGTCTGTAATCTTGATGGCGGCGGCGGTCATTGTCTTCACCTGACATTCGTCGGGCGACTGCACCATCACCGTGCCGCCGGCGTCTTTCATCGCTTTGAGTCCGAATGCGCCGTCCTTGTTGGCTCCCGAGAGGAGGATGCCGAGGCACCGCTCCCCGTATGCCTGTGCCGCCGATACGAATGTGATGTCGATGGACGGGCGGGAGTGGTTGACCGGCTCTTCGGTGGAGAGTGCGATTGTATTGTCGCGCTCGATGTACATGTGGTAGTTGGCGGGTGCAAGATATACTTGCCCGGGCAGAATCGGCTCCTTGTCGCATGGCTCGTGCACGGGCAGTTTTGATTTCAGGCGCAGTGCCTCCACGAATCCCGACCTGATGTGCTTGAGCCTGTGGAGGCATAGGAACATCGGGTGCGGGAATGTCTTGGGCAGTTCTGACAGTATCGTCGTGACAGTCTGAAAACTGCCTGCTGATCCACCTATTACTACGTACAACATATTGTAAAGCGTTGTTTATTGTTTTTTCCTGTATATTTTTTCGTTTTTTGATACCTGTGCGAGTGTCGCCTGTGTGTCGTTGCCGTCGAGCGTCTCGCCTGAGCCGAGCGCGATGTAGCCGCCGGGTATCAGGCTCTGTACTATTTTTTCGATGGCTGTGCGCCTTACCGTGGCATTGTAGTATATGCTTCGGTTTCTGAATAGTATCAGGTTGAATCCTTTGTCGGGCGGCGGGTCCTTGCTGACGCACTGCTTCAGGAATATCACTTTGTCGAGCAGCTGCGGCGAAAACTTGTAGTATTTTTCCTGCCGTTCAAGGTATGCCGAGAGCGTGTCGTCGCTGTCGAACCGCTTGAAGTTGGCTTCGCTGATTTCGAATTTTTTGTGGTCGATGTGGCTTTCCCGGCTTTCGTCGATTGCCATTTGTGTCTGCGACGTTGCGTATATCGTTGCCTTGTGCATGAGATTGTTGCGGCTGAGGATGACGAGGAGTGTGTTTAGCTCGTCGTCGCCGTAAACGTCGGGCACCCATATCTTTATGAATCTTTCCGCGCTGAGTGGTCCGGTGATGATGTCGTCGAGTTCGGTCCAAAACTCCGAGTCTCTGAACATTTCGGTGGTGGGCACGGCGATTTTTTGCAGGAATGTGTGTATCAGCGGGCGGTCCGAGATGAGTTTTGACACCAGTGCCGACGCCGATTCGTACCCTTGGCTGGCAGCAAACCTGCATATCCTGTGCCTGAGTATGACGGACTGAAACTGTCCAAGGTCCACGTCGTCGATGGTGCGCACCGTCTGTATGACGCGCCTTAGTTCTTCGTCGGTTATGTTGGTCAATTCTTCCATTTGGTCGGTCGGTTATTGTGTTTTTTTTGTGTAAAGCAGTCCTTTTTTCTCGTATTTGTTTGCCCATGGTCCGAGGATGCTCTCGTGTATGCCGAGCACGAGGGTGCCTCCGTCCACGAGCATGTCCCAGAAGTCGCCAAATAGTTTGTTTTGCAGAGCCTGGTTGAAGTATATCAGGACGTTGCGGCATAGTATGATGTCGTATTTGACGCCGTAGAATGGGTTCGGGTCCGATACGAGGTTGTGTTTTTTGTATGTGGTCTTGTCCAGCAGGAATGGCTTTACTTTGATTGTGTCCTCCCTCTCGCTGAAGTCCATGTACTTTTGTATTGGGACGTTGATGCGCTCCTCGTAGTTGTATGGGTTGATGCACAGCCCCTTGTTGTAGTTGTTGATGTACTCCTTCGCGTTTCGGTGGCTGTATATGCCTTTGCGTGCGGTCTCGAGTACGTCGGCGTTGATGTCGGTGGCGTATATTGTGGATTTGTCGAGAAGCCCTGCTTCGCATAGCATTATCTCCATCGAATATACCTCCATGCCGACGCTGCACCCCGCGTGCCATATGTTGATGTTTTTCTGGCTGTGGGG
>JAEEGK010020572.1_pt1 | contig 14019 bp, 12 predicted proteins | sample 8958771 | NCBI WGS metagenome assembly JAEEGK01 (sample SAMN16246547, study PRJNA631951) | gut metagenome | biome: gut microbiome; feature: rumen; material: SC-attached | host: Bos | place: Iran: Karaj | collected 2018-10
ATGGCTTCGACGAGGATGATGCAACTGCTATCGAAATGGTCAATGGTCAATCTTCAATGGTCAATGGCCCCATCTTCAACCTTGCCGGTCAGCGCATGAGCAAGCAGCAGAAGGGCGTCAATATTATTAACGGTAAAAAGATTCTCAAGTAATATGAAGAAGATGTATTATCAGCCAGCCTGCTTAGTAGTTGCGCTTGGCACTTGCCAAATGGTGGCAGAGTCGTTGCCTGTCAACGAAACTGTAATCATTGAAGATCCCAATGATATCCTGACAAAGGAGAAGAAGTCTATCTGGGACGACGAGTGGTAAAAACAAAAGCCACACTATAAGCGAAGAGGAGCCCTTCATTGCGGAGGGCTCCTCTATTTGTTTCCGGACAAGCCGTGCTGCGACGGCAATCATTCCGTGTCATGTTTGCCATCGTAACACGTTAAGTTTGCCATCGTAACACGTTATGTCAGCCAATTAACCATGCGTGGTTTTTATCATGACTCTTTTGCGGTGACACTTTATCAATGCGTTCCTCGTAATAAAGCCTTGATGTTATACAATAAACGCTGCTCGCTTCTACTATTTTTCTTTGTTTTTATGCGAAAATGCCGATATTCAGCAAAGAAAACGCCAAAATATATGATTGCTTGAGAAAAACTGTTTATCTTTGCAAACTTTTGTGTATATAATAATATTAAACAATAGTAACTAAAACTAACTAAAACAAATCAAATGAAGAAGCAACTACTTCTCGTGGCGATGCTCATCGCCGGTGCATTAGGCGGAAACCTTTTTGCACAAGCACAGTGGATGGATGGTCTCAATGACAACATCTACATCTCACAACTATCGTTGCCCGGCGCACACGACGCAGCAGCAAAAGGTATTATATCAGGAGTATGCCAAGACAAGGACATTGCCGGATTGTGGGACGCTGGTGTCCGTGTCTTCGACTTGCGTCCTACGGACAGCGGCAATGACTGTACCATCAATCATGGAATTCTTTCCACAGGTGTCACGCTGAAGGCCGCTCTCACGACAATCAGCAGCCGGCTTTCCAGCAATTCCAGCGAATTTGCCATCGTCCTCATGCGCAAAGAAAGTGGCGGCGATACTTGGGCTTCAAAGGTGGCTAATGTCATTGGTCAGTTCTCCAACGTCATGCCTTTCAGACAGAACTTGCGCCTGGGTGATGTTCGTGGAAAGATTCTTATCCTCAGCCGTGACTACTTTGCCGACGGCTATAAGATTGACTATTGGACTGACAACACAACCCGCGATGTCCGTTCTGCCAATGGCATCGCTTTTGTTGTGCAGGACTATTATCAGGTAGAAGATGCTAACGCTAAATCAACAGCCATCGCTAATATCCTTGCAGAGGCACGCACGAACAACAGCACCAACCGTATGTTCATCAACCACACGTCTGGTTACACAGGAAGCACTGGCACGAATAGCAACATCAATTCGAATGCCCAAACCTGCAACACCCTCGCCCTTAACACCATCAATGCCAATCCCGGCCCTACAGGCATTATCCTGATGGACTATGCAGGCTCTAGTAGCTATAACGGTGCTAACCTTGTTAACAAGATTATAGCCCAGAACAATCTCCTGACAGCGACGTGGACGGCTCCTGCAGCTCCTGGTGAAGATTTGCTCGCTCTCTCTGAAAGCACGGATGTCTTCGTTTACAACATCGAGGCGGACGCCATCTTCTCCAGAGGCTTCAACTGGCTTACGATGGCTCTTGCAGACCGCCCAGAGGGTGGTGACAACGCAGTGCCTGCAGCTCGTCAGAAGACACAAATTAGAAGAGATGGAAGCAATATCAAGATTCATTGGAACGACCGTGGAGGAGATGTCTTCTTTGGACAAGCTGATAATACCGACGCTGGCTCGATGTGGACAGACTTGGGCAATGCCGGCAATCGTGTCGTCTTCACGCCTGCGTTTTCTTCCAACTATCCTAACGCCTATACGCTCACTAATGTGCAGCACAGCCAAAAAGTTGATGTGCTTTGGGGACGTGGCGGAAAGCTTACACTTTGGAATGGCAAAGGTTTCTACGATTGGGTGTTTCTGTCAGGCGATGCCTTTACGTCTGGCAAGTTAGCGAAGTTCAAGGTTCGCAAAGCCATGTGGAATTTGTATCAGGCTTTAGTCAAGGCCAATGCTGTTTCGGCCAATGCTGCTGCATTGAATACGGCCTATGCAGTCTATACGAACGATAATGCAAGCACAGATGAACTGCGAGCTGCTTTCCGCACAATGTTCCTTGCTGTGGCTACTAGCATTGAAGACCCTGTTGACGTGAGCTACATTTTCACACATCCTGATATGTCTGGCGACAAGACGGCTGCCGGTTGGAGCTATTCCGACTTCAAGTTCAGCGCTGGTGAGTGCGAAAAGTATCATGCAACATTCACTTCCACCCAGACCATTACCGATGCTCCCAATGGCTTGTACGATGTGACGATGACCGGCATCTATCGTCAGGATGATGGTCAAAACCAAGCTGCGCCTCAGTTGATTGTGTCTAACGGCACAACTGATATGACAGGCGACTTCCCCAACATGGACCTTTTGGGAGGCAAATGGAATATCGGTGGAGATCCAACGGGCGATTGGGTGAATTCCAGCACAGGTAAGATGCCTAAGTGGATGTGGAGTGCCAGTGATGCTCAGGCTCACGACGAAGCAGGCTTCAAGATAGAGAACGTGAAGGTTCAGGATAATACGCTTGGCATTACCTTTAAGGTGACGGGCGGCAACCAATGGTTCAACTTCCAACGTGTGTTCATCACATATAAGGGCTCTGTCAATATAGGTCTCTACAAATCTTTGCTGGCAAAGATTCAGGAAGCTAATGAATTCGTTACGGCCAATACTGGCGTGATTCCCGATTCTTTCATCAATGCTATCAACAAAACTGTTACTGCTGCTTCAGGTCTTGATGCAAATTACGCTGAAGAAGTATTGACCAAAGCAGTTGACGACATCAGCAATGCCCTCGCTGCAGCCGAAGCTGCACCGACCATTGCCAAACTCGAGGAGTTGCAGGCTTTGATTAACTTGTCTCAGGCAGAAGGAATTAACACTACTGCAGCAGAGGCTGTTGTTGCTAATCCTACGACATCAGTCGCTGTGATAGAGCAGATTGATATTTTGAACAAAGCTCATATTCTAGCTGCAACTATTGCCTTGGCCAAGACAGAAGGAATAAACACTTCTGCAGCAGAAGCTGTTATAGCAACTAACCCCTTAAACGTTGATGGCATCACCAATGCTCTGAATGTTCTCCGCACAGGCCGCAGACTGAATGCTGTCGACAAGCAGCCCGACATCTTCACCGGCTCTGCTCCTGTAGATGGAGGCCAGTATTATCTATATAATATAGGTGCTCAGCGCTACCTTACAGGTGGTGTCGACTATGGAACACATGCCGCCGTAAACTTCGCTGCACAGGTTGCAACCTTCACGCAGAATGGCGACGGTTGGCGCATTCATACAAACATCCGCACAGGTTCTGATGCTTTTAATCATAATGGATTTGTTGATTGTGGCGGTGATGGCGACACTTGGTATCTCATTGAGGTGTCGACAGGCGTTTACAATATCTCCCAAACAAATTCCAATACAGGAGCAAACTTGCTTGGTTACTCTGGTGGACGCCGTGGCAACTGGTGGCAGGTAGACTCAGACAACCAAGGTGCTGACCAAGCCATCAACCAATGGAAGTTGGTGACAAAGGAAGAGCGTGATGCTTTGATGGCCAATGCATCGCCGACTAATCCCGTAGATGCCACATATTATATTCATGCTGCAGGCTTTGACCACCATCTGCCAGATGCTCAAATGGCATTCCCACAGACCAGTTGGCAGACATGGTTCCCCGAAGGAAAAGGTGGAAACAATGGTATCGGTGGTTGGGAACCCGACTTTAACTGGGAAAGCTGGAACTCAGGCAACATTAAGTTCTATCAAGAACTGACAGGCCTGACACCTGGCAAGTATCGTCTCACAGCTCAGGCATACTATCGTCATGGTAACTTTGAGCAGGCAGTTAACGAATTCAACAATCCCAAGACTGATGGCGCTATTCTCTATGCAACAAACGGAAATGGAGTAAAGGCACAAAGCTACATCGTTCCCATCACATCCGAAGTGAACATGGTTCCAGGTTATGGCAGAAATAGCAGCGTCGGAAGTTTCCCCGATGACCGTAACGAAACCGCAGCCCAGTTCTTTGAGGTTGGTCTTTATAAGAATGTTGTGAACGATATAATTGTAGCAGCAGACGGTAAACTTACCATTGGTGTGGAAAAGTTTGAGAATAATAAAGCTGGTGAATGGGTTGTTGCCGACAACTTCCGCCTGACTTATCTCGGTGTTGATGATGTTGTGGTTGGCGAGGCTGGCTATACAACCTTCGTGGCTCCTTACAACATTGCATCAATTCCTGAGGGCGTTGAGGTTTATGCTTGCCAAGTGGGAACGGGTTATGTTCACTTGGAGCCCGTTAATGCTATTCCTGCAGGCGAGGCTGTTGTCCTGAAGAACGCTGGCACCTACACATTCAGACCTACAACGGATGACGTTGAGTTAGGCGCAGACAATGACTTGCTTCCTTCCGACGGCACAGTCACTGGTGCTGCAGGTAACATCTATGCTCTTGCCAACATGTCCCAAGGCGTGGGCTTCTATCGTGTAGGTGAGAACGTTACAGTTCCTGCCGGCAAGGGCTACCTCGTTATCGGTGTCGGCGGTGGTGCTGGCGCCAAGGCTTTCTATGGCTTCGACGAGGATGATGCAACTGCTATCGAAATGGTCAATGGTCAATCTTCAATGGTCAATGGCCCCATCTTCAACCTTGCCGGTCAGCGCATGAGCAAGCAGCAGAAGGGCGTCAATATTATCAACGGCAAAAAGATTCTCAAGTAATATGAAGAAGATGTATTATCAGCCAGCCTGCTTGGTAGTTGCGCTCGGCACATGCCAAATGGCGGCAGCGTCGTTGCCTGTCAACGAAACTGTAATCATCGAAGATCCCAATGATATCCTGACAAAGGAGAAGAAGTCTATCTGGGACGAGGAGTGGTAAAGGCAAAAGCCACACTATAAAAGAAGAGGAGCCCTTCCATTGCGGAGGGCTCCTCTTTTTTTGTTGCTATATGTTTACTTCAGCACGCCGCAAGTATAACCTTGGCGTGCTGCTGTTCTTATTTCAGTACGCCGCAAGGAAAACCTTGGCGTGCCGATGCTGTCACTTCAGCACGCCGCAAGGAAGACCTTGGCGTGCCGATGTTCTTATTTCAGCACGCCGAGCTCTTTGCCGACCTTGATGAAGGCGGCGATGCATTTGTCGAGGTGCTCGCGCTTGTGGCCGGCGGAGAGCTGTACGCGGATGCGGGCCTCGCCTTTCGGTACCACTGGATAGTAGAATCCTGTCACATAGATGCCTTCCTCTTGCATCTTGGCAGCAAATACTTGCGACAACTTCGCATCGTACAGCATCACAGCACAGATAGCACTCTGCGTAGGCTTGATATCAAAACCTGCCGCCATCATCTTGTCTCGGAAGTAGTTGACGTTGCTTACTAATTTGTCATGCAAGGCATTACTTTCTTTAAGCATCTTAAATGTTTCGAGGGCTGCACCAATGATAGCTGGAGCTACTGAGTTGGAGAAAAGGTATGGACGACTACGCTGACGCAGCAAGTCGATAATCTCTTTGCGACCAGTAGTAAAACCACCCATAGCACCGCCGAAAGCTTTGCCCAAAGTACCTGTAAAGATATCCACACGACCATAGGTTTTATATAACTCACTCACACCATGACCTGTGGCACCCACCACACCGGCAGAGTGTGATTCATCCACCATCACGAGGGCATCGTACTTCTCTGCCAAATCACATATCTTGTCGAGGGGAGCCACATTGCCATCCATTGAGAACACGCCATCAGTGCAGATGATGCGGAAACGCTGTGCTTGTGCTTCTTGTAGACATTTCTCCAATTCTTCCATATTGGCATTAGCATAGCGATATCTTTTTGCCTTGCATAAGCGTACGCCGTCAATAATGCTAGCGTGATTCAGTGAGTCGCTAATGATGGCGTCTTCGTCTGTGAACAATGGCTCAAACACGCCACCATTGGCATCGAAGCATGCCGCATAGAGAATCGTGTCTTCGGTGTGAAAGTAGTCTGCTATGGCTGCCTCCAACTCTTTGTGAATATCTTGTGTGCCACAAATAAAACGAACAGACGACATACCATAGCCACGGCAGTCCATCATCTTCTTGGCAGCCTCAATCAATCGGGGATTGTCAGAAAGACCTAAATAGTTGTTCGCACAAAAATTCAGCACTTCTTGTCCTTTTACCGTGATGGCAGCACGTTGTGGACTCTCAATCAGGCGCTCTTCTTTATAAAGCCCTGCTTCTTTAATCTCAGTCAAAGTTTTGGTGAGATGATCTTGCATTTTTCCTTACATAGTATCAAATTGTTTAAGATTTAGTTTCAGTACTCAAATTCACCGCCAAATTAGCGAAAATATTTCAAATTATGATTATCTTTGTGCAACAAAATGAGAATAGACCTAAAAAACCTAAGATATGAAAAATATACTGGTTATTGGCGCTACTGGACAGATTGGTTCAGAACTTACCATGGAATTAAGAAGCAGATATGGTAATACCCATGTGATAGCTGGATTTATAAAAGGGTCAGAACCTAAAGGGATGTTGAAAGAATCAGGACCATCAGCATTGGCTGATGTTACAGATGCCGATGCTATAGCTAAGGTGGTAAGGGATTATCATATTGACACTATCTATAATTTGGCAGCATTGTTGTCTGTGGTGGCAGAGAGAAACCCTCGTTTGGCATGGAAGATTGGTGTTGATGGCTTGTGGAATGTGTTAGAGGTGTCACGTGAGCATCATTGTGCTGTGTTTACTCCGAGTTCTATTGGTTCGTTTGGTCTCTCCACGCCTCATGTGATGACACCGCAGGACACTATACAACGTCCTGGCACCATCTATGGCGTTAGCAAGGTGACTACCGAGTTGTTGAGTGATTATTATTACATGAAATATGGGGTAGATACAAGGTCGGTACGTTATCCGGGCATCATATCATACGTAACACCTCCAGGTGGCGGTACCACCGACTATGCGGTAGATATTTATTATTATGCCGTGAGAGGGGATAAGTTTATATGTCCAATCAAGCAAGGTACTTTGATGGATATGATTTATATGCCGGATGCCCTACATGCCTCTATCATGTTGATGGAGGCCGACCCCGCCAAGTTGGTTCACCGCAATGCTTTTAACTTGGCTTCTATGAGTTTTGCGCCCGAAACCATTTATGCGGCCATTAAGAGGCATTTACCGCAGTTTGAGATGGAATATCAGGTGGATCCGTTGAAACAGCACATTGCTGAAAGTTGGCCTGATTGCATGGACGATAGTTGCGCGCGAAGCGAATGGGGGTGGCAACCCAAATATGATTTGGAGACCATGACCATAGACATGTTGGAGAAATTGAGTATAAAGTTGAAGATATAATATGGTATATCGTTGGAGATCCCTTTGTTGTTTGGCGCTGGCGTGCCTCCTTGCATCTTGTGCGGGGAAGAAAGCATATGTCAGTGAAGATGCTGCATTGCTACCCGACGATACTTTAGTGGTTGAAGCGACTCAAGAAATTGAGCCTGTAGTAGAAAAGGAAGTGACGCCTACCAGAGTAGATGAACTTTTCGATGATTTCATCTGGAACTTCGCTTCGGACGAGCGCCTACAACGTCGTAGAGTAAGGTTTCCCTTGCTTATTATCACTACCGACAGCACTCAGCAAGTGGAACGTAAGGATTGGCAACACGACCACCTGATTGCTGAACAGCCTACCTATACCTTGATGTTCGACAATGAGTCTGATTTGGATTTAGAAGGTGATACCTCGCTCACTTCTGCCGAGGTAGAATGGATATATCTCGATTCCAATATGCGCCAGCGCTATTATTTTGAGCGCGATAATGGGGCATGGATGCTCGACTCCATTTCTTTGACTCCCTTGGCATCTTTCGATGATGAAAGTGGTTTTGTGGCTTTCTACAGTCGATTTGCTAATGACAGCATATATCAGTTGGATCACCTCACCAATCCGATAGAATTTGTAACTTTGGATCCCGATGACGAGTTCTCCGTCTTGGAAACCACCTTGGGCATTAGTCAGTGGTTTGCCTTTAAGCCTGAATTGCCGTCCGATAGGTTAACGAACATCAATTATGGACAAACCAACGATGGTAGGTCGCGTAGAAAGATACTGAAGGTGAATGGATTTCAAGATGGTACATCCATTATCTTGTATTTCCGTAAACGGAGTGGTGAATGGGAGATGTATAAGTTTGAGGACACTTCGATATAGGTTATTGGTTATGGTTGGTGGTTTAGTACATAATACGTTCGGACTAAAAGTTGAGGCTGCTCAGTTGCTGGAATATAGCACTGAGGAAGAACTCATGGGACTTATTGCTGATGGCAAGGTTAAAGTACCTTTCCTACACGTGGGTGGTGGCAGTAATTTACTTTTTATGCACGAACGTTATCTGGGTACTGTATTGCATTCCCAGATCAAAGGAATGGAGGTGATTGGTGAAAACGATACCGAGGTATTCCTGCGTGTGGGTGCTGGTGAGGTATGGGATGATCTTGTTGCCTATTGCGTTCAGCATAATTGGTATGGTGCCGAGAACCTATCGCTCATCCCTGGTGAGGTGGGGGCTAGTGCCGTACAAAACATTGGCGCTTATGGGGTGGAAGTAAAAGATTTGATCACCACCGTTGAGACCATCGATATCAATGGGCAAAAGCGTGTGTTTCAAAATGCAGAATGTGAGTACGCCTATCGCAATAGCATCTTCAAGCGCCCTGAGATGAAGGTCTATTTCGTCACCTACGTTAATTTTCAATTGAGTAAGGTGCCATATCTCAAGTTGGATTATGGCACCATCCGCAGAGAGCTAGGGGATATGGAAGTTACTCTGCCTTTGTTGCGTCAAACTATCATCAAGATACGCCAGAGTAAGTTGCCCGACCCTCAGGTATTGGGCAATGCAGGCAGTTTCTTTACCAATCCTGTTGTGAGTCGTGAGAAATGGCAGAGCCTTTTGGCTCAATATCCTAATATGCCGTATTACGAAGTTGATGAGCAGCATGTCAAGATACCTGCTGGTTGGATGATTGAGCAAACTGGATGGAAAGGCAAGGCATTAGGTCGTGCTGCTGTGCACGACAAACAAGCATTGGTATTGGTCAATTTAGGAGGTGCCTCTGGGGCTGAAATCGTGGCTTTGTCTGAGGCTGTATGTCGTGATGTGGCTAACCAGTTTGGCATTGAGATTCATCCTGAAGTCAATTTTATTGAATAATGTTAGTATGAAAATCAGGATCTTAGGTTCCGGAACATCCATGGGCGTGCCCACGTTGGGATGCAATTGTGAGGTTTGTAGGTCTGTCGACCCTCGTGATAAGCGCCTGCGTTGCTCATCGCTTGTCTATACTGACGATACTGTTATCTTGATTGATTGTGGTCCCGATTTCCGTCAGCAATACCTTCAAGTACAGCCGTTTGTGGTACCTGATGCCATCCTGATTACCCACGAGCATTCCGACCATGTGGGAGGGTTGGACGATTTGCGCCCCAGCAATGTATTCGGCGATGTAAATGTCTATGCAGAAGATTATACGGCACACGACCTGCAAACGCGTTTGCCCTATTGCTTTACGAAGAAGAAGTATCCTGGTGTGCCCGGTATCAGCCTCTGCGAAGTCGTGCCTTTCCAACCATTCAAGGTGAAAAATACAGAAATTTTGCCGCTGAGAGTTATGCATGGTGATCTCCCCATTTTGGGGTTTCGCATAGGAAATTTTGGCTATATCACCGATATGAAGACTATGCCGCAAGCATCCTACGATGCTTTGCAAGGTTTAGATGTGCTGATTATGAATGCGCTGCATTTTTACGAACATCCCACACATCAGAACATCAGCCAAGCCATAGAGAATGCACTTCGAATAGGAGCTAAGGAAACCTACTTCATCCATATGAGTCATTATGCTGGTTTGCATGCAGTTTCAGATGCCCAACTACCTCCTCATATTCACTATGCCTATGATGGCTTAACACTCGAATTTTAATTTTTATTAAAATTTTCTTGTTTATGTTAGATGTTTTTAATATTTTTGTGAAAAATATCTAATAAACATGAAATCCGTTGTAGTACATCGTATCGCTGTGGCCATGTCTTTGCTACTGCTAGTAGCAGGCGTTGTGGCATACTTGTATCTGCAAAATTCCAGGATTTCACAGCCTGAGGTAAGCAGTCTGTATTCATTGGTACCTGCCAATGCCATTGCTGTGGTGGAAACTGATGACGTAGTGGCATTTGTGGATGATGTGAACGATGGCTCATTGGCAGATACCGATTTGCCAGTGTCCGACATGGTAGATTGCTTGCGTAATTATGTGCATGATTTCATGGAGGCAGCTCCCCATGGACTCAGTGCGCAGTTAAGTAGGGTGTTGCTGAGCTATCATCAACCCGAGAATGCGGTTAACCAGATTCTCTATTGTAGTGTTGAGGCCGATGATGCTGCTTCGTTCCAAGAGTTTTGCACGCGTTATTTCTTGAATCCTGTCGACGAACCTGAGGTCATCAACTTCAAAGGTGAAAATATAGTTGTTTATCAATTGGCTGATGGTCATGAGCTTTCGGCTTATATTACTGATAATCTGTTGGCGCTCAGTTTCAGCAATGAGTTACTTCAGCAAGTCATTGAGGCACAACAACAAAGCGGCACGCTTTCCAGCAATGCCGCCTTTATGGATTTGCAAAATACTAAATCTTCTTATGTCCGCACAGCGATCTATCAACAGAAAAACAACCGCTGGGAAATAACTTATTAGAATGGTAGGTCGTCCGTCGAGTCGCCACCAGTAAAAGGAGCTGGCTCTGGTGCAAAAGGAGGGATAGCCTCAGCAGCAGGTTGATTGGTTGTAGCACCTTCCTGTATACGTTCCACCTTCCAAGCACGAATTGTATTAAACCATTTATCTTGCCATTGACGTGCGTCAATGTCAAACGACACGTTGATTTCTTCTCCCATCTGAATATTAAATTGGTCAATCTTGTCGCCACCAAACACCTCAAAGCACATGCGACGAGGATACTGATCGTGGTTCTCGACAACGTATGACTGTACCTTCCACTCGTTACCTGTTGATTTTGACACACCTGTACGAGCAGGTAAAATCGCGATTACTCTTCCACTAAATTCCATATCTTATTCCTATTATTAATAATGATGCGAAGATACAACATTTTCCCAATATAACCATCACCTATCAGCTCATTTTTATGTGCTATGAGTTCACTTTTTCATATATGAGGGTGTCGAAAATAAAGAGGAGCATTCTTTCGAATACCCCTCTTGTACTTTTCCTTTTTGGTGGAAGAATTAAGCCTCGGCAACAGCCTTTGTGTTGACTCTCTTCTCCTTGATGCGAGCCTTCTTACCAGTAAGTTTACGCAGGTAATAAAGCTTAGCGCGACGTACCTTACCTACCTTATTCACTTCAATGCTCTCGATGTGCGGAGACTCGATAGGGAAAATACGCTCAACACCTACGGTGCCTGACATCTTGCGAACGGTAAAACGTTTCTTTTCACCATGACCGCAAATCTTGATAACAATACCACGATACTGCTGTACACGCTCCTTGTTACCTTCCACGATACGATATGCTACAGTTACAGTATCACCAGCCTTGAACTGAGGATAGGTCTTGCCAGTAGCAAATGCTTCTTCTGCAATTTTAAGTAAATTCATTTTATAAATAGTATAAATTGTTTATAACTACGCAACATACCAGGCCTCATCGTGGGATGTATCCTGACAGCGATTGCGCAAAGCGGGTGCAAAGTTGCGAAAAAAAAGGCAAACATGCAAGTATTTTCCACTTTTTTGTTATCTTTGTGAGAAATAATACAAAATTAGTCTATGAGAAACAGAACTACACAATGGGGTGGGGCACTATTGCTTTGTACCTTATTGTTTTTAGGTGGATGTAAGAGCCACTATGTGGTGACTGATGTACAAAGTAGCAGAATTGCCATCGATGCATCCCTTGATGCCATACAGAGTCCTGAAGCTGTGGCACTGATTGCACCCTATCGGGTTAGCATCGATAGTATGATGAACACTGTGTTAGGAGAAAGCGAGATTTCTATGAATCGTCGGCGCCCTGAGTGTTTGTTAGGCAACTTAGTGGCCGAAATACTACGACAGAGTGCAGCATATGTACTTGGTCAACCAGCCGATATGGGACTCATCAATATCGGTGGCTTGCGAGCCGACTTAGGAAAAGGAAACATCACCGTTAGCAATGCCTTCGAGGTACTTCCTTTTGAAAACTCCCTCTGTGTATTGACCCTCAAAGGCACCGACATGAAAGAGCTCATGGCGAACCTCGCAACACGTGGAGGCGAGGGCATCAGCGGTGCCACGCTGGTCTTTAACACCAAGTATGAAGTAATGGAAGCCACTGTGCAGGGCCAACCCATAGACGACAACCGTACCTACACTATAGGCACCATCGACTACCTCTCAGAGGGCAACGATGGTCTGCATGCCTTACCCAAAGCCGTAAAGAAAGACTGTCCCGATGGTCTTACCCTCCGCAGTCTCTTCATTGACTACGTGAGTGAGCAAACGAAACAGGGCAAGAAGATCACTTCTCAGTTAGATGGACGTATTAAACAAATTTCAGAATAATATGAAGACAAGATATTTTATATTTGCATTGGTATGGACAATCTCTATTATCCTTTGTCCATTATCCATTGCCCAGAAGCAGTTGTACGTCGTTCACTCCAGCGATACCCATAGTCGCATTGATCCCATTGATGCCAAGCAGTCGGCACGCAATGCCAATATGGGTGGTGTAGCCCGCAGGGCAGGACTTGTCAATCAACTCCGTCAGCAGCACCCCGACATGCTGCTGTTCGATTGTGGCGACATTTCTCAAGGAACACCCTATTACAATCTTTACCAGGGTGAACTGGAGATCAAGTCCATGAACTTGATGAAGTATGATGCCATGACCATCGGCAATCATGAGTTCGATTTCGGTCTCGACAATATGGCACGCCTTTTCAAGATGGCCAACTTCCCCATCGTTTGTTCCAATTATGACTTTGAAGGCACCGTCCTCGAAGGATTGGTGAAGCCATACATCGTGCTCAAGCGCAATGGGGTGAAGATTGGTGTCTTTGCCCTTTGTCCACAACTTGAGGGCTTGGTGCAGCAGAGCAAGTGCGAAGGCATTGTCTATCATAAGCCTGCAGCGGTGGCCAATCGAATGGTAATGATTCTCCGTGAACAGGAAAAGTGTGATGTAGTGATTTGTTTGTCGCACTTGGGCATCGTGCCCAACCCGGGCGTGGATGATGTGTATGACAATGCCATCGTTCCTCAGACACATGGTATCGACCTGGTGCTGGGCGGACATACCCATACCTTCCTCGAGAAGCCTGAACGGGTAAAAGATGCCGACGGTAAGGAAGTACCCATCATGCACATTGGCAACAATGGTGTATATATGAGTCAGACCGTCATGAACCTTCAGAAGAAATAACGAACTTATAGCCTAGGCGTTTGCCAAGGCATGATACAATTGATATGAAAAGACTACTGTTCCTTTTGCTGGCCGTGCTGTTTTGCAGCGCTAAGATTGAGACTGACGGACTGACCCGACCATCTCCTGCTCCTTATGATTCCAAGGTAAGTCAGTTTGGCAGAATCATGAACATCAATGGAAAAGCAGCTGCCTGGGCTGATTCGGTTATGCAGACACTTGACCTTCGCGGGCGTATCGGCCAATTGTTCGTTTACAAGGTGGCACCAGTAAGATCAGTAGCCAATTCACAACTCATTAAAAAGGTCGTACAGGAATA
>JAEEGK010020574.1_pt1 | contig 14018 bp, 5 predicted proteins | sample 8958771 | NCBI WGS metagenome assembly JAEEGK01 (sample SAMN16246547, study PRJNA631951) | gut metagenome | biome: gut microbiome; feature: rumen; material: SC-attached | host: Bos | place: Iran: Karaj | collected 2018-10
AAAGTATCATCCATAACATCATTAAACTTCAATAATTGAATTAATAAATTTTTTTCATTTTTATTACTAATAACAATTTTATCACTTTGAATAATTTTTTGAATATCTTCATCACTTAAATTATTTTTTCTATAAATAGAACAAATTCTAACATAAGTATAAAATAAATAAACAGCAGTATTTCCTTTATCATCTAACATTTTTTCTTGATCAAATCTATAATTACTAGAACGAAATTGCTTCAAATCAAAATATTTAATAGCAGAATAAGCTAATTTTTCACTTGCTTGATTAATATATTCATCACTCATTTTACTTTCTTCATTTTTATTCTTTTCATTTCTTTTTATCATTTCTTTCTTTGCATCTTCCCAAGCTTCATCTAATACATCAGCTAATTTAACTATACCACCTTTTCTAGTTGAAAATTTTTTACCATCTTTTCCTTGTACTAATCCAAAATCCATATGATCTACTCTAATATTATTATTCATCCAACCACATTTTTTTCCTGCTTTAAATAATAATCTAAAATGATCTTTTTGTTCTCCTCCAACAACATAAATTATCCAATCTCTTCCACAATCATGTAAACGATAATCTAATGCTGCAACATCTGTTGTATCATAACCTATTCCACCATCTGATTTTACTATTATTAATGGTTGTTTTTCTCCTTCTATTCTCATTATTGTTGCACCTTGATCTTTTTCTAATAATTTTTTCTCTTCTAATATTGGTATTATTTTCCTACATAAAGGATCATAAAAACTTTCACCAACTTCTTTTAATTTTATATCAAGTCTCTTATAAACTTTCTCAAAATTTTCTCTAGAAACTTGACATATAAATTGCCATGCTTTTCTAGTATTTTCATCACCTTTTTGTAATTCTACAGTTTTTAATTGACTTTTTTTTTTAAAATCAGGATCACTATCAAATTTGTTTTTGGCATGTTTATAAAATTCTTCTAAATCTCTAATATTTTCACTAGTAGCTTCTGGTTTTGTAGCATAATCAGGATTAATTGATTCTAAATAAGCAATTAACATACCAAATTGTGTTCCCCAATCACCAACATGATTTATTCTCATTACATCATTTCCTAAAAATTCTAATACACGACATATACTATCTCCTATTATTGTTGAACGTAAGTGACCTATATGCATTTCTTTTGCTATATTTGGAGATGAAAAATCTACTAATACTTTGTGGTTTTTGTATGGTGTATCTATGTGAATACCATTTTTTAATAAAGATAATGATAAATTTTCACAAAATGAATCTTTTATGTTTATGTCTATATATAATGTTACTGGGATTTGTTTTTCTTTTTTTTTCTTTTTTTCATTTTCTTTTTTTTCTTCTTCTTTTTTTTCTTCTTCTTTTTTTTCTTCTTCTTTTTTATCTTCTTTTTTTTTTCCTTTTTTACCTTTATCTAATGGAGATTGAATTGTGATTTTTGTTTCTGAGATTATTTCTTTTTCATCTTTTATATTTTTTATTAATTCTTCTGCAACTTCTTGACTTGTAGAATATTTCCAATTTGGCTTCCTATTACACATATTGTATATTTTCATTGCAATTGGTGTTGTTAAATCTGATGTTCCTAAATTGTTCCATACTACTTGAGCTTCAAAATTTTCTGGAAGGAATTCTTTGAAAGTTTCAAGAGAAGCTTTTGTAAATATTGATGTTAGATATTTTGATATGTTTATCATTGTTGTTTGGGTTTTTTCCATTTTTTTTTGGATAATTAAATAAAAATTATTTTTTTTTTAGGTTTAAAAATTAGTTTATTTATTTTTTTTTTAAAAGAAAAAATAAAAAATTAAAAAAAAATAAAAAACTATAAAATATGAAAATATAAAAAAAAATTTATAAACAACATTTAATACTAAATATTAATTTTTATTTTTATTCATTTCTTTCAAATGTTGAACATTAATATTAATAGCCATAGCTTCATTATTTTTTCCCATTCCAATTTTATTTAACTCATCAAGATATTGTCTAGTTTTTTTTAACTGTTTAATTAATTCAGTATTAATATTATCTTCCCCAATCAAAGCACTTAAAACAACATTTTTTTCAACATTATATCTACTTTGATAATTATTTTTTAAATATTCATTAAAAATTCTATCCATTTCTTTTTGTCTTAAATGTCTTTGTATTTCTTTCATTTGATCTCTTTTATCTAAAATATTTAAATAATCAACTAAAATAATCATTTGAGAATGAGTAATTAAATGACCAGATTTTTCAAGTAAAAATTCTAAATCTTTTAATTTAATTACAGGAGGAATAGAAATTAATTCTGATATATTTCTACAATTATTAATATTACTTTGATCTTGAATTTTTGCATATGTATTATAATCATCAAATGTTCTTTTTTCAGTTAAATAAATATGTTCATTTTTTTTTTCTTGCATTCCTCTTATTGAAGATAATTGACTTGCAACTTGTCTTATTCCACTTTTACTTAAAATTTCTTTTTGTTCTAATAATTTATCTGTTAAATCTTTTATTTTAATTGAAAAATGAGCTTGATCAAAAATAAAATCTATTGCTTTTTTATCTAAATATTTTGGTAAATAACTCATTAAAACTTTTTTTCCTAAATAATATATTTCTTTTATTATCCATGATAATCCTTCATTTCTTGTATCTTTTCCTTCTTTTAATAATCTTAAATAATGAATATATAATTTATCTTTTAATATTCTTTTTGCATTTTTTAATTTTTCTATTTCTGAATCTATTTCTTTTATTTCTGTATTTAATTTTTCTTTTGTTTCAAATTTTGGTTTTAATTCTTCTTTCATTAATTTTGCTTTTTTTTCATTTTCGTTTTTTTTTTTATATAAAAATAATTCAAATTCATTTATGTCATTAAATCTTGATGTTTTTGTTTGAAAATTTGAAATATTCATTTCATCATTATCATTATTTGAAGTATGTGTTGTATTAAGATGTTTTTTTAATTTTTTTTTTTGAATTTTTGCACTCTTTATATTTTCATTCTTTTCATTTATTTCTTTTATCATTTCATTTTTTTCCACATTTATTAAAGTAAATTTTTCTGGATTTGATAACAAATTTATATCTAATTCAATATTATTTATCTCATCATCAATTAAAGCAATTGTATTTAGTTTTTCATTTTTTTTTTCTTTTTTTTCATTTATTTGTTTATTTATTTCTTCAATTTCATTTTTTAAATCATTTTCAATATCAATATGTTCAAATCTTTGATAAATAATATCTTCTGTTTTTTCTTCTCTAACAGATTTATTCATTATTGTCATTATTGAAGGCATTATTACTTTTACTTTTTGAATTGAACGATGTAATTCAATTAAATCTGTTTCTGTTGTTCTTGATTTTTTTAATTGAAGTTTTACATCATCTTTTGTGTTTATACTTAATTTTAATACTGTTTCTATATCTTTATTAAATAAACGATTTAATGTAGTATTACAATTTTCTTTATTTAATCTTGACATTTTTTTTAGTTTCTGTTTTGAAAAAAAACTTTTTTTATTTTTAATTTATCTTATTATATAGAATATGTAAAAATATTATAAAAAAAACAATTAAAAATAAAAATAAAAATAAAAAAGTTAATATTTATATTTTTATAATTTTTATTATTTTTATTATTATTAAAATTCATCAATTATCTTTTTCATCATATTATTAATTTCATCAATTTTACCATCATCATGAGAAACATCAAATTTTAAATTTGATAAATCATTTTTTTCATCTTTAACAACATCATTACTAGTTCCAATTATAGGAAGAATATTAGAAATATTATTATTAATAATACCGTTATAATTATCATTTGAAGAAATAGTATTTAAATTATTAATATTATTTGATTTCATATCCAATTTAGGAATAATATTTTTATTTTCTTCTTTATTTGCATTTATTATTAATTTATTATTATAATTATTATTTTTATTTCTAGAATTATTGTTTGTTACATTAAAATAACCTTTTTCTCTTTCATTTTTTTTAACTCTCATTTCTTTTGCTTGAATTAATAAATCTTCTTGTTCTTTTTTTCTTTTTTCAGAACATAATCTTAAATATTTATCTTGTAATTGTTTATGACTTTTTTGTAATGTTTGAATTGTTCCTTCTTTAATTTCAAGTGAATTTTTTAAATTTTCAATATCATTTTTTAAAGATTTAAAAGTATCATTTTCTTTTATTTTTTGATTATCTCTTATATTTTCAATTTGAATTTTTTGTTCTTTTATTCTATTCATTAATTGATTTGCATAATCTTCATTTTGTTTAATTTCAATATTTTTATTTTTTAAAATTGCTTCTATTTTAGTTACTTTATATGATAATTCATTTACTTTATCTTCTTGTTTTAAAACTATATTTTCTAAATCAGTTTTTGCTTTTTGAATTTGATTTAATGTTTCATTTAAATTTTTTATTTTTTCCTTTAATTCTAAAATTTGTAATTCTTTATCATTTATTATTTTTGAATTTTCTTCATTTATTTTTAAATATGCTTTTTCTTTTTTTTTATATTCTTCTAAATTGTCTTCTTTTTGTTTAATTTTTTTATTTAATTCATCTATATCTATTTTATATTTTTCTTTTAGGGTTTTTATTTCATTTGATAAATTATTTTTTTCTGATAAATTATTTAATTCTATTTTTATTTTATTATATTCCTCATTTAAATTTTCATATAATTCTTTATAATTTTCTTTATCATTATTTTCATCTTCATTTATAATATTTTCATCTTTTTTTTCTTCTAAATTATCATCTTCTTCTTTTTTTTCTTCTTCATTATTTAGATTTTCATCTTTTTTTTCCTCTATATTAATATTATTTTCATTATTTTTTTCTGATTTTAAATTTTCAATTTCTTGTTCTAATTCTTTAATTTTAGAATCTTTATTATTATTTTCTTTTTCTAATTTTGATACTTTATCATTTGCATTATATATTTTTAATTCTAAATCATTTGTTTTTTTTTTTAATTTATCAAATTCTGATTTATATCTATTTTCTAATTCTTCTTCTTTTTGTTTTATATCAATTGGTGTTTTATCATCTAATTCTTGTTTTAATCTTGTAATTTCATTTGATTTTGATAAATTTTGTTCATTTAATTTTTTTATTTCTAAATCTTTTGTTAATTGTAATTTTTTTAAATCTTCTAATTGACTAGATAAAGTAGTTGATGATAATTCTGAAATTTTTTTATCTTTAGTTCCAATTAATTCAATTATATTATTTAATTGATTTACAAAATTTTCATCAATATTTTTTAAATCTTCTTCTTTCATTTCAATAATTTTTTTAATTGCTAAAACTGATTCATCTTTTGACTAAAAAAATATTTATGATATATTAAATATTATTCATCTTACCATTTTTTTTTCTGTTTTATTATAAAAATTATAAATAGAAGCAATTATTAATTTCATAAAAAAAAATTTAAATAAATTTAATAATTTTAATTTATTTTATTTTCATTTTTTAATTTTCCCATAAACTAAATTTTCCAATTTCTTAACTTTCAAATTTAATTCTTTATTTTCATCTGATAATCTTCTATTTTCATTTAAAATTTTGCTAAATGAATTTTCATTATTTTGTTTCTCTTGAATAAATTTATTTTGTTCTTGAGAAATTAAATTAAAATTTCTTTGAAGAATTTCTTTTTCAGCTAAAGAAACTTCTAGTTGATTATTTATATATTCATTTTGTTTTTTTAATTTTTGAACTGTTTGAATTAGATCTTCATTTTGATATTTATTAGTTTCTACTAAATTTCTAATATCATTTTCTCTATCATTTATTACTTTCACTAATTTTTCTTTTGAATTATCAGTTTCATTTAAAATATTATGTATTTTTTTTTCATATTCTATTGAAATTCTATTTGTTTCATTTTGTAAATTTTTTTTATTTGTAATTACTAAATTGTCTAATTGTGTTTTTAAAATAAAAATTTGTTCTTCTTTTTTTAATACTGAATCTTCTAATAATTTAATTTGTTTTTCATATTCTAAAATTTTAATTCTATTTTCTTCAATTAAATTACCCATTTGATTATTTAATTGTTCATTTTGAATTCTTAAATTTTCATTTTGTTCTTTTAAATCTAAAATAATATTATCTTTATCATTTATAATGTCATTAATTCTATTTTTATATTTAGTTTCAATTGAATTTGCCAAATTTGATTGTATTAATTCAAAATTTTCAATTTGATTATTTATTACTTTTAATTGTTCAATAATATTAAATTTAAACTTTTCAAAAGAAGTTTTTATAGTTGAACCATTACATTGAAGATCAATTTTATCTTTATTATAAGTTGATTGTAATTCATTTAAATAATTTTTTGAATAAAGAGTTGAATAAGAAAAATTATTATTATCTTTATTTTCATTAGTATAATTATTAATTTTATCAAAAACATTATTTGAAATAATATCTTTATCACTATTTATTTTTTGAATATTATTTCTTGAAATATTATTTTTTTGTTGTGCAATATCAGTATTAGAATTCATTATAATATTATCATTATTATTATTTAAATTATCATCATTTGAATTTGATATTTGATTTATTTGTTTTTGATTAATATTATTATCATTTTGATTTTTATTTGTTTGATTTATATTTTCGTTTGAATTATTATTTTGAAATTTATTTATTTTATTTTGATTATCTCTTTCTGCATTTAATGAAATTCTATTATGTGATTTTTTTCCTGGCAAATTATGAATATAATTATCACATTTCTCACATAAATATTTAAATGATTCACATTGCATACAAATAATTATTGCTTCTTTTGAATGACATCTTTGACAATTTTGCATTTATTATTTTTTCTTTTTTATATTTTTAATTTAAAAAAAATTAAAAAATTTGTTTATTATTTTAATTATTTAATTTATCATCTAATCCCAATAAAAAAAAAGATTTTATAATTATATTAGCAAGAAAAAATAAAAATGAAAAAATTTGAGAAACATTTTCAAAATTATTAAATACTTTATTAATGTATATAAACCAAAATATATCATATATTATTGAAATAGAAATAATTATTTGTAAATAAAATAAAAATTTTGTTGCAATTGTAAATGAGAAAACAAATAAAGCAGCAATTGTTGCACTTATAAAATCATTTCTGTAGAAAGATTGAAAAAAAGAATTACTTATACATATTAAAGAAATAATAATAAATGCATATATATCACCCATTGGTATATTTATGCCTATTTCTCTTAAATTTTGTATTTCTTTCATTCTATCAAGTATTATATTATTTCTATTTCTCATTCTTATTTCAGGATCAATTTCATTTATATCAAAATTAATAAAAGGTAAATTATTATTATCAATTTCGTTATTATTATTATTTTCATTATCATTATCAATTCCATTATCATGATTATTTTCATTATTTTTATCTCTTTCATTATTTAAATTTGTTTTTAAATATATTGTACTCATCTGTGATAAAATTGATTTATTGTCGTAATATTTAGCTAAATCATCTTTTTCTACTTTTAATAATTTATTATAATATTCTAAATATGAAAAAATTATTGTTATATTTGATTTAATTTTTGCAAAGATTTTATTTTTATTATTTTTCAGTTCAATTAAATGTTCAAATTCTTCGTTGAACTGAAAGTTGTTAATATTTAATATTGTTTCAAGATATAATTCTATTTCATTATTTTGATTATCTTTCATTCTAAATAATTGTATTTTTAAAAAATCATTTTTAGAATTTAATTTAAATTCAAATTTTACATTTTTAAAATGATTTGATGGACCTTGAAAATTTTCTGTAGAAAAAATAATATTATTCATAAGTATTTTAAATAAATAAAAGGCATTATCATTAATTAAAATTTCACATTCTTTTAATTCAATTTTTAATATTGAATTAATTGATATTTCTTTTTCATTTAAAAATTCATCTTCATAAATTTTTAATTTATTCTCAATATCATTAATTCTATTTTTTTTTTCATTTAAAAAATTTGTTTCATCATGATATTTTTCTTTAATTGAATTATAAAATAAAATAAAGTTATTTATAAATTCATTTATTGTTAAATTATTATTTTTAGAAAATATTGAAGTAATAATTTCATTTAAAATATTCTCTGAAAATATTCCATTATTATTTAAAAAATCTCTTCCTTCTTCAATTGTTAATAATGAATTTTCATTTTTTTCTATTTCAGAAAATAAATTCAATAATTTTAATCTATTTTCTTCAATTTCTGATAAATTATCTTTTTCATTCATATAATATAATAAAATATTAAAATATAAAAAATTTTTATATTTAAAAATAAGAATTTAATTAATATGATAAATTTTTTAAGATTAATATTGTTATTTTTTTATTCTTTATTAATTAAATTTATTTTTAAGTTCAATTTTTAAATATAATAATTTAATAAAAAAAATTTAAAAGTAATATTTATAAAAAAATAAATAAATATGAAAAAAACAATTCAGTGTCATTCTACAAAAACAAGTGAGCTACTTAAAATTCCTGTAAAGAATGAAAATTATACAAAAGTAAAATCAATAAGTGATATTCATAATTTCAATTCCAGAAATAAAATAATAAAAAATCAAAATGAATTAATAACGTTAAATAAAGAGAAAAAGAAACATATTTTATTGAATAATAACAATTTAAATCAAATTCACAAACAAAATAAACCAAATCCATTTTTATCTACTTTATTAAATAAAAATTTAAATAAGAATAATATTCAAACCCAAAAAAATTTAAAAACTAATAATAATAATAAGAAAGAAATTTTTTATAATAAATTAAAAAAGAATTATCCTAAAGTAACAATTGATATAGAAAGTAAATTTTCTATTAAAAATACAAGTTATTCAAAAACTGCAGCATCAACTGGAAATAATAATAATCCAAATGATAATATTAAAAATATTAAATCTGAATCAATTTTCAAAAATTTAATAAAAGAAATTAATATTAGAGATACGCAATCAATTTCAAAAATTGAATCTTTAAAAAATAATATTTTTCTTATTAAAATTTATTCATTTATCTCAAATTTAATATCAAAAAATTATAAATCAAATGAACTTGAAAATAATTTAGAATTAAAAAACCAATTTAAAAATTTTGTAAATAAATTAGATTTATTATCAAATAGTAAATCTAATAATATTAATATAATAAATGCAGATTTATTTGATGATTTAAGTAATTTTCATAATGTAAACAATATTATTTTACATGAATCAAATACAAGAAAATTAATATATAAAACATTTTTTGATTTCTTTAATGAAATATTAGATGATATTGTAAGATTATCAAATGAATTATCAATACAAAATAATTCATCAGATAATAGAAATTCTTTAAAAAAAATGGATGATTTAACTTCAAAAATATCATCTTTGCATTCAAAAATAAATTTAAGTAAAAATAACAATATTGATTATTTAGATTCACCTGTTTTTAGTACAGTTAGTTTAAAAAATAATTTTAGTGATGAAAATAATAATTGTTTTTTTGGAATTGAAAAAGATGGATCTCAATTAATATCATCTTTTGAAGATGATTTTTATCAACAAATAATAAAAAAAACTTTTAGTAAAGAAAGTTCAAATTCAATTCAAAATCAAGTAAAAAAAATTTATATTAATACAACAAATAAAAATGATAAAAATTCATTTAGAAATAAAAGTTCTTCTTCTTCAACAATAATTCAAAATGATGATTTTTCTGATTCTGAAATTATTATTAATGAAAGTCAATTTGGTTCTATTAATTCTAAAAGTATTAAATCTATTATTTCTAGAAGATCAAATTCAAATAAACAAAGTAAAAAATCTCTTAAAATAAATGATAATACTGTTAAGAAAAATAATAAAAGATGTGAATCTTCAAAAAATCAAATAAGAAATTCTATTAAAAATATTCCTATTCCTATTTTAAATAATAATAAATTATCTAATCAAATTGTTAATAAAAATGTTGTATTAAAACAAAAAATAGTAAATCCTATTAATAAAGAAAAAAAAGATAATGATAATTGTAGTATTTTTTAATTTTATTATAAATGTTTTTTCTAAAAATTTAAAAATATGTAAATAAGGGTTTAATATTTATAATATTTTATATTTGAATTAAAAAAAAATTAATTGTAAAACATTTTTTTTATTAAAAAAATCTAAATATTATTATCTTCCTTTAAACTCTTTTCTAAATCTTTATATAATTTTCCTAATTCATCAATTCCACTATTAAATTTATCTTTTTCAAAATAAATAGTTAAAATTTTCAATTTTTTTTGTATTAAAATATCCATAAGACTTTTAAATTGTTTTTCTGCAGATTTTAAAATTAAAAAACTTTCACTTTTCTTTTTAATATCAGTTGTTTTATCCATATAACCTTCAATTTGAATTTGAATATCATATAAATATTTTATAATATCTAACATAACTTTCATTTGTTCTTTTAATTTAACAATTTCAGTATAAATAATTAAATCTTCTCTACTTTCTTCAAATAATTCTAATTTTTCATCTATTAATTTAATATTTTTTTCAAGCATATCAAGAATAGAATTATAAGAATCATGTTTAATAATTAAATATTCTTTTTTATTATATTTTTCCATATGAAAATCAGTTTCTAACTCATCAATAATTTTAGGTTGTATTTCATACATTGAATTAACATTTTGCCATTCAGTAACAATTCTTTCAACTTCAAATTTATAAGGTTCAATATTTTTAATAAACTTTTGTATATCAATAAATATTAAATTACCCATTTCACTTTGAGTTTCTTCATCAGTATCTTTCATAAAAACAGTAGGTAATAATTTTGCAATTTGAACACAATAAATTTTATGATCTTCAAAAATTGGATTATCATCAATTTCATGTTTTTGAACAATAGAAACTAAAGGCAAAAGTAATTTAGATAATTCAACAGTTATTTTAAAAGATTCAAAATCACTTTTTGCTCTTTGAATTCTATCTTTATAAGTATTAATTCTCTGCATAGAAATATCAAAAATATCAAATTGATTACATAAATCATCCATTTCATTATAATCAATATCAACTAATTTATTTTCTCTTTTAGTCTTATAAATTGTTTTATATTTATTCATAAAGTTAAAATATCTTATCATTGGTTGTAAATCATTTATACATTGATCAACTCTTTCATCTTCAGTTGTAAATGGATTTCCTAAATAACCTTCTTTTTCAACTACAATTCTTAATCTTTCTTGACAATTTAATGCATCTTGATTTAATTTTTCTAATCCTTCTCTAAATTTATTTTCATCACCATATAATTTTGTTTTTATATTTTCTCTATTATCATCTACTGCTAATTTCAATTGTGTTATATCATCTATTAATTTTGCTCTTTCTTCATCTAAATCTTGTGTAAATTTCTTTTTTTGATTTTCTAAAACATCCATAAAACTTTTCATAGAAATATCAATTTGAATAAAATTATCATGACATTCTCTTAATGTTGTTTCAAAATTAGTTGAAATTTCCTTTTGTGTTTCATAAACTGGATAAGTATCATAACTTAAATAAAAAAATACCCATTCTAAATAATCTTCATATTCATTTAATAATTGAGGTATTGTATCAGTTCTACATGTTTCTGCAATATTTTCTAATTTAAATAATATTTCTTCTGTATTTACTTGAGTTTTTAATTCTCCTAATATATCTGTACAACTTTGACCTAAATATTTACTTTTATTAAATATATTCACTGTTAATATATTATTAAGTAAATAAAGAGTAAATTTCATTATTTCTTCTCTAATATGTTCATTTAAATTTGTACAATTAATTTTTATCATATTCATATATAAATTATTAGGCATTGAATCAAGTAATTCTCTTTTTTCTTCATAAAAAGTAATTTTCTTTTTATAATCTTCTCTTTTTGGATTTGAAGAAATAAATTTTTGAATTTCTTCATCTTCTTTCATAACAAATTCAAAAGGTTTATATAAATCAGTTACTTTATCAATAATTTCTAAATTTTGTTGAATAATATTTTCTAATTCTTCATAAATTTCAGTTACAACAGAATCATTAAAAGGAACTTGCCATAAATTTGAATGTTTATCTATATTTTTAATAAACATATTATCAGCTCTTTCGACTCCTTGACTATATTTTATAATATCTTTAACAACATTTGTTAATTTTAAATGAATATCATTTAATTCATCTGAAAAAGTATATTTTGTTTTACTTGGATGTTCAATTAAATCTACTTCAATAAAAGATTTTTGGAATATTTGATTTGGATCAAATTGATTTTTAAAAATATCTTCTGCTGAAATATATTCATCTTTTTCAAATTCTTTCATAAATGTAAAATATTCATTTATTGAATTTATTATTAATTTTCTTAATTCACATGACATTAAACCACCTATTGATTTAAAATATATTATTAATTGATCTTTATATATTTTATTTTCTTTTAATGTATTTTCTACAAATTTTCTCCAATTTTCATTTACTAAATTTTTCTCTTCTTCTAATTGATTTTTTTGATTTTCAACAAATTTATTTAATTTTAAAGTTGGCCAACTATTATTATCAACAAAATCATTTAAATTAACATATGAACTATTAAGTAAATTTTGATTAAAATAATTCATAATTTTTGTAGCATTTTCACACATAATAAATAAATTATTTGATATTATTAATTTATTTTTTTGGAAATTACTTTTCCATTGATAATCATCATCACTTGGTCTAGAAATTTTATTTTCAGCATATTCTTTAATTCTTTTAAAATCAATTGGAATATTTAATTTTACTTTTTGTTCAGGATGTTTTAAAATATAATCTAAAATAGAAGTTTTAATTGCTCTTTTATAATCATAAGTCATTTCTTTAAAACAATCATTAACTAAAATATCATATTGTTTCATTAAATAAAATCTATTAATCATTTTAATAATTTGAACAATCCAATCACTTTTCATAACAGCAATATAATCATCACTAATAGAATTACCAATAAAATTATTATATCTTTTATAAGCTTCTTTCTTTAATTTTATTTTTTCTGGATCAATATCATTTCTTTTTAAAATAAAATCATATTCTTCATTATCAGTAGCAGGAATTTCAAATTTAGTATCATTAAATTTATAAAAGTAATCATCATACAATCTTCTAATACTTTTAGTAGTTTTACCAATAATTAAATTTTGAACTGATAAAGAATAAAAAGAACCAATTCTATGTGCAATAGGAATTTGAGTTTTTTCTGCAGTGAAAGGAGCAGCTTTGGTATTTGAATATATATTAAAAAAAACTGGATTTGCTTTTGCTTTTTTAACTTTAATTATTCTAAATCTACAATGAAACATTTCTCTAATATTAAAATATTCATCTTTCATTGGAATATCTACAACTCTATCTGTTTTTAATATTCTTACTGGAGGTAATTCTGTACTTTTTGTTAATGGATTTATTCTTAAATTTTTATGATTTTTTTCTTCTTCTATTTCATTTGAATATATATCTTTTTTTATTGCATTATTTATTACTATTTTTGCTTTGTTTATTTCTGATAGTTCTCTTAATGAATATTGTTTTCCATCATTATAATCTTCATCTTTTATTCTTTGTTCTATTTCTTCTTTTAATTTTAATGCTTCTTCTTCATTAAAATTCTCATTATTTTCATTATTTTGTTTTTCTTCATTTTCATCATTTTCATTTTTTTTTATTCTTTCCATTAAAGATTGAACTGTTGTTTTTTTATTTGAAGCAGAATCACTTTTTAATTTAGATGGTGTTTGAGAAACAATTAAATTATTACAATGTATAATTCCTAATATTCCTAAATCAATTTGACAAGTTGGATTATTTTCTAATAAATAACCAATTGTATTAAAAATATTATTTAAACC
>JAEEGK010020577.1_pt1 | contig 14015 bp, 11 predicted proteins | sample 8958771 | NCBI WGS metagenome assembly JAEEGK01 (sample SAMN16246547, study PRJNA631951) | gut metagenome | biome: gut microbiome; feature: rumen; material: SC-attached | host: Bos | place: Iran: Karaj | collected 2018-10
TGAAGATCTCATTCTGCAGCTCGTTGAGGAGCAGGGCCAGAATGATGGGGGCGGGGAAGTTGATGATGAGGTTCAGGATGCTCAGCAGCAGGGTGTTGCGGAGCAGACGCCAGAGATAGTAGCTGGAGAAGAAGTCCACGAAGTTCTGTACGCCCACCCACTGGCTGAAGAGGAAGCCGCCGCGGGGCGTGTAGTCCTCGAAGGCCAGGACGATACCCACCATAGGCAGGTAGTTCCAGATGATGAAGTACAGAAAGATCGGAATCGCCAGCAGATAGACTGACCGGTTATGTATCCAGTCTTTCTTGATGGTTTGTTTGTTCATACCTACTACTCCTTTTCCCGAGATACTGGGGGTCTGGCTTTATGCACTTTCACATAAATAGCCATTTAGATACGCCAATTATAGCACGATATTGCGAAAAGACAAGTCATTCTTTCTAATTTCCGGATGATTTTTTTGTTCATATCGTTGAGTTTTCAGGATATACGGTCCTTGGAGGCCATATACATGACTGAAAAACGGTCCGAATCCCGGAGGTGGTCCCTTGTCAAGGCTCTCTCCCCTTGTGCGAAGCACTCTGATCATGACCCTGGTGAGCCTGGGTCTCAGGCTCTTGGGCATCCTTGTCAACAGCCGGATCGCCGCCCTCATGGGGGCGGAAGGCATGGGGCTCATGCAGCTGGGCCTCAGCGCCGAAGCCCTGGCCGTCACCCTGGCAGTCAGCGGCATCCGCTTCAGCGTGACCCGCCTGGCCGCTGAGGAGCTGGCGGCGGGTCGGCGGGAGCAGGTGCGCCGCGTCGTGTCCGACGCTCTGCGTTACGCCCTGTTTTTCAGCTGCCTGGCAGGGATGCTCCTGACTCTGCTGGCCGGTGCGGCCGCCGCTCTGGCCGGGGACGGGCGGCTGAAGCTGCCCCTCCGGCTCTTTGCCCTCTCCCTTCCTCCCCTGGCCCTAAGTAGCGTCTTTTCCGGCTACTTCACCGCCGTGCGCCGCCCCTGGAAGACGGGAGCCGCCCAGGTGCTGGAGCAAGCCGCCGCTTCCGGCCTCACCCTCCTGGCCCTCCCACACATCCCGCCGGGCCGGCCGGAAATAGGCTGTGCCGCGGTGGCCCTCAGCGGCGCGGCGGCGGATTTTCTCTCCCTTGCTCTCTCCTCCCTACTATACCTGTGGGAGCAGCGGGGCATTCCCCGGCGCGCGGCCTCCGGCGGCATCGGGAAAAGGCTTTTGGGTCTGAGCCTCCCCCTGGCCCTCAGTTCCTATGCCCGCACCGCCCTCAGCACCCTGCAGCACATGCTGGTGCCCCGCTCCCTGCGGAAAGGGGGCGTGGCCGCTGCCGCCGCCCTGGGGGTTTACGGCACCGTCAGCGGCATGGTCTTCCCCGTGCTGGGTTTCGCCTCGGTCTTCTTCAGCGCTCTGGCGGAGATGCTGATCCCGGAGCTGACGGCGGCCCAGGTCCGCGGCGACCGGGCTGGGCTGCGGCGCAGCGCCCAAAGGATCCTCTCGGCCTGCCTTCTCTTCTCCGCCCTCATCTCCGCGCTCATCTATCTAACGGGGCCAAGGCTGGGGCATCGGCTCTACCGCAGCGCGGAGGCGGGGCAGTATCTGCGGGCGCTGGCCCCCCTGGTGATCGTCATGTACCTGGACAGCGTGGTGGACGGCATGCTGAAGGGCCTGGGTCTCCATCTCGGCTCCATGTTCATAAACGTCGCGGACGCCGCCCTGACCCTGGGAAGCGTCTGTTTCCTTCTGCCCCGCTTCGGCGTCCCGGCCTACATCGCCGTCATTTACGGCAGCGAATGCTTCAATTTCCTGTGCAGCTGCCTGCTCCTTGGACACCGGCTCCGAGAGGAAAAGGAAGGGCCCCTACATATAAATATGTTGTAATCGGCGGCTGTTTGGGGTATCATTTTCGATAGCCGCCCTATCCGGCGGCCATCGAAGGAGTGATTTGTTTGAAACTCATGGTCCTGGACGGCAACAGCCTCCTTAACCGGGCCTTTTACGGCATCCGCCCCCTCACCACGGCGGAGGGCCTCAACACCAACGCCGTCTACGGTTTCCTCACCATCCTGCGCCGTCTTATGACGGAGAACAAGCCCGACGCCCTCTGCGTCGCCTTCGACCTGAAGGCCCCCACCTTCCGCCACGAGATGTACGACGGCTACAAGGCCACGCGGAAGGGCATGCCCGAGGAGCTGGCGGAGCAGCTGCCCTGGCTGCAGAAGGTCATCGACGCCCTGCGCATCCCCCGTTATGCCCTGGAGGGCTGGGAGGCGGACGACCTGTTGGGCACTTTCGCGGCGAAGTGCGAGGCCGGGGGCTGGGACTGCCTGCTGGTCACCGGCGACAGGGACAGCCTGCAGCTCATCGGTCCCAGGACCCACGTGATGCTCATCACCACGAAGCCGGGGAAGAACGAATACCTGGAATACGACGAAGCCCTGTTCCGGGAAAAATACGGCTTCGAGCCCTTAAGGCTCATCGACCTGAAGGCCCTCATGGGGGATTCCTCCGACAACATCCCCGGCGTGAAGGGCATCGGGGAAAAGACCGCCATGGACCTACTGCACCGCTTCGGCTCCCTGGAGGGGGTATACGAAAGCCTGGAGGACCCGGCGGTGAAGCCCGCCGCCCGGCAGAAGCTCCTGGAGGGCCGGGAGATGGCGCAGCTCAGCTTCCGCCTGGCCACCATCCAGCGCACTGCGCCCCTGGACTTCGACCCGGAGGCCTGCCGCCTTCGGGAGCCGGACAACGACGCCCTCTACGCCCTATTTGAAAGGCTGGAATTCAAAAAGCTCACGGAGGCCTACAGGCTCCACGCCCCGGAAGCCGCTCCCCCGGCCCCGGCGGCGGAAAGCGCCGTGGAATGGGCGGAAGCGAGCGAGGAAGAGGCGCTGGTAGCCTGCCGAAACGGGGGTACCGTCTTCTTCGCCTGGGCGGAGGACCGCAGCGCCCTGGCCTTGATCGCGGGAGAGAAGGGCTATCTCCTCCCCGCCCCCGGCGAAAGCTTCCTCCGGACCTTTTTCGGGCCGGAGATCCCCAAGGCGGGCACGGAGCTGAAGGAGCTCATGCGCGCCCTGGGCGAGCTGGGCCTGCCCAGGGACGGCCTCATCTTCGACGCGGCCCTGGGGGCTTACCTGCTGGACCCCTCCGACGGCAGTTATTCCCTCCCCCGCATCGCCAAAAAGCTGCTGGGAAGGTCCCTCACGGAGGGGAAGGCGGAGGGTTTGGACGCCCTGCCACTGCTGAAGGAGCGGGCGGAGGCCATCCGAAGCCTCTACGCCCACATCCTGCCCCTGCTGGAGGAACAGGGGATGCGCCGCCTCTTTGAGGAGATCGAGCTGCCCCTCTGCTCCGTCCTGGCGGACATGGAGAGCCGGGGCTTTCTTGTGGACCGGGAGGCGCTGACGCGCTTCGGCTCCACCCTGGGGGTGGAGATCGAGCTTTTGCAGAAGGAGATCTACGCCCTGGCCGGAGAGGAATTCAACATCAATTCCACCAAGAAGCTGGGGGAGATCCTCTTCGATAAGCTGGCCCTGCCCCCCTATGGCAAGACCAAGACCGGCTACAGCACCAATATCGAGGTGCTGGAAAAGCTCCTGGGCAAGCACCCCATCGTGGGGAAGATCATGGACTACCGGAAGCTCACCAAGCTGAAATCCACCTATGCCGACGCGCTCTTGCGCTATATCGGCCCCGACGGGCGCATCCACACCACCCTGAACATGACCGTCACCGCCACGGGCCGTCTCTCCTCCGCGGACCCCAATTTGCAGAACATCCCCGTGCGCACGGAGCTGGGAGGCGAGGTGCGGCGGATGTTCGTAGCCTCCCCCGGCTGCGTCCTGGTGGACGCGGACTATTCCCAGATCGAGCTTCGGATCCTCAGCTGCCTGGCTGACGACAAGGTGATGCAGCAGGCCTTCCTGGATGGCGAGGACATCCACCGGGCCACAGCCGGCCAGGTCTTCGGCGTACCCAGGGAGGAGGTCACTCCCCTCATGCGCTCCCGCGCCAAGGCGGTGAATTTCGGCATAGTCTACGGCATCTCCGACTACTCCCTCAGCCAGGACATCCACGTGACCAGGGCGGAAGCCAGGGCCTATATGGACAGCTACCTGGCCCACTACAGCGGCGTGAAGCAGTATATGGCCGATGTGGTGTCGCGGGCCAAGGAGAAGGGCTATGCCGAGACCCTGTTCGGACGGCGGCGCTATCTGCCGGAGTTGAAGGCCTCTAATTTCAACCAGCGCTCCTTCGGGGAGCGGGTGGCCATGAACATGCCCGTCCAGGGTACGGCGGCAGATATCATCAAGCTGGCCATGATCCGGGTGGCGAAGCGGCTGGAAGCCGAACTGCCGGAGGCAAGGCTGCTGCTCCAGGTCCACGACGAGCTCATCGCCGAATGCCCCGAAGACAAGGCGGGCAAGTGCGCGGCCATCCTCACGGATGAGATGCAGGGGGCGGTCAGCCTGGCCGTGCCCCTGACGGCGGAGGCCCACTTCGCCAAAGACTGGTATGACGCAAAGTGAGATCACGGTCCGCCCCATGGCCGAGGCGGACCTGAAGGCCATCCTGACCATCGAAGAGCGCTGCTTCCCGGATCCCTGGAGCGAGGGCATCTTCCGCAGCGCCCTGGGAGATGAGCTGTGCTTCTGGCTGGTGGCGGAGACCGGCGGTGCCCTGGCGGGCTACGCGGGGATGCAGTCGGTGCTGGACGAGGGCTATATCGACAACGTGGCCGTGGACCCGGCCTTCCGGCGGCGGGGCGTCGCCTCCGCGCTGCTGGAAGGCATGATCAGGGAAGCCCGGCAGCGGAAACTGCGATTTCTGAGCCTGGAGGTCCGGGCCGGGAACGACGGGGCCATCGCCCTCTATGCCGCCTTCGGCTTCGAGACCCTGGGCATCCGGAAGGGCTATTACCTGAAGCCCCCGGAGGACGCCCTTATCATGACCAAGTACTTTACCGAGGAAGACAAGCTATGATTATCCTCTCCATCGAATCCTCCTGCGACGAGACCGCCGCCGCCGTGACGGAAAACGGGCGGCAGGTGCTCAGTAGCGAGATAAACTCCCAGATCGATATCCACACCCTCTACGGCGGCGTGGTGCCGGAGCTGGCCTCCCGCAGCCACATCCAGGCGGTGCAGAAGCTCGCCGACCTGGCTCTCTGGGATGCGGGCGTCCGCCGGGAAGACATCGACGCCGTGGCCGTCACCTACGCCCCCGGCCTCATCGGGGCGGTGCTGGTGGGGGTCAGCTTCGCCAAGTCCGCCGCCCTGGCCCTGGGGAAGCCCCTGGTGCCGGTGCACCACATCCGGGGCCACGTGGCCGCCAATTACATCGCCTATCCGGAGCTGGAGCCCCCCTTCGCCTGCCTGGTGGCCTCCGGGGGCAGCAGCCTCATCCTGGACGTGCGGGGCTACACGGACTACCGGGTGCTGGGCAGCACCAGGGACGACGCCGCCGGGGAATGCTTCGACAAGGCCGCCAGGGTGCTGGGCATCGGCTATCCCGGCGGGGCCCAGATCGACGCCCTGGCCAGAACTGGGGACCCGGAGCGCTATCCCCTGCCCCGCGCCAAGGTGGAGGGGCACCCCTACGACATGTCCTTCTCCGGCCTGAAGACCGCGGTGGTGAACCTGGCCCACAACGCCAAGCAGAGCGGGCAGACCCTGGATCTGCCGGACCTGGCCGCCTCCCTCTGCAAGGCGGTGAGCGATACCCTCGTCTCCCGCGCCATGGAGGCTGCCGTCAGCCTGGGCTACGGGAAGCTGGCCATCGCCGGAGGCGTGGCGGCCAACTCCGTCATCCGTGGCAGCCTGGCTGCCGCAGCGGAAAAGGCTGGCATCCGGACCTACCTGGCCCCCCTGGAATACTGCGGCGACAACGCCGCCATGATCGGCTGCCAGGGCTACTACGAATACCTCAACGGCGCCCGCGCCGGCAGCGGGCTGAACGCCTACGCCACCATGTCCCCGGACAGCGCGCTCTGCCGGTATTAACGGCTTTTTCTTCGGGTATTGTTTTGAATTTCCGCGATTTATGTCAACAACGCGTTTCGTGCCATTTTTCATCCCCGCCCATTCCCCCTCCCTGCTTTTTCCCGGTTTTATCCCGCTCATCCCCTTTGCGTGCAAGGGTGCGGACGAATGTGGACAATTTTGTGGATAATGTGCATAACTCACGGTATATCTTATACTGCACAGCATTACGTCAACCGATAATTTCCGTTTTTTTCCTGCTGGAAACGACCGAATTACACAACATTATCCATTAAGTTACAAAATGTCACTCACTTTCGTTGCACCCCCTCTCCCGGCCTTTCCCACGCTTCCCGGCCGCATCGGCTGCCGGGGGAAGAAGTATTACGATTAGTAATCAAACCGGTCCTGTCCATAACAGGCCGGATACATGAGGAGGAATCATTATGGAAAGGAAGGACCCCTTTTTTCGGGACGTGAAGAGCTTTTATCCCCCCAGCGGCGGCATCTTCAAGCGGCGGGGCTCCTGGTTTGGCATCTCTGTCACCGCCAACGGTTACGGCATGTCCGCCCTGCACCTGGCCACCCTCCACGGCGGCAGCGCCCGCGCCAGGGACGGCAGCAAGCTCATCGACTTCTGGCCCACCTTTGAAGGGCGCAGGGTGCCCTTCGTGGTGCAGCGCCAGGCGGACGAGCTCATCCTGCTGACCCGCTACGGCAATGTGCGCTTCACCTTCGGCACCCCCACCCTGCTGATGGCCGAGGGCGACAAGGGCATGGGCCTCGCCTTCACCAAGAGCATGGAGCAGCACGAGACGGTGAAGCCCCGGAAGGGCGGCGCCTGGGAGGCGGCCTTCCGCTGGACCTGCAGCATGGTCTTCCAGGGCCTGGAGGGCTCCGGCTTCTCCTTCGGCTCCTACTGGGACTGGGACAAGCTCTCCAGCGGGGAAATCAAGGGCGTCACGACCCCCGGCCCCGATGGGCGCTTCACCCTGGCCATGGAGGAATTCACCCACGCTGCCTATCCCAGGGACAGCTATCCCACCTATGCCGAAGCCAAGGCCAGTATGCTGGCCGACTGGGAGAGCTTTTACGCCGCCATGCCCAAGTTCGCGGAGCCTTATGAGGAAGGCCGCATCCGGGCGGAATACACCCTCTGGTCTCTGCTGACGGACCCCACCATGGGCATCGACCACACCATGATCGTCATGATCGGCCAGGAGATCGCCTCCCAATGGCAGGTGTGCCAGAACAGCGTGGCCCTGGAGCCCCATCTGGACACCTCCATGAGCCTGCTGCTGGGTCCCCTGGACCGGGTGAGCCCCTACGGGCAGTTCTCCGACCTTTACAACGACGTGACCACCGTGACCCAGATGATCAAGCCCCCGGTCCACGGCTGGAGCATCCTCCAGCTCATGAAATACCGGGACCTGAAGAAGGAGCTAAGCCCGGAGACCCTGGAGCTTTTGTACAAGGCAGTCTCCGCCTGGGGCCAGTGGTTCCTGGACTGCCGGGACGAGGACGGGGACGGCCTGCCCGCCTATGAGCACGGGGACGAGACCGGCTTCGACGACTGCACCCTGTTCATGGAGCATATGCAGATGGCCTCCCCGGACCTGAGCGCCTACCTGGTGCTGCTGTACGAGGCCCTGGGGAAGCTGGCGCGGCTGCTGGACAAGCCGGAGGAAGGCGCGGACTGGGACAAAAAAGCAAAAGCGATGCTGGACGCTATGCTCAGTAAACAGTGGGACGGGGAGCACTTCGTGGGCGTCGTGCCCTGGACCGGGGAAAAGGTCTTCTCCGGCTCCCTCATCCACTATATCCCCGCGGTGCTGGGTGACCGGCTGCCCAGGGAAATCCTGGACAAGCTGGCAGCCGACCTCACGGAGGAGGGAATCTTCCTCAGCCCCTGGGGCCTGAGCATGGAGCGCATGGACTCCGACTGGTTCGAGGCCACTGGCCGGAGCATCGCCAGGGGCAACATCGTGCCCCCCAGCATGCTCTTCATCTGCGCCGGTCTCCTGGAATCCGCCCGGCGGGATGCGGGCAGGCTCATCGCGGACCGCTACTGCACCGCCCTTAAGGATTTCGGCATGCCCTTCCTCATCCATCCCATCCTGGGCAACGCCTTCGGCTTCGCCGGGGGCAGCTGGCCCGCCTGCGTCTATACCATCCTGGGGCGGATGCTCACCGAAGATATCGAGAAGAACGGCAAATAAGAGGAGCGGAGAACATGGGCAAATACGACGACTGCATCATCTATTCCGAATCCATGGATTTCCCCAAGGGGCGGCCCCTGCCCTGGATCGCCAAGCTGGACGATCTGCCGGTATTCCGGTGCAGCTATTCCATCCACTGGAACATGCCCTTTGACGAAACCAAGGAGCCGAAACCCGCGCCGGGCCAGCGGATCGTGGGCCATCCGCCCCACATGCACAAGGAAAACGAGATCATCTTCATGTTCGGCAGCGACCCGGAAAACCCCTGGGACCTGGGGGCGGAGGTGGAGATGTGCTTTGGCCCTGAGATGGAAAAGCACGTCATCAAGCGCAGCTGCTGCCTGCGCATCCCCGGCGGCACGCCCCACGGCTTCTACCACGTCAATCGCTGCACCCGCCCCTGGCTCTTCGTGGAGGTACAGGAAGCCAACCCCAAGACGGAAAAGTTCCTCTGGGAATACCTGACGCCGGAGGAGAAGGCCTCCATCCCAGATGCGGTCATGAGCTTCTGGCAGGACGTGGGATACGAGGACTAAAACCAGTTACAGGGGCGGCTGATACAGGAAAGCCGCCCTTCAGCGTGTCGAAAAAGTTTCGACACGCTGAAGGGCAAAATCAGAAATTGTTTCTGATTTTGCATGGATTATAACGTGAAGGGGGATTCCCGTCCCCCTTCACAAATCCCCCATGCGCGTTGAAACTCTGAATCAAAGGTTTTTGCCAGTCTGAAGAGCGGGTATCACAAGAAAGCCGCCCTTTTCCCTCCCCTTCCTGTGCAAGACGACAAATCTGCACTAGGGGCTTTACTTTAGCGTGATAACGTGATATCATGCTAAACATCTGGGGCCGCAGCGGCGGCCCGATACTTGGGAGGCACCTATGGACCCTGAACTGCGCGCGCTCACCAGCGAGGAACGGACGCTGTTGAAGCTCCGGGCACTGTACCGAAAGTACGGTTACACCCAGTACCGCATGAGCAAATTCGAGGAATATGACCTTTACGCCGGAAACAAGGATTTCCTTGTCTCCGAAAACGTGCTGACCTTCACGGACCTGAACGGGAAGCTCATGGCCCTGAAGCCGGACGTGACCCTCTCCATCGTGCGGGGCAGCCCGGATCGGACCGACAGCGTGCGCAAGGTCTTTTATAATGAGAACGTTTATCGCACCGCAGGCAGCACCCGCACCTTCCGGGAGATCCCCCAGACGGGGCTGGAGTGCATCGGCCCCATCGACGATTACCGCATCCTGGAGGTGCTGCTGCTGGCGGCGGAGAGCCTAGCCTGCGTTTCCGACCGCTGCGTGCTGGAGATCTCCCAGCTGGACATCCTGGCCGCCCTGACGGAGGGGCTGGGGGTGACGGAGGAAACCCGGCGGAAGCTGACGAAATGCATCGGGGCAAAGAACCTCCATGAGCTGCGCGCGATCTGCCGGGAGGCGGGGGCCGCGCCGGATAAGGCAGAGCAGCTGGAAAAGCTGGCCGCCGCGGGGGGCAAGCCGGAGGAGGTGCTGCCCCTGCTGCGCAGCCTCCCCTGCCCTGCGGAAGCGGTGCGCCAGCTGGAGGCCCTGGCGGAGGGCTTCCGGGCCGCGGGTCTGGAGGAGATGCTGCGCATCGACTTCAGCGTAATAAGCGACCTGCAGTATTATAACGGTATCGTCTTCCGGGGCTTCGTCTATGGGGTGCCAGTGAGCGTCCTTTCCGGCGGACAGTACGACCGGCTGATGCGGAAAATGGGCCGCAGCGCCGGTGCCATTGGCTTTGCCGTGTACCTGGACGAGCTGGAACGCATCGTGCCGGAGGAAACGGGGCCGGACGCGGACGTGCTGCTGCTGTACGACGCTTCGGTGCCTCCTGCCCAGGTCTGCCGGGAGGTGCTGGCCCTGACGGCGGCGGGCAAGACGGTCATGGCCCAGCAGCAGGAGCCGAAAAACGGCGTCTTCGGAGAAATCCGCCGCCTGTCCGGAGAGGAGACGCAAAATGCTTAATATCGCGCTGCCCAAGGGGCGGCTGGGGGAAAAGGTCTACGCCATGTTCGCCCGGGCCGGTTTCCCCTGCCCCGGCATTCTGGAGGAAAACCGGAAGCTGGTTTTTGAAAACGAGGAAAAGGGCGTCCGTTACTTCTGGGTGAAGCCCTCCGACGTGGCGGTCTACGTGGAACGGGGCGCCGCTGACGTGGGGGTCGCGGGCAAGGACATTTTGCTGGAGCACGCCCCGGACGTCTATGAGCTGCTGGACCTCAAGACCGGCGTCTGCCGCATGGCGGTGGCCGCGCCGAAGGAATTCCGGGACGATCCCCGGCGGAAGCTGCGGGTCGCCACGAAATTCGACCGGATCGCCGGGGAATACTACGCCTCCCTGGGCCGGGACATCGACATCATCCACCTCAACGGATCCATCGAGCTGGCCCCCCTGCTGGGCCTGAGCGACGTGATCGTGGACATCGTGGAGACGGGCACTACCCTGCGGGAAAACGGGCTGGCGGTGGTGGCGGAGATCTTGCCCATCAGCGCCAGGCTCATCACCAATAAGGCGAGCTATGAATTCTGCCGGACGGAGATCGAGGCGATCCGCGCCGGGATCCTTGAACAGGTGGAGGGAAAACAATGATCCGCATCATGAAATACGGGGAGGAACCCAATTCGGCCATCTTTCAGCGGAGCACCGCCACCGCCGATGTTTCCGGCGCCGTGGCGGAGATCATCCAGGCTGTACGGAAAGAGGGAGACGAAGCCCTGCGCCGCTTTGAGGAGAAGTTCGACCATGTGAAGCTGGATAAGCTGGAGGTGACAGCCGCCGAGCTGGAGGCGGCCATGGCCCAGGTCACGCCGGAATTTCTGGGGGTGCTGGAGCGCAGCGCCGCCAACATCCGTGCCTATCACTTAAAGCAGCAGCGCCCTGGTTACGTCATGACCCAGCAGCCGGGCCTCATCGTGGGACAGCGGGTGATCCCCCTGGAACGGGTGGGCATCTGCGTGCCCGGCAGCGGCAGCGGCACGCCCCTGGCCTCCACGGTGCTGATGAATGCCATCCCCGCGAAATTGGCGGGCTGCGGAGAGATCATAATGGTCACCCCCGCCCTGCCCGACGGGAGCATCTCCCCCGCCATCCTGGCGGCGGCGAAGATCGCCGGGGTAGACCTGGTCTTCAAACTGGGGGGCGCCCAGGCCGTGGCCGCCCTGGCTTACGGCACGGAGACGGTGCCGAGAGTGGACAAGATCGTGGGCCCCGGCGGGGCCTTCGTAGCGGAGGCGAAGAAGCAGGTCTTCGGCCAGGTGGCCATCGACATGATCGCCGGCCCCAGTGAGATCCTGGTGGTCTCCGACGGGAAAAGCGACCCCAGGTATCTGGCGGCGGACATGCTGAGCCAGGCGGAGCACGACAAAAACGCAGCCGCCGTGCTGGTGACGGATTCCATGGCCCTTGCCCAGGCGGTGCAGCGGGAGATCGAAGCCCAGCTGCCCAAGCTGGCCCGGCAGGAGATCGCCAGGGCCTCCGTGGAGGCCAACGGCAAGATCATCGTGGCGGAGGACCTGCGCTCCGCCATCGCAATTGCCAACGAGATCGCCCCGGAGCACCTGGAGCTCTGCCTGGACGACCCCTTCGATTATCTGAACGATATCCGCCATGCGGGCAGCGTCTTCCTGGGCCGGAGCTGCCCGGAGGCCATGGGGGACTACTGCGCCGGACCCAACCACACCCTCCCCACCGGGGGCACGGCCCGCTTTTCCAGCCCCCTCAGCGTGGACGATTTCGTGAAGAAATCCCAATACATCTACTATACCCGCGAGGCCCAGGCCACAGCCGCCCCCGATGTAGCCCTGTTCGCGGAGGTGGAGGGGCTGACGGGCCATGCCCGCAGCGCCCTGATTCGGAGGGATGAAGCATGAGCCGGTTTTTCAGCCATAAATTCGACGCCCTGACCCCCTATGTGCCGGGAGAACAGCCGGGGGAGAAGCAATATGTGAAGCTGAACACCAACGAGAACCCCTTCCCCCCCTCCCCCAAGGCCCTGCTCTATGCCAGGGAGCACACCCGCTCCCCGGAGCTGTATTCCGACCCTGAGGGGGCGGAGCTGCGGCGGGCTCTGAGCTTCCTCTGCGGCGTGAAGCCGGAGGAGATCGTGTTGGTGAACGGCTCCGACGAAGTGCTGAACTTCGCCTTTATGGCCTTCTGCGATAAGGACCACCCCGCCGTCTTCCCGGACATCACCTATGGCTTCTACCCCGTCTTCTGCCAGCTGAACGGCATCCCCTACCGGGAGATCCCCCTGAAAAAGGACTTTTCTATCGACCCGGAGGACTATATGAATGCCAGGGGCACGGTCTTTATCGCCAACCCCAACGCCCCCACGGGGATGCTGCTGCCCATCGCGGCCATCGAAAGCATCCTGGCCTCCGACCCGGACCGGGTGGTGGTGGTGGACGAAGCCTACGTCGATTTCGGGGGCGTCAGCTGCATCCCCCTCATCAAGAAATACCCCAACCTGCTGGTGACCCAGACCTTCTCCAAATCCCGCAGTATGGCGGGGGCGCGGCTGGGCTTTGGCGTGGGGAATGAGGAGCTGATAGGCGACCTGAACACCCTGCGCTATTCCACGAACCCCTACAACGTCAATTCCCTGACCCTGGCCCTGGGGCTGGGGACGGTGCTGGAAGAGAGCTATACGCAACGTAACTGCGCCGAGATCGTCCGGGTGCGGGAGATGACCGCCGAGAGGCTGAAGGCCATGGGATTCAGCCTGACGGATTCCAGAGCCAACTTCCTTTTCGCCCGCTCGGACCGCATCCCCGGCGAGGAGCTGTATCGGAAGCTGAAGGAACGGGGCATTCTGGTGCGGCATTTCACGAAACCCCGGATCGCGGACTACAACCGCATCACCGTGGGGACGGAAGCGCAGATGAACACGCTGCTGGAGGCAGTCAAGGACATATTGGAGGAACGCAAATGAGAAAAGCCGGCATTGACCGCAAGACCGCCGAAACGGACATTTCCCTGACCCTGGACCTGGACGGGAACGGCCGCAGCGATATCCAGAGCGGGCTGGGATTCCTGGACCACATGCTGACCCTGTTTGCCAAGCACGGGCGCTTCGATCTCACGCTGAAGTGCACGGGGGACACCCAGGTGGACGGGCACCACTCCGCCGAGGACATCGGCATCTGCCTTGGCCAGGCCTTCCGGGAGGCCCTGGGGGATAAAAAGGGCATCGTGCGCTACGGCGACACCACACTGCCCATGGACGAAGCCCTGATCCTCACCGCCGTGGACATTTCTGGGCGGGCTTATCTGGCCTGTGACCTCAACATCCCCGCCCAGAAGGTGGGGGATTTCGACACGGAGCTGGTGGCAGAATTCTGGGCCGCCTTCGTGCGCAGCGCTGCATGCACCCTCCATATCCGCCAGCTGGCGGGCATGAATTCCCACCACATCATCGAAGGGGTCTTCAAATCCGCCGCAAGGACCCTGCGGAAAGCCTGCGCCCTCGACCCCACCCTGGGGGACGAGGTGCCCAGTACGAAGGGGACGCTGTGATGGTCGCTATCGTAGATTACGGCGTGGGGAACCTCTTTTCCCTCACGAGTTCCTTCGCCGCCATCGGGGAGGAGGCCATGGCCACCGGGGAGCCGGAAAAGCTGCTGGCAGCCGACCGGCTGATCCTCCCCGGCGTGGGCGCTTTCGGGGACGCGGCGAAAGCCCTCCGGGACAGCGGCCTGGCGGACGTGGTGATCGAGGCGGCGAAAAAGGGCACGCCCCTGCTGGGCATCTGCCTGGGGATGCAGCTTTTGTTTGACGCGAGCTATGAATACGG
>JAEEGK010020584.1_pt1 | contig 14014 bp, 11 predicted proteins | sample 8958771 | NCBI WGS metagenome assembly JAEEGK01 (sample SAMN16246547, study PRJNA631951) | gut metagenome | biome: gut microbiome; feature: rumen; material: SC-attached | host: Bos | place: Iran: Karaj | collected 2018-10
ACCGCGGACCGCATCGCGGCCGCGCGCGCCGCTGACCGCGCCCGCTCCGAGCGCCTCGCGGCGGAAAGGGAGGCCCTCGCCCGTGGCGAGAACCCCCGCGCAGTGGAAGAGCGCATCATCTTCGGCCCCGGCAAGTCTGATCTTCCTCCCAGCGAGAATTCCAAGCTGCTCCGCATCCTGAACGTGCTTAACACGTATCCTGAGACCAAAGTCACTGTCAGCGGCTACGCCGACAAGGATACCGAGCCAGCCGCCAACAACCTGACCCTGTCAGTTCTCCGTGCAGATGCCGTCAAGAAGGCCTTGATTGATGCCGGCATTGACGCCTCCCGCATCACCACCAAGTATTACGGTGATTCTCAGCAAGTATCAACAGTTTCCGGAGCCAACCGAGTTGTTGTCTGCGAGACCAAGTAACGCTTTCTGTTTTAAGGAATAATTAACGATATCTATATTTTATGAAAAAGATACCAGGTTTACTTTTAATGGCAACCCTCCTGTTGGTTTCCTGCGAGAAATGGACCTACACGTCCAAAGGGAAACCAATTGACTTTACTTTCTCGCAAACTGCCATAAACTGGACATCGGACGACGTTATAAGGATATTCTGTCCGCAGGCTTCTAAATCCGGAAGCGGGGCGGACTACACCATACAGGGAAGCGCCCTCACGCCAAAAGGAACGCAGCTCCGCTGGGGCGACGGCATTCACAGTTTCTATGCCGTGTACCCCGCTGGGGAAATCAGCGGTAACGTAGTTTCCGCAAATATCCCCAGCGCGCAAAACGCTAGCACAAAGGGCGTTATGGTGGCTGCTGCGGAAGCAATCCGCAGTCAGGACGCCGTTGCCCTGCAGTTCCAGCCGTTGTACACAACGCTGGAATTCGTGGTGGGCCCCGGCGACTACAGCGACATTGAGGTCAGCGCCTTCCGCCTTGAAAGTGCGGGGGGAGGCGCGCTTGCCGGCGACTTTAAAGCCGCCCTGGCCGCGCAGGCGGACCCCACCCTCACCATCGGCCCCTCCACCACCTCCCAAATCACCGTGGATCTCAACCCTGTGATACTGGATGCCGGCCAAACCATCAAAGTTACCGTGGTTGCATTGCCCAAGGACCTCACCAACCTAACAGCCTACTTTACAGTTGACGGCGAAGAGCAGGCCCTCCCTCTGGTAGACGAGTCCGGAAACCCCATCGTAGTTCCCGCCTGCCGCAAAACCACCATCACCGCAACCGATTTCCTCAGTCCCACATATGACGAAGGCTCAGCCAGGTTCAAGGTGACAATTGAAGACCAGGAAGTAGAAGATATAGAGATAGATATAATATATTAAACAACATAAACGCTTATGAAAAAGTATTTAGTACCCCTGCTCTTTGCAGCAGCATTGTTAGTTTCTTGCGAGAAACAGCAGGAATCCAAACAACTTATTCCTAAGGGAGAAGCCATTGAGTTTGCTATGTCTTCCCCGGCGGTGAACACCAAGACCGAATATGGAGATGTATCTGGAACCAAACAGCCTATCAACTGGATAAACGGTGATAAGTTCACTGTTTATTGCCCTGAGGCTTTAGTTTCCGACAGCGATGCAGAAGAAGTAGACTACAAAGTTTCTACATCTGGCTCCAGTTCATCTGTTTCGCCAGATAATCCAGATGTTCAGTTGATGTGGGGTGGCGAAGGCACACATACCTTCTATGCTGCTTATCCTGCAGGGACTTTGGACGGCAACACTCTTCTATGCGAAATCCCTTATACACAGACTTTGAAAGGTAAAGACGGAGTTTACGCTCCTATGCTCCCAGAGTGCGGTTATATGGTAGCTGCTACCACAGCTAATAAGTCCAATGGCGCTGTCACTCTCACTTTCAAGCCAATCTTCACCGCCATTGAGTTCACCGTAGGTCCTGGCCCGGCAAAGGATGTTGAGGTTAAAGGCTTCCGTCTGGAGTCTGCAAAAAGCACTCTCGCAGGCAGCTTCTCAGCAAGAATCAACCTTGATTCTGCTCCTACTTATGCCGATTTTATATCTCAAGCCAAGTCAATTAGCGTTAGATTTGGTGATAGCAGTTCAGTCTTTATTGAGAAGAATAAAACTATATCATTTACCGTGATAGCCGTCCCTCAGGAGTTGAATGAGTTGACTGCTTATTTTTCAATTAAATATAAAGGAGATGATCAAGATACTGAATTATCCATTCCTCTTAAGAAAGATGGAGAATTCATTACCTTCCAAGCAGGAAAGAAATCACGCATCAATGCTCCCGGCATACTTGGTCCCGAGACCCAGGAGACAGGATTCGACACTGATATCGATGATCAGGACGTTGACGACTACAATATAGGTCAGTAGTAACCAACCTTTTAACACACTTCCCGGACACTGGAATAATCCTGTATTCGGGAAGTTGTTTTTTTCATTACTCTATGCAGGATTTCAGAATGCACGGCGTTACTATAATGAAAACTGTTATATAATATGATACGCAATTCTTTCCTTAAGAAAAGTTTTGTGCTGTTGCTGTTTGTAGCGGCGGTGTCTGTTTCTTGCTGCAAACCCAGCGATCCATCAGATCCTTTTAAGGGCAAACCAATACAATTTACCACTGCCAGGGCGGTGACAACCAAGGCTTCTTTCAATGGGAAGCAACCGGATGGCAAGTATCAGATTGTCTGGGAAAATGGAGATGTCTTAAGGATAAGCAGTCCCGAAGTTTCTTGGGCGGACTATCTGATAGGCATTCAGTCCAATCTTAGTCTTTCCCCCAAGACAAATGGAACGGAACTGCGCTGGGGCACCGGCCTGCATCATTTCTATGCCGTATATCCTTCTTGTGATATCAACGGCAACGTGGTTTCTGCCAATATACCAAGCATACAAGGTTCTGTATTGTTGTTGTCATTGGTGGAAGACCGTGAATATGCACCGCTACTATCCCAATACGGTTTTATGGCAGCCGCTGCCGAGGCTTCCCCAAGCAATGACCCTGTCAGCCTTACATTCAATCCTTTGTTCTGTGCACTGCAGTTCTATGTTTCTTCGAAAGCCAAAGACCACGTGCAGGTGAGCGGATTCAGAGTTGAATCGGCAGGGGGAGGCGCGCTTGCCGGCAGCTTTACAGCTGCCCTGGCCGCGCAGGCGGACCCTGCCGTCACCATCGACCCCGCCACCACTTCGCCTCAGATCACCGTAACGCTGGATTCTGACAGTTCTCATCCCCTGCTTCAGGGTGAAGTGATGAAAATCACCGCAATTGCATTGCCTCAGGATCTGACAAACCTTACCGCATATTTTACCGTCAACGGACAGGAAATAGCTCTCCCGTTGGTAGATAATGACGGCAATCCCATCACAGTGCATCCGGGACAGACGGTCGATGTTGTCGCTTACGGTCTTTTGACCCCTGAAGGGTCTGACCCTGAGCCGGAGACACCAGTAGGCATTACCATATCTATAGACGGTATTGTAGTATCTGAATACGAATTGAATTAACTGTTTTTTATATGAAAAGATTATTCGGTTTTCTTTTTTTAGCAGCCGCATTGCTGGTTGCCTGCGAGCAGCAGGAGCAGCCTTCCTCTAACGGAAAGGCGGTAAGATTTACCACATCTGTCAACACTAAGACCAGTTTCCAGGGTTACACTCAGAATGGTGTCGAGGCCATTCTCTGGGAAAACGGAGACGCCTTCACTGTCTGGAGCGACCAGGCCTCCGTGTCCGGATCCTCCCAGAAATGGGCGGACTACAAGGTGGTGGCAGAGGCAGGTGTGGCCACAGCTGTAAACCCCGTCACGGAAGGGGTTGAACTGCTATGGGGTCAGGGCCTTCACCAGTTCTACGCCGTTTACCCTTCAGGTAAGCTTCACGAGAACATAATCAAGGCAAATATCCCTGATTACCAAATTGTTAAAGAGGTGGAGAACAATGTATTTGTTCCAGTGCTCTCAGAATATGGCTATATGTATGCCTCGGCCCAGGCCAAACCGGATGACGGCAGCGTGAACCTTGCATTCAGCCCTTTGTTCAATTCCTTCGAGTTCATTGTAAGTCCCGGCAATGACACGGATGTTTTGGTATCAGGCTTCCGCCTGGAAGTCCAGAACGGCTCCAAGCAGACCCTGGCCGGTGACTTCCAAGCCACCCTCTCCCCCGACTCCAACCCTGAAGTAGATATAGATTATTCCAACGCAAAAGGTTCAGTTAATCTGCAATTCGGAGACCACAGGAGCATAAAGGTTGCCAAAGGAACCACCCTTACATTCTCAGTTATCACCTATCCCGTTGCAATGAGTCACCTTACCGCTGTCTTCACTGTAGACGGAAAGGAGATAGCTCTCCCGCTGGCGGATAAAAAAGGAAACTACTTCAACTTCCCCGCTGGGGAAAAGGCCCGCATCCGCGCCCTTGGCGCTTTGGGCCCTGAGGCCCAGGCGGCCGGTATCACCGTTGTCCTCAATGGTCAGAACGTCAACGACTTTGATGTAAGCACTCCCGGCGAGGCTGGCGTAGTAGGCCTCCTTCCCGGAGTCTTCACCATCGGCGACAAGAAAGTCCGCTTCTCCAAAGGCAACCTCCAGGCCGTCCTTGAAAACGGTGCCATAACCAAATGGCAGTTCGCCCAAAACCAGTGGGAAACCGCCGGTGATGCCTGGAGCCTTACCAATGATACCGGCATAGTTGGCCGCTTCCTTAACAGCACAACGGCCCCTCTCAACCGCTGGGGAACCCATACCCTTGACTTCCATACAATTGAAGCAGGCATTGACGGTGCTTTTATGACAATTACACCGGAGGCGGAGCAATTAAGCAACGATTATTACATTGGCTCTGCCCTTCAACTCTATGATAATCCGGATTTCGCAAGCACCTACGGAAGCGGTTGGGAATACCTGACCTACGAAATGATCCTGGGAGAGTACGACAGGACGGAGCAAGGATCCCACGGAGCCTATACAGATTACTATATTGCCCGAGCTGCTCCGGCCAGGGTAGAAGGCGTAAACGGAGTGGTTTTATTACCGGATGATTATGTCCAACCTGCCGGAATACCCCTTCTCAAGACAGACTATGTACGATATGATAGCGGAGGATCCGGCCTTGCAGTTGCCTTGGTAGATGAAGTAAACGATTATACTTCTGCGCAGTGGGCAGAAATGGAAAATGCAGGTGCCGTATTCATTCCTGCAGGTTACTACTATAAGGGTTCAGAAGATGTAACATTGAATGCAATCATCAACCATCGTTCCGGATCCACCCAGCACATAGTTATCGAAAGCAACGGCAAGTACTTTGGCACTACGCTATATGCCCACCCTACATCACCCGGCCTGGTACGTCTGGTAAAGGTAGTCGAGTAACCCGCCAACTACTCCGGCTACAAGCCGTTACATATACTTTGATACCCCCTGAAAATGGGGGTTTAGTTTTATATGTTCACTCCGAAATATAAAGCCATTGGATTAATGTAAAACAATGGTTAACTTAGAGTTCTAAAGTTGCCACCATTTCGAAAAGGATTAATAGACAGCGGGCCCAATGAAAGCAATTGAGAAAAAGAATCTACTGCCGTTTGTGCTGGTGACCTCGCTGTTTGCGTTGTGGGGTCTGGCCAACAATATGACGGATACGTTGCTTGCTGCATTCCGCAAGATTATGCAGATGAGCGATACGGAGACCAGTTTTATCCAGATGGCGTTCTATGGGGCTTATTTCTGCCTGGCTTTGCCGGCGGCGCTGTACATCAAGAAGCACAGTTTTAAAAGAGGCGTCATTTTAGGCCTGAGCTTGTATGCGCTGGGAGCTATCTTTTTCTTGCCTGCGGCAGGGGCGGCTAATTACCTTTTCTATCTGATGGCCATTTACGTAATGGCATCGGGTTGTTGCGTGCTTGAGACGGCGGCAAATCCGTACATAATGAGTATGGGCAGTCCGGAGACGGCAACGCGAAGGTTGAACATTGCGCAGAGCTTCAATCCCATCGGCTCAATAATGGGTATTCTGGTGAGTAAGTTCTTTATTTTGCAGAACATTTCGTTCTACTCTATCAGCCAGACGTATGCGGTTCTTGGATGCGTGATGTTTGCCATTATGGTGATAATGCTGTTTGCGCGTATGCCTGGGGACAGGGATAGAAGAAAGCAGGATTCGTTGAGAGCTACGTTCAGCAGACTTTACGCAAACAAAGAGTATGTTTGGGGAGTGGTTGCGCAGTTCTTCTATGTGGGTGCGCAGATTGGAGTGTGGAGTTTTACTATCAGGCTGGTGATGAAGGAGTTAGATATGGTTGAGGCCCAGGCGGCTACGTTCTATCTTATTTCCATCATCGGTTTTTGTGTTTCAAGGTTTGTATACTCCTGGTTGATGAAGTATGTGTCCCCGAAGCGCCTTCTTGCCGTGGGTAGCATACTAAGTGCTCTGAGCGCTTTGGTAGTAGTGTTTACCAGCGGGCGGATCTGTGTTGTAGCGCTGATTCTGGTCAGCGTGTTTATGAGTTTGATGTTCCCAACGATATATGGAATTGCGCTGGGCTCAGTGGCTAACAGTGGGGGTGTAGACGATACCAAAATCGGAGCCTCAGGCTTGATTATGGCCATCCTGGGTGGAGCTATCATTACCCCTCTGCAAGGTTTGGTGAGTGATGCCGCAGGAGTCAATTGGAGTTATTGCGTTCCATTTGTTTGTTTCGTGGTGGTGATGTATTACGCCTTAAGAAAAAAGGACATATCAGAAGAAGCAGACAGTTGTTAAAGTAAAGAGAGTTGTGCTTTAGTATTAGATACAGATTTTTAGTAATAGTTTATTAATAGTAATCTCCAGAATGACAAAAGAAGAATTCTTAAGTGGACTTGGGAAAGTATTGGCTCCTGATAGAAAATACTTGGTTTATTTTGCGGTTGTTTTCCTTTCGTCACTGATTCTGTTATTCATAGAGTGCCTTATTTTACGAGGCTTCTATAAAACAACGGATACTGTAATGGGTCAGTATGAGCAGCGAATAGAGGAGTACAAGCAAAACACAGGTTTAAACAAGCAAGAAATAGCTCAGCTTGCTACAATAATGCAAGCAGATTCCACGCAATATGCCGCTCTCCAATTTTTTATGGAGACTAAAAAGGATAACCCTTATGATAAAGCTACCGAGTTGTTGGAGGATACCAAGGAAGTTTTAGAGTTTCAGATGACTTCAGTAAAGTCTGAATACCAGTCATTGGAGATCTGGGTAGGGATATTAACGATTGTATTCCTAGTATTCTCCTTCTATTCTTTCTACAGAATGGATAGGATGATTGAAAGTGGATCAGAGACACTTAATGATTTTCGAGCAATCAGTGTGGAAAGCATTAAGTCTTTTGATGGGCTTAAAGAAGAATACATAGAAGATTTGGTAGAAGAAAAAGTAAAATTAGTTAAAGATATTTCAGAAGCGATTAATAGACTTCAAACATCGTTTGATGCATTGAAGGATGGCGCTAATAATGATTATACTAGACTGAGACAAGAAATAGATTATAGTTTTAAAGAAAAACAGCAGTCATTAGAAGCTAATGAAACAAAACTTCAGAGTAAGACTGCTATTCTTGAAAGACAGTTTTCAGACTGTTTGGATAAAATAAAAAGTATGGAGAATTCCATATCAGAGATGGAGAATAAGCTTGCAGGCATTAATGATATAAGCAAACTTCAAACTTCCATAGAAGTGCTCGAAAAAGAATTAGGCCCAGACGGATTCCTAAGTCAGTCGATGAATAAACTAAAACAACGTATTGGGGATATAGAATTCTATCAAGAGAATAACCCTCAGATTTAATCTTCGATAATGCAAAGGGAAACGCTCATACAGTATTTCCCGACTCTTGTGTGCCGAGGCATCTGACATACTGTTGAGGAGGTTCCGCAGCAGTATGACTGGCCGGCTATCAAGGCATTGGCGGTGATCTTTTTTCAATTAACATTTTGCTAATTGGAGAGGAGAGCCGTTGGGGGTGAGAGGTTATATCTTCTCAAATAAATTGCTAAATTTGATAAATCAAGAGTTTTATTATGAAGATACTGGTTACCGGAGCAAAGGGATTCGTAGGAAAAAACCTTTGTGCGCAGTTGAGGAATAACAAGGAGGAAGTGTTTGCGTACGACGTGGATACGCCGGATGTGATGCTGGAAGAGTGGTGTGCGCAGGCGGACTTCGTGTTTAATCTGACAGGGATAGATCTTCCTGATGAGCCCAAGGCGCTTAAAGCGGGGATCGTTGACTTTTCAACCAGGCTTCTGGACGCGCTCAAGCGTCACGGGAACAAATGTCCCGTGATGCTGGCCAGCTCCCAGAAAGCCTCGCTGGCCGGGCGCTTCGCAAACACAGAATATGGTAAAAGCAAGAAAGCCGGTGAGGACATTTTCTTCAAGTATGCAGAAGAGACTGGCGCTAAGGTGTTGGTATACAGGCTTCCCGGTTTATTTGGCAAATGGGCTAAGCCGGTCGTTAACGGAGTAGTAGGAACATTCTGCAATGCCATTGCCAATAATCTTCCATATAAGGTAAATGATCCTACCGTGCAGTTGGACTTGGTGTACGTAGATGACCTGGTGGAAGAGATGATGGCGGCGCTCCAGGGGAAGGAGCACAGGTGTGATTACGATGGCATCGGCGCGTATCCGGTTCGAGATGGGAAGTATTGTTATGTGCCTGTGAGCCATCGGGTTTCTCTGGGAGAGATTGTATCGCTGCTGCATAAGTTCGAAGATCAGCGGAAGACGCTGATGATGCCGGAGATCCCATCGGGCAGTTTTGCCAAGAAACTGTACAGCACTTTTTTGAGTTATCTGCCTGCGTCAAAGGTGGCGTTCCCGCTGAAGATGAACTTTGACGGGAAGGGGTCCTGTACGGATGTGCTGAAGACAGTAGGGAGTGGCCAGTTCAGTGTTGAGGTGATCAACCCCGGAATGACAAAAGGGCACCAGTGGCATAACAGCAAGTGGGAACTATTTGTTGTAGTGAGCGGAAGGGCGCTGATCAAGGAGAGGAAGATTGATTCAAATCAGGTTCTTCAATTTGAGGTGTCTGGCTCTGAGATGAAGGCAGTGCATATGCTGCCGGGGTATACCCACAGCATCGAGAATCTGTCGGTATCGGAGCCTTTGGTGGTGTTGATGTGGACCAATGAGGTGCTCGATACCCAGAAACCGGATACCTATTCTTTGAAAGTATAACACTTAACTAACTAATAATTAATACTATGGTAAACAGATTTATTCTTAACGAAGTATCATACTTCGGTCCCGGAGCCCGCAAGGAACTCCCGGGTGTTGTGGCTCGTTTCGGTTTCAAGAAAGCATTGGTAGTAACGGACAAGGGCCTTATGAATTGTGGCGTTGCCAAGATGGTCCTGGATGTAATGGACGAGGCAGGCATCAAATATGAGGTATTTGACGATGTAAAACCCAATCCTACGGTAACCAACGTAAAGGACGGCATTGCTGCCTGCAAGAAAGCAGGGGCTGATTTTATAGTTGCTCTTGGCGGAGGATCCAGTATGGACACCGCAAAGGGAATAGGCATTGTTGTAAACAATCCTGAATTCTCAGACATAGTTTCACTTGAGGGAGTTGCAGATACAAAGAAGAAGACCCTTCCTATCATAGCGCTTCCTACTACGGCAGGTACTGCAGCTGAGACAACAATCAATTACGTTATCATTGACGAGACACGTCAGGCCAAGATGGTTTGCGTAGATCCTAACGATATCCCGGCAGTTGCCATCGTCGATGCAGAATTGATGTACTCTCTGCCAAAGTCTCTTACCGCGGCTACCGGTATGGATGCTATGACACACGCCATTGAGGGCCTTATCACAAAGGGAGCTTGGGAGCTTTCAGATATGTTTGAGATTAAGGCTATAGAGATGATATACCGCAATCTGCCAATTGCCGTTGAGGATCCAAAGAATCCTGTTGGACGTGACGGAATGGCCGTTGCCCAGTATGTGGCAGGAATGGCATTCTCTAACGTTGGTCTTGGTGTAGACCACGGTATGGCCCATCCGCTCAGCGCATTGTTCGATGTGCCGCACGGAGTAGCTTGCGCAATGCTCCTTCCTACGGTAATGCGTTTCAATATGCCTGCAGCAAAGGAGAAATACGTTGATATAGCCAAGGCTTGCGGCGTTTACAAAGTTGGTATGAGTGTCGATGAGGCTGCCGAGGCCGCCTGCAAGGCAATCGAGGACCTGAGCGCCAAAGTTGGAACCAACAAGAAACTCACTGACCTTGGAATCAAGGAGAGCGACATCGAAGCTCTTGCGGAGCAGGCCATCAACGATGTCTGCACTCCGGGCAACCCGCGTCCCGTTACCAAGCAGGACATTATTGACCTGTATCACAAGATATTATAACAAAAAGTATTATATTTGTGTACTTTTAAAGTACAGAAGAAATGAAAAAACTTTTAGTAATTCTTTTTGCTGCTTGTGCGCTGGCATTCAGTGCAAAGGCACAGGAGTTTAATCCTGGATGGAACCTTACTTTCCAGGGTGGTGTAAACTACACATCTTCCGAGTTCTGGAAGATTGATGACTGGCACCATTTCACATCTGACGCCCAGATTGCAGTGGGATATAAGTTCTCTCCTTGGTTTGGCCTTCGTGGCGCCTGGAGTGGCCCGGTAGGCTCTTTCCCCAATAATGAAGGAAAGGAAATAGGGATGATGCATTATGCTCAGTTGGGCCTTGATGCAGTGTTGGATATAGCAAATATGTTCAGGTATAATCCTAAACGTTTCCTGAATCCTTATTTGTTCCTTGGAGGAGCCGGCAACTATCGTTTCGAGACAACTGACACCAAGGCGTTTTTCGGTCCTGCGCTTCGCGCCGGTCTGGGATTCGCCATCCGTCTTGACGATGTTGCAAAGATTGTCCTTGAACTTCAGGAGAATGCACACGGTGACAAGTTCAACACCCTTGTGGACAAGGAAATCTTAGGAGGAAAATGGGATGACAATATTGCCGGTTTGATTGGTCTCCAGTTTGACCTGAGCTCCGGTAAGAGACCTTCTATAGTTGATCCTGGCTATGGTGTTGTTCCTCTGGCTGCAGCTGCCGATGCCGAGGCCGCGAGGCTTGCAGCCGAGCGCGCAGCCGCTGAAAGGGCTGCCGCCGAGCGTGCCGCTGCAGAGCGCGCCGCAGCTGAAGCTGCCGCCCGCGCAGCGCAGCAGCGCCCTGCCGCTACTCCCGCTCCGGCTCCCGCCACTCCCGCTTCAATCACCGAGAACGTTTACTTTGACCTTAACAAGTCCGTCCTCAAGGCCGACCAGCAGTCAAAGATCAACAACCTTGTATCTTTCCTGAAGCAGAATCCTAACGCAACCGTTACCATCAGCGGTTATGCCGACAAGGCCACCGGTACCGCATCCCGCAATATGACCCTCTCCGAGCAGCGTGCAAACGTTGTAAAGAAGGCCCTCACTGATGCCGGCATCGCAGCCTCCCGCATCACCACCGGTTACTTCGGAGACACCCAGCAGGTATCAACCGTTCCTGAGATGAACCGCGTTGCCATCTGTGTAACCAAATAAGTTGTGGCGCTTAAGGCGCTGATTCTTAACGGAATAAATGAATTGATACCCTCGAAATCTGGGGGTATCAATTTTTATTTTTCATTGATTGACTGGCAGTTAAGCGCCACACTACAGAATTGATTCAAGGGCGGGGAAGGAGTCCACCAGGAAGTCTGGGTTCTCGGCGGAAAGCTGTTCGCGGGTGTGGTTGCCAAAGGTGACGCCGCAGGTGTGGCAGCCGGCGTTTTTGCCCATCTGGAGGTCGTAGACGGTGTCGCCAACCACCAGGGCCTGGTCGCCGCTAATCTGGAATTGATCCAGCAGGATCAGCGCTAGATCCGGCGCGGGCTTGTGGTTGGGGGTGCTCTCCACGCTGGTCAAGTGCGTGAAGTACTGTGCAATTCCCATCTGGTCCAGGAGGTACACCAGGGTTCGGCGGCTTCGGGAAGTAGCAATTCCAAGCTGGTAGCCTTTATCGTACAGGTACTGGAGCGTCTCCTTGGTGCCGGGGAAGGGGACTATGAAGTCGAAGGCAATCTCATCGAACAGGCGCCGATAGGTCTCCACAGCGCGGTCCAGGAGTTCTTCGGGGATGCGGCAGCCTACGTGCAGGGAGTCGCGCAGCGCCAGGCCGATGCCCTGCCGCATCTGCGCCTCGCCGCCCTCCGGCTTCGGCAGCCCCATCTCCTTGAGCATAGCCTCCTCCGTCCGGAGAATTCCCTCCGCGGTATCCGCCAACGTCCCGTCAAAGTCAAATATCACACACTTGATATCCATAAACTGTAATCTTTCTTGTCCACTTGCAAAGATACTAATAATTCCTCGCAGACACGCCGTGGAACGTAAAGCCTTGATTATCAACAAGAAGACCATTTCAACGGTATCCCAAACGTCACCGTTGAAACCCTCTTTGCGCTCATTATCAAGCATTTACGCTCCACGACTATTATCTGGTAAAGGCCCCGGACACGAGAAAAGCAGAGTTGTCAAATTCTATTTAAGGTATTGACTTCCCGTCTGTTACGCTGATATTCGTTGTGGTATAATAACTCCCAGAAATGGTGACCGAAAGTGACCGAATTTGAAGAGAAGTGACCGAAAGTGACCAAATCAGAGAGAATAGAACGACCGGACGGATTCCTCCAGTTCATTATCTTTGAAGACATCCTGATACGTCAGGCATTGGTCAAAGACTTTAAATTTGTCTTCAGAGAGTTGATTGAGTCCTTCCGCAAGTGTCATATATAACCCGTCGTAGTCATTGATCTTTCGCTGCGCGCCTTCAATGGAGTCCGGGAACTTGAACAGAATTTCTCCCAAGTAGATGTCATAACCCTCATACAGTTTCCCCTCTGCAGCATTTTTCACTCCGAGATAATGAGAAACCATTTGCTTGATGCCGCCGGCATAGTGCAGCGTTTTTCCTTTGACGGAAGCCAAGTCTGAATACCCTGGTTTGTCAGGGCATTCTTCATACTTGAGTCCCATTCTTTCAAGAACTCCAGCATTGAACAGTTGGTCGTATGTCTTTTGGTATACATGGTTGGAAATGCCGCTGTACTTTCCCCACGTCAAATATTCTGAGAACTTAGATTCCAGGAATAGGATTACCTTCTTGCCGGTCTGGGCGTCTTTCCCAGTAAGAACAACATCCATATTGGACTGATGATCTCCTCCAGTCTTACCGGTGACTACCGGATTCTTCACCTCAAACTGGGAAGAGGTGAATGTTATCTGGCGCCCTTCAAGGTTGAGTCGTAGCGGCCGTTCTACTGAAACACCATAAAAACAAAGCAGGCATAGCAGGGAAGATGAGTGAAGGGTGCGGATTCGTCTCGCTTCCTGACCATCCCCAGAAGTGGCCTGCAGATACTTATCGGCAAAAACTTTAGAGTTAAGCCCAAAGATGCACGCAAGGTCTTGACCCTTGTCGACGAACTTAATTCGAAGGGACTTCTTGGATATGCGGTCAAACCGGGGGCCGTTCTCCAGCTGTACGTCTGCCAGGATCTTCCCAACTGCGTTATTGTTGAACAACTCGTAGAGAGGCTGTGGTCCCTCTTCAATAGTCTTCTGAATCCTCTTAAGACTGTGGTTATTATTGGATTGTGTACTCATATTTGATGAAACGTATTTAGATGATTTCTGTTATTATCCCAAGTTCCAAAGCCTCTTCGGCAGTAATAATCCAGTCCTGCTTTTTCTGAATGACTTGATTGAGGCGTTCTTCCGTAATCTTGGTTTTAGATTTGATGACCTTAAATAGCATATCGTTTATCCTGCTCACTTCAGCCACGGTTTCTTCCATATCGCGGAGTGTCCCTAAAGAAATGCCGGATACCTGATGAATCATAAATGTGGTATTACGGTAGCCCTTACGGACTTTTGCACCAAGAGCCACGATAATACCCATAGACATGATCTTCCCTGTGCATACGACCTCAATGGGCTGCTGGGAGGCTTCAATGAC
>JAEEGK010020586.1_pt1 | contig 14013 bp, 14 predicted proteins | sample 8958771 | NCBI WGS metagenome assembly JAEEGK01 (sample SAMN16246547, study PRJNA631951) | gut metagenome | biome: gut microbiome; feature: rumen; material: SC-attached | host: Bos | place: Iran: Karaj | collected 2018-10
GCGATTTTCACCATGTCCTCCGCCTTCGCCCCGTCATCTTCCTTCGCGGCGATTTCCGGCCAATGCGGCTTTTTCCCGGTCAGCACGGCAATTTCCCGCACGATGCCGAACACGCTGAAGCAGTCTCCGCGGTTCGCCGTCAGCTCGAACTCCAAAACGCAGTCGTCAAGGCCGAGGGCTTTCGCCGCGGGCTGCCCTACCGGCGTATCGTCGGGCAGGATATAAATGCCCGTTTTCTGTTCCTCCGGCAAATTCGCAAGCTCCATCTTCAGCTCGTCCGCCGAGCAGAGCATTCCCATCGACACGACGCCGCGCAGCTTGCCCTTCGAGATTTTCTGCCCGTTGGGCAGATGCGCGCCCACCAGAGCCACCGGGACGACCTGGCCCTGCTTGACGTTCGGCGCGCCGGTCACGATGGTCAGCGGCTCTTTTCCGCCCACGTCTACCTTGCAAACCTGCAAATGATCGGAATCGGGATGCGGAGCGACTTCCACAAGCTTTCCCGTCACGACCTTGTCCAGCCCCTCGTCCGCGCGGACGACGTTTTCCACCGGCACGCCCGCCATCGTCAGAAGATCGGCGAGCTGTTCCGGCGTCTCATCAAAATCAATATAGTCTTTCAGCCATTGAATCGATACCTGCATATATCTTTCTCCTTATTCAAACTGCCGCAAGAAGCGCAGATCGTTGTCGTAGAATAACCGCAAATCGTCGATGCCGTAAGACAGCATCGCGATGCGCTCGACGCCGAGACCGAAGGCGAAGCCCGAGACCTGTTTCGGGTCGTATCCGCTCATTTCCAAAACGTGCGGATGCACCATGCCCGCGCCGAGGATTTCCAGCCAGCCCGTGCCCTTGCAGACGCGGCAACCTTTGCCGTGGCACATCACGCAGGAAATATCCACCTCCGCGCTGGGCTCCGTGAACGGGAAAAAGCTCGGACGGAAGCGCACGCCGATATTATCGTTGAATATGCGGTGCAAAAACAGCTCCAGCGTACCCTTTAAATCAGAGAGGCGAATCCCCTTGTCTATCACAAGGCCCTCCACCTGCGTAAACATCGGCGAATGGGTCGCGTCGTAATCGTCGCGGCGATAAACGCGCCCCGGCGCGATCATGCGAATCGGAGTATTCGGCTCGTGAGCCTGCATCGTCCGCGCCTGCACCGGCGACGTCTGCGTGCGCATCAGGATTTCCTCGGTGATATAGAAGGAATCCTGCATATCCCGCGCCGGATGATCCTTCGGCAGATTCAGCGCCTCGAAATTGAAATAGTCGCGCTCAATCTCCGGTCCTTCCTCGACGGTAAAACCCATATCCATGAAAATCGCCTTGATGCGGTCGAGGGTCAGCGTCAAAGGATGCAGATGACCGCGCCACTTATGGCGGCCCGGCAACGTCACGTCGAGCTTCTCGTTCGCAAGTTTTTCCTCCATGTCGCGGATGCGGAGCTCGTCTTTCTTCTTTTCCAACAACGCCTCAATTTGCCCGCGCGCCTCGTTTACAATCTGCCCGATGCGGGGTCGTTCTTCCTGCGCCAATTCCTTCAGTCCGCGCAAAAGCGTCGTGAACTCGCCCTTCTTCCCCAAAAATTCCACGCGGACGTCGTTCAGCGCAGCCATCGTATCCGCATGCTGTTGAATCTTCTCCGCCGCCAGCCGTTTCAGTTGTGCGATCTTTTCCTCCATAACTGCCTCCTAAACGGAAACCATGTTTCCGAAATGATTGTCAAATTTTCACATATCGTCTTATTTTATTACGAACCAGGAAAAAACGCAAATCGCAAAAAGAGTGGAGTACGAAGATAATCCCTTATCTCCGCACTCCACTTTTTCTGTTCTCTCCACAATACGCCGCAAAAAATCGTCTTCTTTTTTCATTCATCCTGCACGCGCCGCCAATGCGCTGCACCGGAATTTCTTTTCAGCGTCTTTTCAGGTTATGTTCGGTTGTTTCACGTGAAACATTTGGAAATGATTTCCGATTGTTTCACGTGAAACAATTTCGTTAAAACTTTATTGTCTCACTTCAACCGCGCCAGCGCCCGATGCGCGATATCTTTCCGATAATGCGCGCCGTCGAATGAAATTTTCTCGACGCCCGCGTAAGCTTTTTTCACCGCTTCCTGAATATCCTTCGCGACGCCGACGACGTTCAGCACGCGCCCGCCCGACGTAACGAGCGAACCGTCCTTTTCCGCCGTGCCCGCATGAAATACCAACGCGCCTGTCGCCTCGGCGTCGGCGATGCCCGTTATTTTCTTTCCCTTCTCATAGTCGCCCGGATAGCCGCCCGAAGCCATAACCACGGAAACCGCCGCCTCGTCCGACCACTCGACCTTCGTTTCCGCCAGTTTTCCGTCCACGCATGCCAGCATGACTTCGACAAGATCGCTCTTCAAAAGCGGCAGCACCACCTGCGTCTCCGGGTCGCCAAACCGCGCGTTGAACTCGACCACCTTCGGCCCCTTCGCGGTAATCATCAGCCCCGCATACAGGCATCCCTTGAACGGACGGCCTTCCTTTTTCATGCCCTCGATAGTGGGCTTCAGGATTTCCTCCATCACACGCTCGGCAAGCTCCGGCGTGATGACCGGCGCGGGCGCGTAAGCTCCCATGCCGCCCGTGTTCAGGCCCTCGTCGCCGTCGTTCACGCGCTTATGATCCTGCGACGCACGCATGGCAACGATAGTCTCGCCGTCGGTAAACGCCAGCATGGAGGCTTCCTCTCCCTCCATGAATTCCTCGATGACGACGCGATTCCCCGCGTCGCCGAAAGCCTTCTCCTTCATCAAAAGGTCGATAGCCTCGACGGCCTCGTCCGCCGTCTTCGTCAGAATTACGCCCTTGCCCGCCGCAAGACCGTCCGCCTTGATTGCGAAAGGCTGACGCATCTGCCGGACATAAACGTGGGCGCGGGCCGGGTCGCCGAAGACTTCGCTGCGCGCCGTGGGAATGCCATAGCGGCGCATGACGACCTTCGCGTAGACCTTCGAGCCTTCCAGCTCGGCGGCGTCCTTCGTCGGGCCGAAAGCTTTGATTCCCGCCGCCGTCAGCGCATCCACGACGCCGTTCACCAGCGGAACCTCAGGCCCGACCACCACCAGACCGATATTCTTCTCTTTCGCCAACGCAACGATTGCGTCGTTATCCTCGACGGAAATGCCGGAAACGCACTCGGCAAAGTTCGCAATGCCGGGATTGCCCGGAACGGCGTACAACTTATCCGTATGTTTGCTTTGGCTGAGTTTCCACGCCAGCGCGTGCTCGCGCCCGCCGCTGCCGATCAACAAAATATTCATATCGCAATTCTCTCCATTTATTTATCAATCTGCGTCTTCAGATATGCCTGAATGTGCGCGTCATAATCCGCCGTATGCGCGAACGCTTCCTGGGCGAGCTGCATCCGCAGCATCCCGCTGGTCGCGCCGTCCGAAAGAATCGCCTGCGCCACCTCGTCGTAACGTGCGGGATTCGTCACCACCGTGACAAACTTGAAGTTCTTCGCCGCCGCACGAATCATCGCCGGACCGCCGATGTCGATATTCTCAATGGCCTCGGCCAGCGTCACGCCCGGCTTCGCCACCGTTTCCTTGAACGGATACAAATTAACCGCCACGAGATCGATGGGGATAATCTTATGCTCCTTCATCGACTGCTGGTGCGCCGGATTGTCCCGCACCGCAAGGATTCCGCCGTGAATATATGGGTTCAGCGTCTTGACGCGTCCGTCCATGATTTCGGGAAATCCCGTCACGTCGCTGACGTAGAGCACGGGAATCCCCGCCTCCTTCAGCGCGCGCATCGTGCCGCCGGTGGATACAATCTCGACGCCCGCCGCATTGAGCTTCTGCGCAAACTCGACGACCCCCGTCTTGTCCGAAACGCTGATCAGCGCCCGTTTGATTTTCATAATCGCGCCCTCCTAATTGATTTGTTATTCCAAGATCCGTACTTTCCGTCCTTCGATTTTCAGCTTACCCTTCAAAAACAACTCGATTGCTCTCGGGTACAGCTTATGCTCCTGCTCCAATACCCGCGCCGCCAATGTGTCCTCATCGTCGCCGTCCAGCACCGGCACCGCCGTCTGCAAAATAATCGGGCCGGAATCCATGCCCTCGTCGACGAAATGGATCGTGCAGCCGGACACCTTGACGCCGTATGCCAGCACGTCCCGATGGGCATGAGCGCCGCCGAAGGACGGCAGCAGCGACGGGTGAATGTTCAATATCCGCCCCGGAAACTCATGGACGAAATACGGACTCAAGATCCGCATGAAGCCCGCTAAAATTACAAGCGTAACGCCGTGCGCCCGCAATTTCTCGACAAGCGCTTCCTCGAAAGCCTGTTTTTCCGTATACTTTTTCCGGTCGACGCAGAAATGCGGAATTCCCGCCTTTTCCGCGCGCTCCAACGCCTTCGCGTCGGGCTTGTCCGTCAATACCACGCCGACGGGCGCGGGAATCTGTCCGCTGTCTACCGCCGCCAAAATGGATTGCAGATTCGTACCGCGTCCCGAGCAGAGCACGCCCAATATCTCTTTAGCCATTAAACACTCCGCCTTTGAGCACAACCTCGCCGCTTCTCGTCACGCGGCCGATCCGATACGACGTCTCGCCCGCTTTGGCAAGCGCCGCCATCACAGCGTCGGCGTCCTTCGCGCCGACCATCAGGATCATGCCGACGCCCATATTGAAGGTGCGGTACATCTCCGGCCACTCGACGCCGCCCCATTCCTGGAGCAATTTGAAAATCGGCGGCATCTTCCACGTAGACGTGTCGATTTCCACGCCGAAGCCCTCCGGCAAAGCGCGCGGGATATTATCGTAAAACCCGCCGCCCGTAATATGCACCATGCCGTGCAAACGAAAATCGCGGATCAGCGGCAGGCAGACCCGCGGATAGAGCCTCGTCGGAGTCAGCAAGACCTCGCCCAGCGTTTTCTCGCCGAATTCCGCAATATGCTCGTCGCCCTTAAAGCCCTTGACCTCAAAAACAATTTTCCTCACGAGAGAAAAGCCGTTGGAATGAATCCCGGAGGACGGCAGCCCGATCAGCACGTCGCCTTCCTGCACGCGTTTTTCCGTGATAATCTCGGACTTCTCCACGGCGCCGACGGCAAAGCCCGCAATATCGTATTCGCCGTCGGGATAAAAGCCGTTCATTTCCGCCGTCTCGCCGCCGATCAGCGCGCAGCCGGACTCTTTGCAGGCCGCCGCGACGCCCTTGACGACCGTGGCCACCTGTTCCGGGTCAAGCTTACCCACCGCCAGATAGTCGAGGAAAAACAGCGGTTCCGCGCCCTGCACGAGAATATCGTTGACGCACATCGCCACCGCATCCTGTCCGACGGTGTCATGCTTGTTGAGCAGAAACGCCAGCTTCAGCTTTGTGCCGACGCCGTCCGTACCGGAAACCAACACCGGCTCCTTGAACTTCTTGACGTCCAGCGCAAAGAGCCCGCCGAAGCCGCCGAGGTCGCCCAGCACCTCCGGACGGTACGTCGCCCGCACGCTGTCCTTGATGAGCTGCACGGAACGGTTGCCCGCGTCGATATCGACGCCCGCGTCGCGATAGGTCAGATTCGCCGCCATTGTCAGCGCTCCTCGCCCGTCAGGCGGCGCAGCATTTCCTTGTATGCATCCTCCACGTTGCCGAGGTCGCGACGGAAGCGATCCTTGTCGAGTTTCTCATGGGTGTCGCTGTCCCAGAAACGGCAGTTGTCCGGCGAAATCTCGTCGCCGAGCACGATTTTTCCGTCGAGACGGCCAAATTCCAGCTTGAAGTCGATCAAATCGACTTTCTTCTGCTTCAAAAACGCCTTCAAAATATCGTTGACCTTCAGCGCCAGTTTTTCAACCTCGGCGACTTCCTCCTTCGTCGCAAGGCCGAGCGCCGCGATATGATAATTGTTCATGAAGGGGTCCCCGAGGTCGTCGTTCTTGTAGCAGAACTCCACCGTCGAGATTTTCAGCGGCGTGCCTTCCTTCACGCCGAAGCGCTGGGAAAAGCTGCCCGCCGCCACGTTCCGCACGATAACCTCCAGCGGAATCATATCGAGCTTCTTGACAAGCATTTCCCGCTCGCCCGTCACTTGGACGAGATGCGTCTTGACGCCTTCCTTCTCCAAGAGCTTGAAGAAGAACTCCGTCATCTTGTTGTTCATCACGCCTTTGTCGGCGATGGTGCCTTTCTTCGCGCCATTGCCGGCCGTCGCGTCGTCCTTGTAATAGACAAGCAGTTCGTCCGCCTTGTCCGTCGCGTACATGATCTTTGCCTTGCCCTCATAAAGAGCTTCTTTCTTTTCCATTCTTTTCCGTTCCTCCAATTTCATTCATTGTGATAATAAAAGTACAAAAAGCAGCCCGTATCACATCTGCGATGCGACATAGGCTGCTTTTTTCTCCACTTCTTTCGCCAAGTTCTCGCGATGAGACTTGAGCTTGTCCGCAAGATCCGCGTCTTTGAGCGCCAAAACCTGCACGGCGAAAAGCGCTGCGTTTTTCGCGCCGTTGACCGCCATCGTCGCCACAGGAATGCCCGAAGGCATCTGCACCGTTGCCAAAAGCGCGTCCATGCCGTTCAACGGCGTCGCGTTGATGGGAACGCCGATCACGGGGAGCACCGTATGGCTGGCCACCACGCCCGCCAGATGCGCCGCACCGCCAGCCGCCGCGATAAACACGCCGACGCCGCGCTCAGAGGCCGTCTTCACCCAGTTTTCCACCCGAGCCGGCGTCCGATGCGCCGAAGCCACCGTCACCTCAACCTCAACGCCGAACTGTTTCAGCGTTTCCGCCGCGGGTTTCATAATCGGCCAGTCCGAATCGCTCCCGATAATGATAGAAACCTTCATAAATAATCATCTCCCAGTATGTGTAACCGTTCTTCTACATCATAGCGAAAGACGGGAAAGCTGTCAACGAAAACTCAATGCAACGGCATTTCGCTTGCATGTTCGTTTATTCTGTAGTACAATCTTTTACGAAAAGGTGTTTGCCATAAATGGTAGGCGGTTGGCCCTCTTCGGAGGGACTGTTGCCCTCCGATGTTATAGAAACCCGCAAGGGAATCTGCGAAGGAGGGAGTTGATGCCATGACGATGTTGGAGCTTTTGGCCGTTCTCGGCTATACGGCAACAATATTCGCTCTTGGATATACACTTGGCATAAGTGCCAACAAACAGAAATGACCGCCACGGGCTCAAAATCGTGCGGTCATTCTGACTGAATGATATGGGCTGACCGTTTACCGGCAGCACCTTTTCTTTGTGTATATTATATCTTTTTCCCATTTTCTCGTCAAGCGCCGTCCTTTTTCAAAAAGTACGACAGCTTCTTATCCGTCCGCAACGCAAACTCCCCTGCCGCCGCTAAATCGGCTCCATCGGGATGCCCGACGGATGTTTTCCAGCCTTGCGCCTTTGCATGAGGATCTGCCGGCTTTTCCGCCTCCAGCTTCGCACGTTTCTCACGTACAGCCTCCGGCACTTGCCCCTGACACTCGAACACGTTCAGCACGCGGCAGTCCCTGCCGAGGCGCGCCGCCGCACGGGCAAACGCCGTCACTGAATGCTCGCTCCGGTTGTCCGCCGCATGGGTTTCCAACAGAGCGACGTTGACGCCTTCCAAGCGCGAAAGGTACGCCGCCGCTTTCGGATCAGGGCCGCCGCGCCAAAGCCAGTAACCCACCGCCACCGCGTCGAAGCCTTCCGGCGCCACCGCGTCCTCGACGCGGACCAGCGTTCCTCCCACCGCCTCGCAAAACGCTTCCGCTACTTTTTTTGTATTCCCCGTAACGGAAGAATAAACCACCAGCCAACGATTCATACCGATTCCCCTTCCCGTCGTCCATTGTACCACATTTCGCACCATGAAAAAACGACGACGCCATTTTAGCGCCGCCGTGTTTTATGCCTGTTCCTTTTCCGATGCCGCCATTTCCCGCCGCGATTGCTGCGGCTTTTCCAAAGAACGATACAGCCATTGAAGTTCCGTCCTCGTTTGCAGGCTTGCATGCCAGCGCGGCCCGTGCGCCGCCGCGAGCAGACTGCCCGTCAGATGACGCAGCGCTCCCGGACATACCAAGCGCATCCATCGCTGCATATTCGGATTCAGCGCGTATGCGCGGGCCATGTCTTCATACATCCAGTTTTCCAGACCTTGACAAAGCGCGTCCCATTGGCAGCTTCGCGCCACATACGCCGCTAAAGCCATTGCGCCGCGCCGCCCGTGGGCTGCCATTCCTCCGATGAAAAGCGGATTCATCGCCTCGCTGCGGAAACGCCTCCGAATTTCCTCCGAATCCTCGGAAAGCACCCGTCGTCTGCGGGGCCAAACATATCGAAGAGTCGGCGAATCTCCCGACCTCAGCCATGCCGACGCTTCGTCCGAGACCCGCAAAAGCAATGACGCAAGTCCCGCTTTATCCGCGCATCCGTCCTCCGCAGCCACGGCCGCCAACACAGATTTCCCGGAGTAATCCTCCCAATCCATGATTGCCAGCAGCTTCCGAACCCTGTCCAGCAAAGCGTCATAACATTGGCTGTAGGTCTGCTCCTCTTCCGTCATCAATCCCGGATGCTCGCAAAGCTCCTCCGGCGTATAGCCTGACTTTGCCGCAAAAAAACGAAGCAGTTCGCCCAACGCGCCGCATCCTTCATGCGCCAACAGCAACAGATATTCCACTCTCGCCGCACCGGCAGGAAGGTCGCCCCTCGCAAGCCCCGTCCGTATCGGGGTATGTTTCAGTTCGCAAACCGTGCGGTAAAGCGCCGCCGCATAGGCGTCAAACTCCCAGTCTTCCGCCCGACCGTCGGAAAAATGACAAATGACGGCCTGCTTTCTGACCTTTTCTTTGATGACTTCCAAATCCCACGGCTCAATCACGCGCAGATGAAAATACGCCGTCAGCACATATTCCATCTGCTCCAGCGCGCCAAAACTTCCCGCCATCCGCATGGGAGGATATAGATATTCCGATCTTCGTCTGTCCATATTCGTTCCTTTGGGAAAAAAGAGCTACCGCAGAAATCCGGCGGCAGCTCTCCTCCTTTACACTACACTATACTCTTATTTAGCCTGCAGTACATCCCAAGCCTCGTTGGCGCGTGCAACATACAGCTTACGAATCTCGGGGTTCTCGCCAAGGCCGTGCAAATAGGTGCGTACTTTGATGCCTTCCTTCTCAAGGATTGACTTATGGGAATCCGGCTCATCGCCCGCCATGTCGTTGGTCGCATGGTCGCCGGCAACCATCATGATCGGTACAAGCAGTACCTTCTTAAAGCCCTTCCTCTTCAGGCGATGGATAGCATTCTCCAGATTCGGCCACCCCTCGACCGTATAAACGTAAGCGTTACGCATCGGCGGATTCGTCAGATGGAAGCGGCTGTTGATGACCGGATAATAAGCGTTTGCCGGATGCGGCGTGCCGTGCGCCATGAAGAGCACAGCCTCGTCCTTCGCCAGCTTCGCGTCCTTCAGCTCATACTGCAAAGCCTTGACGAAATCCAGCACATCGTCGCGCTGCTCTTCCTGGCCCATCCAATACATCAGCGGCTCGCCCATCGTCATCTTCTTGAAATTGTTCTTATAAAGATTGAACACAGCCGTATCATAAGCGTATTCCATACCCGGAATCACGTCCAGCGAAGTCAGCGCAACGCGAGTGTAGCCTTCCTCCTGAAGCTGCTCCAGCGCCTCCTCCGGCGTCGGATACTTGATGCCTTCTTTCGCCTGGATGCGGTCGATAATAATATGGGAAGTGAACGCCGTCACTACCTTAACGCCCGGATGCGCCGCCTGGATGTCCGCAACTGTCGCTTCAATCGTCTTAGCGCGCGTCTCTTTATAGGTCGTGCCAAAGCTCATGACCACGATAGCGTCCTTGTTCTCCAGATCCTGCAGCTCCGGTGTCGAATGCACCAGCACGCCGATCTGAGCAGCCTGCTTCAACGCGGGCGTCGGGGCCTTGACCTCCTCACTCAGCGTGTACGCCGCCGATGCTGTTGCCGAGAAACCGACCATCGTCGTGCAAGCCAATGAAGCCGCCAAAAGATTCTTCCAGGATTTCCTCATACTAACCTCTCCTCATCTAAAATTTAAAAATTTTTAATTACGCCACGACGCGGACAATTTCCACGCCGAATGCTTCTTTGAATTTAGGGATATAGTCGCGCTCCAAAAGCGAACGCTGCATAAAGCTCCTCGCCACCACTAAAAGCGACTGCGCGTTCTTCGTCAGATTCGGCAGTTCCGCGATATGCTTCGCATACGCTTCTTCCCCGATTGACGTGCGGAGCTTCTTCAATCCTTCCGAGAGCTCCGGGCTTTTCGCAGCGAGCCTCGCTTCAAGCGGCGTCATCTCCACAGCCGAAAGATGCGGGTCGGCGCACCATTCTTCCTCGACGTCACGCGAAGCCGGACTTGCTGCCGCCGGCATCTTCAGCGGCTTCAGGCCTTTTGCCTCCAACGTTTCCATAATCACTCCACCTTTCTCTATAAAATTATTTATCTCCATGCCTTACGGCAATATGGAAAAAAGGAAGCCTCCAAAATCCTCTTCGGAGGCCCGCCGCAAACGCGACGAAGGTAAAAATGTATGAGCAATGTTTCTCCATAGAGCTGAAACCATGGAGAAAACCTTCCGACAAACGTCACCCTCGCAAAAAAGAGGAGGGAGGCCGGGGGAATCCCCCCGGCCCGGGCCGCAGAGCGACCCGAAAAAATGAATGAAATGTATGAGCAGTGCTTCCCTATGGAGCTGAAAAACCATAGGGAAAACCTTTCGCCTGTTTCATGGTCGCCGTCGGAGCATCAAAAAAGCTCTTTTCCGCGAACGGAAAAGAGCTATATATCGCGCACGAAAAGACGTCCGGAAATCCGGCGTCCCGTCGAAGCACTTCTCAGAATCTCCTTCCCCATCCCTCGCAGGTTTTAACGGCGATCGTCGATTGGGCAGTTCTCCTGGCTCCAGGTCATCGCTCGTCTGCGTCTTCCCAAGGCTTTACCCCAGTGACGGATTGCAGATCTGCTCGCTGATACAGTGGCGGGACCGCGCCGGCCTTCAACCGGCTTTTCTATTAAGTCTTCGACACCCAATCCAAATCCATATTCGATTTTCAAAGTCAACTCCCGCTGACATTGCAATCTTAACACCACGCCGCGCCGATGTCAATACCTTTCTGAAAATCTGCTGATTGTTTCATAGATGGCAAAACAACGGAGTGCCATTAAGATGTTCAGATTGTGTAAAACCACGCGCCCTGCTGAAGATCGCGTTCGCAGAAGGTTTCCCCGTCGCTCTCATCGATTTGAAGCTCCTGATTCTTGATGCTGACGCGAGTATTTGGCTTGATCGGTCTCGTAATGAAGGAGTTGCCGCCGATGACGGAGTTTCGCCCGATAACGGTCTCTCCGCCTAAAATCGAAGCGCCGGAATAAATCGTGACGTTGTCCTCGATCGTCGGATGCCGCTTGACGCCTTTGAGCTTCTGCCCGCCTCGGGTGGAAAGCGCGCCGATGGTGACGCCCTGATAAATCTTGACATGCTCGCCGATGACGGAAGTCTCTCCGATGACGACGCCCGTAGCATGGTCGATAAAGAAATAGCGTCCGATGGTCGCCCCCGGATGGATATCCACCCCCGTACGGGCGTGGGCATACTCCGTCATCATGCGCGGTATGAGCGGAACGCGAAGCAGGAAAAGCTCATGGGCAATCCTGTATATGGTAATAGCCAAAAGCCCTGGATAAGCAAGAACGATCTCCTCCATACTCTTTGCCGCCGGGTCACCGTCAAAAGTAGCTTCAAGATCGGTATTGACCAGTTCACGGAGCGCGGGAATGCGATGCAGGAACGCCAGCACCAGACGCAGCGCCTCCCTGCGAACCGCAGGTTCATCCGCCTCCTCAAAATCCGGCTGCCCGCGCAGAACGCCCGCGACCTGCCGCGTCAACTGGAACTCGATTTCCTCAATAAAAAAAGACAGATTCCGTTCATCGTCGTGCGGGGTGTAGGATTTTTTCCGGTAATAGCCCGGAAAGAGAATGCGCAAAAGTTTCTGCACGACGCCGACGACGGCTTTTTCGTCAATCTGCGTCGACACCTCGCGCCGGTCGATGGGCCGCCCCTGATCGTAATCGGCGAGGATTTCCCGGACCACGTCCTGCATCTCGTTTTCTTTGGCAATGCTCATGACAGCTTTCCTTCCTTATCGGTTTTCAGCTATTATATGCCCTCGGAGGTATCAGCGTCAAGAAAAGACGCGACAAAGCAAAAACCATGTTATAATATTTTCAGTGGCTAAGCCCGTCAAGATAGTATGAGATTACTGCCGAAGGAAGGAAAACCGACAATGAGCAAAGAAAATACGCACTGCGCAGGACTGCCGCCAAGCGTGGACAAGCGCTCCCGCATACTGATTTTAGGCTCGATGCCGGGAGCGGCTTCGCTGGCGGCGCAGGAATATTATGCGCACCCAATGAACCGTTTTTGGCCTTTGATGACAAAGCTGCTGAAGGAAACCGAAACGCCCCCGGAATACGGCGCCCGTCTGAAAATGCTGCTCCGCCATCATGTGGCACTCTGGGACGCGATAGATACCTGCGACCGTGCCGGCAGTCTGGATTCCGACATTCGCAACGCCACGGCAAACGATTTTACGGCGTTCCTCCAGATGTGGCCCAATATCCGCACCATCGGACTGAACGGAGGCACCGCTTACGCTACTTTCGCAAAAGCGAATCGCCCGCTGCTGACCCGTTCCGATTTACGCATCCTGAAGCTCCCTTCCACCAGTCCTGCAAACGCCCGCTGGCGTATGGACGATCTGCTTCGCGCATGGAGCGAGCTGTTTGCCTAATATGCTATTTTGTCTACGTTGTCTGCGTCGAAAGCCTCATTGTTTAATTCTTTGAAAAATTATAGAAAAATCTGCTTTTTTTAAGAATATTTTATGATATAATATGATTGTATATGACTATAACGAATCGGCACTGCAAAAGGAGGAATTACTTTGCGATCCTTACCTGTAGAAGAGCTCCAGCCGGGCATGATCCTCGCGCGTTCGATCATCAACGACGAGATGATGGTCATTCTTTCCGAGGGAACGCTCCTCTCCAAGGCGCATATCACCCGCCTCGCTTTTTTAGACATTCCGTTCGTTTATGTCAAAGACGAATACGAGCTGAGCGAAGCGTTTCAGAATGTGTCCGCGCTTTTCGACGACGGCAGCGCTTTTGTCTCCGAATACAAGGACGTTATTCATGAAGCCCGCTCGATTTTCGAGGAAGCTAAAAGCAGCGGCAAGGCCCCTGTCGAAAAATCCAAAGAGGTCGTCAAGGGCACCATCGCCCCGATGGCCAAGCAGAGCGGCGTCATGGACTATCTGCTGGAAGTCAATCACCTGGCGACCGACGTTTACAACCACTCAGTTCGCGTTTCGATTATTTCGGGCGTTCTCGCGAAATGGATGCAGCTGCCCCAAAATGAGACGCAGGAAGTGATTCTTGCCGGTTTCCTGCACGACATCGGAAAAACGAGATTCCCGGAGCGTCTGTTGGACAAACGCATAGAGACCCTGTCCGGCGAGGATCGCGAAGCCTACGAGCAGCACACGGTGGACGGCCAGATGATTCTGTCGGCCAGCTCCGGATTGTCTGAAGCTGTGAAACGCGTGGCGCTGCAGCATCACGAAGCGATGGACGGCACCGGGTTCCCCTTCGGCATCGGCGGCAACGACATCCACCTATACGCGCGCATGATTGCCGTAGCCGATCTCTACGACAACATCACCACCGAACGGGAGGGCTTCCGCAAGGAAACGCCGTTTGTCGCTATCGACAAAATCACGGCAGAGATGTACACGAAGCTCGATCCTACCGTCTGCGTCCCGTTCCTGTCCAATCTGAAGGACTCTTTCCTCGGCTCGCGCGTCTACCTCTCCAACGGGCTTTCGGGCACGATCGTCCGCTACGCGAACGATTACGCGGCGCGGCCCCTGATCCGCGTC
>JAEEGK010020590.1_pt1 | contig 14011 bp, 6 predicted proteins | sample 8958771 | NCBI WGS metagenome assembly JAEEGK01 (sample SAMN16246547, study PRJNA631951) | gut metagenome | biome: gut microbiome; feature: rumen; material: SC-attached | host: Bos | place: Iran: Karaj | collected 2018-10
CGTTCAGACGATAGGTCCGGATGAATTGCGCCGTGGTCATTCCCAGTGCGTTCTGGATCTTTTCGTTCAACGTACTGCGGTTCGTGTCCATCGCATCCGCGAGCGCATGGACATCGAGGTCCGGATTCTTGTAGAGTTTCTGGATGGCGTCCAGAAGCATTGCGGAGAAATCGGTGTCCTTATTTGATAACGTGCTGGACAGCAGCGTGTTGTGGCTGGCGATCATCTCGTTCTGTTTTTGCAGCAGCGCATTCTGCTCCGAGAGTTCATCCGCCTTTCTCTCCAGTTCCTCTTTCTTTTCCTTCAGCTCTTTGGTCTGCCGGTCCACTTCCTGTTGCAACAGGTCTCTTTTCCGCTTGAGGGAGCGCGTGTACCAGCGCACGAACAGATAAGCGAGGAGGGCGAGGAACAGCAGGACAAGCAGCCGGAACCACCACCGGTTGTACAGGACGGGGATGACTTCCAATGTCTTCTCATCCTGGGACAGGACATTCCCGTTCTTGTCCACGGCCCGGATCTGGACCTTGTATTTCCCGCCCGGGATGTGACCGTATTTGATGTGGGTGTCGTTTTCAAAGACGGGCGTCCAGTCTTTGCCCAGCGGCAGGATCCGGGTTTCGTAGTGCTTGTCCGCATCCAGGGAGTAGGACAGGTCTGAGAATTTCAGCGTGAAATCGAGATTCATCTCGTCCTTGCTGACGACGTCCGTAAACGAAAGGTTGTGGAAATTCCCTTTCGTCCAATACCCGGAAATGACAACATCGGGCTTGTTTCCGGATTCATGCCGGATATGACCGGACCGGAGGATGCTGAGCCCTTCCTTCTGGCCGAAATAGATGGTCCCGTTCTCTCCTTTCACGCAGCTGTTTTCACAGAAGGCCATGGATTTGAGTCCGTCCTGCAAGCCGTAACTGGTTACCTCCCCGGCCTGCGTGTCGAGGCGGGAGAGACCGTTTTCGGTGGTGATCCAAAGATACGTTCCGTCTAACAGGAGACCGGTGATCTGATTGTCCGCCAGCCCGTCCGTCTCCGAATATACCGTGATGTCCGGTTTTTCCGACAGGCAGTCATCCAGTTTGTAGAGCCCTTTTCCATAGGTCCCTGCCCAAAGAGTGCTTCCGTCCGGAACAAGCGACATGCTGACAGGGAAAGCCTCCGTTGTTTTGGATTCCAACGTCTCCAGGTCTATGACGCTCAGCCCTTCGATACTGCTTACCCATAATTTGCCCGACGTAAGGCATGTTCCGAAACAGGATGAAATCTTTCCGGGGTATCGGGTATAGGAGGATTTACCCAGGTCATAGATGTATAACCCGTTGTGGGCGGTGATCCAGATATAGTCGTTGATATTGTCATAAGTCATTCCGAAAATGACGTCGATGCTTCTTGCCGTTTCCGATGTATGTCCATCCGGGTTGTGGATGGAATCGGTACCGGACATGCTGGTATAGTTCAGGTGTCCGTCTACGGTGCCCATCCAGATCCGCCCACGTCCATCTTCGCAAAACGCCGTGATCGAATTGTCGGCGAGTGCGGAATTGTTCCTGTTATAGTTCCGGAATACCAGGTCGTTGACCTGCCGGCACAGGCCGTATCCGGTAGTAGACAGCCACAAGACGCCCCTGCTGTCAATGAGCATCGCTCGGACCGGCGTCGATGGAATGGAGGAGGTGGTGCTCTCTATATGTGAAAGATTGGTGATCTGGATCGGTTTTCTTTGGATGACGGCCAGTCCTTCCGCTTCAAGTCCGACCCAAATCTGCCTGTCCCGGGTTACGATGCTCCGCACCATTTCTCCCGGAAGGAGGGCGTTCCCATAAGCATTGGGATGGGAGCTGTATGTGTCGAAGGAGTGATCGGCGGCGTTGTATATGCTGATTCCACCCAGTGTACCGACCATGACATCTCCCTCCGGAGAGAGGCACAGTCCGGTGATTTCATCATTCGGAAGGGAGTGCCGGTCCGATTCGGAATGGAAATAGCAGGCCTGTTTGCCGGAAGCGATGTTAACCCTGTAGAGTCCCCTCAGCGTCCCGATCCATACATCATTCCCGGAACGTAAATACGCGGTAGCCTTGTTGTCTTCCCCGATGTCAACGCCCGGCAGGATCGCGGACAGGGACAGACCCCTGTCCGCGATATGCCTGACCTTGTAGAAGTGGCCGCCCAGGGATATCCACGCGGATCCGTCTTCCTCGACATCGTCGATCCTGGACATGAGGCTGGCGTTGGATACGTCACAGTGCAGGGAGTCGACCAGGATCCGGTTTCCCTCGTCGGCGAAGGCCACCCTGAACAGGTAGTCGTCCGAGACGAACCACATGCATCCGTTGGCGTCCCTGTTCACATCTCCTGGAGAATGGGAGAGCCGCCACTCCCTGGACATTCCGGGAAACGCATCGACCAGGGCAAGCGATTTCAGGTCCAGGATGTTCATGCCACCCGCCGTGGGGACCCACAATCTTCCGAAGCCATCTTCACTGCACTGGTTGACAAAGTCATTGATAAATGCCGGGTCCGTCTTAGCCGTGAACTTGATGAAGGAATCGCCGTCGTATCGGACCAGGCCCCCGCCGAAGGTGCTGATCCAGGCGTATCCCTTGCTGTCGAAATAAATCCGGTTGACATCCTGGTCCGGAAGTCCGCTCTGCCTGGTCAATCTATTGATGACCAGGTAGTCTTCCGCGTCCGTTTCGGCATGAAGCTCTCCGGGGAGAAGCACCAGGCAGAAAAAAAATGCCAACAAAAAATCCACCCGCTTTGATAAAATATCTACCATATCTTTTTTTTTATCCGCAATGCCCACGGCAAAGATGAGTATTTTTGCAAAAACGGACAACACCAACCGCAAAAAATCAACACCATCAATTCTAATAACTTCTCTTTTATGAAAGTCTTCAACACCATTCGCTGCCTTTTCCTCGCAGGACTGTTGATGGTTTCCGGGGCGGAAGCCTTCGCCCAGAACGTCGCGGTCAGGGGAAAAGTTACCGATTCGCGTGGCGAACCCGTCATCGGAGCCACGGTCATGCTCAGCAGTAACCAGACTGTTGGAACACAAACCGACTTGGACGGTTACTATTCGATTACCGTTCCGTCCAATTCTTCCCTCATTTTCTCCTGTGTCGGCTATGCGACCCAGACGATCGCGCTGGCCGGGCGTTCTGTCATCGACATCGTATTGGCAGAGGACACGGAATTCCTGGAGGAGACCGTGGTCATCGGTTACGGTGTCCAGCGCAAGAGCGACGTCACGGGCGCCATTGCTTCCGTGAAGGAATCCGACCTGGAGAACCGCACGGCGACCGATGTCGCCCAGGCCCTTCAGGGCAAGGCGGCCGGCGTCCAGATCGTGAACTCGTCCGGTGCTCCGGGTGCCGCGTCCTCCATCCAGATCCGCGGTTATTCCTCGAACTCCAAGACCTCTCCGCTCATGATTGTGGACGGTCTCAAGGTCAATGACATCAGCTACCTGGATCCGGAATCCATTGCCTCCATCGAAATCCTGAAGGACGCCGCCTCCGCCGCCATCTATGGTGTCGAAGCCGGTAACGGCGTCGTGCTCGTCACGACGAAGTCGGGCCAGAAGGGTTCCGGCCGCGTCTTCTACAACTTCCAGCACTCCATCCAGAATGTCGCGCACCTGCCCGAGATGATGAACGCGAAGGAGTACATGGACTACATGATACTCGCCGGCGCTGCGACCCAGGACGGTTTCGGCTACGACGGCAAGACCGACACCAAGTGGACGGACTACATGCTTGAGACCGGTCACCAGAATCGCCACACCGTCGGCGTGGAAGGCGGCAACGACCGGGCCAAGTTCTACACGTCCCTGTCCTATACCGATAATAATGGTATCGTCAAGGGCGACAAGGATATCTTCAAGCGCCTGGTCGGCCAGATCAACGCCGAGTACAAAGTCAAGGACTGGCTGACCGTCGGTGTCAACACCACCATCGACCGGAGCGTGCGTCGGGCTGTTTCCGAAAGCTCTTCCATTTCCGAGTCCGTCATGGGCGCCATGTTCGTCCATGATCCTACCACTCCGTACATCTATGACGACAATGCCATCCCCGCCCGCGTCCAGGCCATGATCAACGACAGGATCCCCCGCGATCCCAACGGCCATGTCTATGGCATTTCCGCTTTCAACGAGACGAGCTACATGTGGCACCCGCAGGCCATCCTGGACCGCCAGGACACCGAGACGCAGAGCTTCCGCACGCGTGGTACCGCCTATGCGAACCTGTCGCCGATTCCGGGACTGGTCATCACCTCCCGCTTCGGCTTCCAGGGAGGTTACAGCCACACCAATACCTACAACCACGAGGTCTACATCAGCTCGAAGACCAACCAGGCCATGTCCATTTCGGGCTCGACAAACGACCGCCTGTACTATCAGTGGGAGAATTTCGCCAACTACAACAAGTCGTTCGGCAAGCACGATTTCACCGTGATGGCGGGTATGTCCTACCAGCAGACCAACACGGACAATCTCCGCGGCACCGCCTACGTCCTCTCCAGCGACGACCCTAATTTCCGCTACCTCGACAACGCCGTGAACAACGCGAACATGTCGATCGGCGGACAGCCGGAGGTCCGGGCCAACATGTCCTACTTCGGCCGTCTCGGCTGGTCCTATGCGAACCGGTACTTCGTCCAGGCCAACTTCCGCGCCGATGCCTACGACAGTTCCAAGCTGGACAAGAACCACCGCTGGGGCTACTTCCCGTCCGTCTCCGCCGGTTGGACCGTCAGCAACGAACCCTTCATGCAGGGTGTCAAGGATGCGATGAACCTTTCCTTCCTGAAGCTGCGCGCTTCCTGGGGTGTGAACGGTAATGTCAATGCCCTGGGCGCGTATCAGTACGCTTCCTCCTTGGAAACCAACAAGAACTATGGTTACAACCTGAACGGCACGTTCCTGGTGGGTGTCCGTCCTTCCAAGGTCCTGCCGAACCCGAACATCAAATGGGAAACTTCCCGCCAGGTGGATGTGGGTATGGACCTGCGCATGTTCAGCGAGCGGCTCACCTTCTCCGTGGACTGGTATAACAAGGATACGCATGACTTGCTCACCAGCACGACGGCTCCGGCCAACACGGGAGCGGAGACGGTCTATGTCAACGCCGGTCTCGTGAACAACCACGGTACGGAGTTCGAACTGGGCTGGAAAGACACTATCGGTGAATTCAGCTACGGCATCAGCGGAAACCTCTCTACGGTCCACAACAAGGTCGTGAAGGGCACTTCCAAAGACCGGGTCCCGGGCCAGAAGATCTGGAGTTCCTACGACGTGACTTACTTTGAGGAAGGTTATCCGCTCTGGTATCTGCGCACCTTCATGGTGGACCATGTCGATCAGACTACCGGTGCGGCCGTGTACAAGGATTTCAATAATGATGGCGCGATTACTCCGGACGACCGTGACTTCGCCGGCAGCGGCATTCCCGATTTCACCTACGGTGTCACGCTCAATGCGGCTTTCAAGGGCTTTGACTTGCTGGTGCTGGGCGCCGGTTCCCAGGGTGCCGAACTGCTCTACGCCGTGACCCGTGCCGACGCGCTGCAGCAGAACACGCTCAAGATTTTCTATAAGGATGCCTGGCAGAATGCCTCCTCCTCCGGTTACAAGTATCCGAAGCCGGACAGCAGCGACAAATTCTACCGTTGTTCCAACATGCGAGTCTACGACGCCTCTTTCTTCAAGATCAAGCAGATCCAGCTGGGGTACACCCTGCCGCGCAGACTCGTCAAGAAGATTGCGATGAGTTCCCTCCGTGCCTATGTTTCCCTGGATGACTGGTTCACGTTCACGAAGTATCCGGGCCTCGATCCGGAGACCAGCCATGCCGGCTCCTCCGCATCCGGTCTGGGTGTCGACTACGGTTCATACCCGATTTCCAAGAAACTGGTCTTTGGTGTCAATGTTTCCTTCTAAAACTGCTTCCTCATGAAAAGAATATATACAGTCCTGTCGATTGCCGCACTTGTCCTGGCGGCCGGCTCCTGTGAGAAGAACCTCGATATCCCTCAGAAGAGTGTTCTGTCCACCGAGGATTACTACACGAACGCAACCGCGGAAGATGCGGAGGCCCTGATCGGCAGCGTTTACCATCTGTACTGGGGCGGCCGTGACGTGACCTGCGTCAACGGCATCGAAAAGATCCTCTTCCTGAATTGTCTCGACGACGACCATTATCCGGGCGGCGGCTCCTTCTCGGATGCCACGAACCAGTACCAGGAGGCCGGCAGCTACAACGTCACCTCCGCCGACTTCGCGCCGAAGATTGTCTACAAGGGCGTTTACAGCGTCATGTACCACTGCAACCTGATCCTGGAGAAGATTCCCGAGACGAATGACGCCCGCATCAACCGTGTCAAGGCGGAGGCCAACTTCCTCCGTGCGCTGGCGATGTTCGACGCCGTCCGCTGGTGGGGCACCCCGCCGCTTCCGGACCACCTGCTCTCGCAGGATGAATACAACCAGTCCAACAACCCGACCGAGGACTCCATCAAGTGGATTCTCGCCCAGATGAAGGATGCCGCGGAAAAACTTCCCGCCATCTCCGGAAAGGGCCAGCAGGAAGCCTTCGGCGCCCGTATCTCCAAGCATGCGGCGCTCGCATATCGTGGCAAGGTGGGTCTCTGGTACGGACAGAAGTTCAACGATAAGGAAGTGCTGGCCGAGGCGGTCAAGGATCTCAAGACCGTGATCGACTCCGGACTCTACGGCCTTGTCTCCGATATGTTCCTCATCGAGCGTCAGGCTGGCGATTTCTGCGAGGAATATGTCTTCGAGCACAACTCCGGTGACAATGACGGTTTCCCCGGCGATCCGTCGAATGACCTTCGTCACACGTGGACCGGCTGGCCGAGCGGTATCAATCTCCCGAAAGATTTCTTCGGCGGATGGGGCTGGAACGCCGTGTCCAAGGAGTTCGGCGAATTCCTGGCGGCCCATGAAGGCAGTGTCGAGAAGCCGCGCTTCAAGTCCACAATCCACACCTACGAGCAGGTGCTGGCCATGGATTATGCCGATGGCGTGACTCCCGGCATGAAGGATAACGCTGTCATTTACCACAATGCAGGTTATTTCACTTTCCGGGGCCTTGGATGGCTCAGCGAGGCATACGAGGGCACAAGCCCGCCTTTCTGGAAATGGTATAAGGCCAATACCCCCATGCTCCGCTACGCGGAAGTGCTTCTCATGTACGCCGAGGCCAAGTTCCTCGTGGACAATGATGCTGACAAGAGCGGTTTGAAGGCCCTGAATGAGGTCCGCCGTCGCGCCCAGATCCCCGAACTCGCCTCCATGACCTATCAGGACATCAAGGATGAACGCCGCGCCGAACTCTTCTGTGAGCAGGAGCGTTACTTCGACCTGGTCCGCTGGGGCGACGCGCCCACGATGCTTGCGAACAAGGGCAAGAAACTTTACAAGTTCCTCGGCTACAAACCCGGGACCACGGAATGGAACGTTGTCGTGGAAGATGGCCCCGGCAAGGGCTGGCAGGACAAGTACAATCTCCTCCCGTTCCCGTTCGAACAGACTTCCGCCAACCCGAACCTGCAGCAGAATCCCGGCTGGTAATCGTGAACTTAACATCTAAGAATATGAAAACAAGAACCTTGTCCCTCATCGCCCTCGCCGCGCTTGCGCTCGCGTCCTGTGGCAACAACACCCCGGCGCCGGTTGAGGCCGAGCCGGTCAAGATCGAACCCGGTGAGCAGGCTCCGCTTGCGGACCCCGGCCAGCGGAACTTCGGCGGCATGGCCACCGGCGCTCCCCGCGACACCACCGGCATGGCCGCCCGCATGCGGGCGCGGATGGAAGAGATGAACAAGATCCGCACGGTCCATTTCAACGACCTGTCCATGAGCGATCCGTTCATCTATCCGGATCCCGTCACGAAGACATACTACCTGACCTCCTCCGGCGGCCGTCAGTATCGCAGCAAGGACCTGGTCATGTGGGAAGGCCCCTACAATGTCATCGACCTGAGCGGCACCTGGTGCGAGAAGGCGGGCTTCGCCGCGGCGGCGGAGATTCACAAGATCGGCGACTATTACTACTATGCCGGCACCTGGAGCGACCATTCCGACCTCATCCAGCAGGTTCCCCGCCGCTACAATGTGCCCCACAATCAGACCTATCTGCTTCGTGCGGACAATCCCGAGGGTCCGTTCGTCCCGTTCTCCATCACGCCCGGATATGACTACCAGCCGCATGAGTGGGACTGCATCGACGGTACCCTCTACGAAGAGGACGGTCACATCTACATGGTCTTCGTCCATGAGTGGACGCAGCTCATCGACGGCACGATGGACTACATCGAGCTGTCCAAGGACCTGACTCAGACGATCTCCGAGTGGCCTGTGACGATGTTCCGTGCCAGCGAGCTGCCTTGCTGCGGCGAGATGAACGGACTGGGTGAAGCCACTTTCGGCCTGAAGATGCCCGGCTGGGTGACCGACGGCCCGCAGATGTTCCGCACGCAGACGGGCAAGCTGGGCATGCTCTGGTCCACCTGGGGCAAGGAGCGCTACCTCCAGGCCGTGTGTTACTCCGAGTCCGGCAAGATCTCCGGCCCGTGGGTCCAGGAGCCCGAACCGTTCCTCGCGAACAACTCCGGTCACGGCATGCTGTTCCGCACCTTCGAAGGCGAACTCCGCTATGTGGTCCACCACTCGGAAGGCAACGGCCCGCGCAAGCCGCAGTACTGGACGGTCGACGACTCCGGCGACAAGCTGAAGCTCGGCAAGCAGATCATCGTTCCCTAGACCATTGGTTTGGTAAAAATAGGTTGGTTTAAACAAGACAGGAGACATCCGGAAGGGTGTCTCCTGTTGTTTTCAGGCGGATGCCCTTATGGTATGATAACCGGCGGGGCAAGGTTTTCGAGGCTGTGCGGCCTTTCCGCTGCCGCTTTCAGCGGCGGGCGAGGGGCCGCTTTCGTTCCGCCCCGGTTCACCGCGTCATATTCCAGGAACTTTCCGAAGCTGTATCCTTCTCCGCTCAGTTCCATGATCCGCTTGTAAATGGCATGGCGCGAGGGGGCGTTGAAATACTCCACCTGCTGATTCATCATACTGTCTTTGGAAGGCCGCCAAGCGCCATGCAGGACATTGCAGGCGCCTTCGTAAATGCCGACTTCGTCCTTGTACCGTTCATCGGAGAGGAAGGCGCTCCACAGGATGTTCTGCGGATCGTCCGTAAAGTCGACATTGGCGGCCCAGCCGTATTCAGCGTACAGCCGGCGGAAGTAGTCGATGAATTCCTGGTCCGGGCGGGTGTTATGGACCGCGTACTCGTCAGCCAGGAAGGCGAAGCCATGGCCGCCCGCTTCGTGACGGAGGGTCGGACCGAAGGCCTCCGGCGAATTGCCGATGGAGGAGGTGAACGCAATGCCGGACTGCTGGGATTCGCTCATGGTCGTGACGCCTCCATGGTTGATGGAATTCACCAGGACGCTGATGACGAGGTTCCGGGTGTCCTTGATGCCGGGCACCTTGAGCGCATACTCGAAACACTTGTCGGAATTGCCGGTTATGGCGCTGCCGTCCGCCATGACGGAGCCGAGGGCGGTCGTATAGCCCGTACCGGTCTTTCCATGCTTGGAAACCACCTTCACGGCATAGGCATTGAATCGGTTGCGGAATGTCTTGTAGGGTTCGATGGCGAAGAACTCCTCCATGGAGGCCTTCATCATCCGCTCATAAAGGCCGTCCTGGCCCATATCCTTGTCCGTGTAGGCGTCACCGAGGAACACGATGTTGATGCCCTTCCCGACGGTTGCCGTCTGAAGCGTCATCACTTCGCCGTCCCTGGAGTAGTCGGTCGATTCATAGTCGCCGTCCTCCTCCAGCGGGCCGAACAGGTTTTCCAGAACGGAGATGAGCGTAGTCGACGCGGTATACCCGAACCGGTTCCTGGCGGGATCGCTGACCTCCTTTAAACCGCAGTACAGGATGTTCCCGTTCCTGTCAACCACTCTGGCGGACGGAATCCCATTGTCGGTCCAGCAGCAATATTCCATATCGGAGAGGAACTCTTCGGCGACAAAATTGTACCAGCTCTCATAACCTCTCTCCAGGATATAGCTCTCCGGCTTTTTCCCCGCCGCGATCTCCGCCTCCTCATTCGCGTTATGCTTCTGACAGGCTATGATTTCCAGTCCCGCATCGTGGTATTTCTCATACATTCTTTTCAAAATGGGCACCAACTCCTTCGAGTAGGGGCACCAGGCCCCCCAGACGAGCAGGACGGTCGCCTTGTTCCTGGAAACGATGTCATGATAGGGAATCGGTTTTCCGGTAACGATATCCCGGGCTCCCCGTTTGGGCCAGTATGCGGGGATGTCGTAATCGCCGACGGACATAATCTTCCCGGAGGTGGCTTCGTGAAGGTACATGTTGATCAGATAAGCCGCGTCATCCGCGGTCACAAAAGAATCAGGGACCCGTCCTGACAGGCCGGGAAGGTGATTGAGTATCAATCTGAGACCCAGTCCGGCCCAAGAATCGGGAACGGTCCCCGTAAAATTGCAGTCTCCGATTTCCAGCCGGGTCAGGGCGGGACTTTCTCCGAGCGTCTCCGGAAGCGGTCCGGTCATCTGCTCGTTGATGGAAAGGAAGACGGTCTCCAATGGAATACCGGCGAACACATCGGACAGGCTTGTCATGGAGGTACTGTCCAAAATCAGATTCTTCAGGCTTTTCAGCTTGTTGAAACTGGGAGGCAGCGTTCCTGTGACGCCCGTCTCGACCAGGGAGAAGAAGGTGCATGCGGAAAGCCCCTCAAAACAGTCCGGAAACTCTCCTTTAAGGCCAAATTGGAAGAAGCGCAATTCAAGTTCCCGGGTCTCCCGGTTCCATGTTACACCGTTCCATTGATTGATGTGAACCGCCGCATCTCCCCAGTTGGTGGCATTCTGCCAGTTCGGCCCGTCCATGGCATTGTAAATCTCCATCAGAGCTTCACGAATCCGGCTTTCTTCCGGCGACTCGAACGATTCTTGCACGACAGTAACAGTAACGGGGTCGCATCCACCGTCTTCATCCCAGAATGTCACATTTCCTCGCCGCTCGTCTCCGGAGTTGGCATCGACCTTGAACTCCAAAGTCTTGTTCTGGATGCTTCTTGTCCGGAGGAAATGAATCCAGGATTTTGCCGAATCTTCAATCTCCCAGGAGTAATTGACATTGGACTGGACGGGGATTTCAACGATTCCTCCTTCGGCTGGGACGGTCGCGACATCGCCTACGACAAGGATTTTATCTTCCGGAGCGAAGGAGAAATTCAGGTTTTTGATATGGCCGGCCTTGAAGGAAACGGCATCTGAGAGCGTGATTTCCTTTGCAATGCTGATCGTTTCCGGTGTCGTTCCTCCTTCGACTTCCAGAGTCAGTTTGTTCCCTGCGGAAAGCGAGAAGGGTCTCAAAGCGAGATAGAAGCGGGCGGATTCTCCCGCGGGAATGGGGGCCGGATCCTTGACGCTCAATATTACGTACTTGTATACCAGTAACTTGTCGGGATGGGTGGTATAGACGGGTTCGCCATTTGTTAAGTCCAGGGAATAGTAACCGACGATATCACAAGGGGCGGTCAAGGTGATTTTCCGGACATCCAGAGGCTGGTCCGTCCCATTGGTCACATTCACGGCCGCTACGGCCGCCGCCTGATGCATGGCAACTGTCGGAATCTCCTCCGCGGGAACACACCTGGCAACCCCATAAAGCGGCATATTCCTTCCGGCCAGGTGGGCCATGCTGTCGTTGCCGGTCTGGGTCTGCATTACCCTCCCGATCTGGATGTGTGTTTCTTCCTTCTCGGCGGGGCTTTCCACGTCGGCGGTGTAGGGATATAGCAGATACCAGTCGTACTTGCCTCCTGTCAACGCAGCGTCGCCAGTGGCAATGCCCGTTTCCGGATCCTCAATGTAAAACGGGGTGTTCCCGGAATAGGAGGTTGTTCCCGAAGGGGCATAGAAGGCCGAGAGCTTGTCATTGCTTGACCAATGGGTGGACATCCCGTCATTGACGGTCTTGGTTTCATCCACCGTCAGCAGGATGTCGACCGGTCTCCCGGCCGGGGAATCGAAGTCGGTTTCTCTCTGGCATCCGGAGAGAAGAAGAGCGGCCGTCAAAGTCCAGCCTGCAAGAAGATAAACTGTTTTCATGGTTCCGCTGATTAAGGTCGCTAAAAGTCAAGTTCGTCTTCATCCTCGTACCAGTCGTCGATCTGGTTCTTGGACGATTTCAGGAAGTCAGTGTCGAAAGCCACCCGCTCCCATGTGCGGACAGCGGGCGTCATGTATGTTTTTTTCTTGTCCATGGCAGGCGGATTTAAGTGGAGGATTATTGTGGTCGCCGAATAATAGCATTTTCTGTTTAAAAAAGCAAGCCGACAGGCTTTGTTTTTTTGTCCAATGTCCATATCTTTACAAAGACTAACCAATTGACAAGATGCGAATTGACTCATTTTTTCCGGCCGTCCTGCTGGCTGTCGCGCTGGCGGGATGCCGCCCCGCCAATCCCGTCCTCGAGATCGAGGGCGGAAAGATCCAGGGAGTGGAATCTTCCGCCAAAGGGGTCTATGTCTACAAGGGAATCCCTTTCGCCGCCCCGCCCGTCGGGGATTTTCGCTGGAAGGAGCCCCAGCCTGTCATTCCCTGGGAAGGCGTCAAGGTGGCCGACACTTTCGGTCCGGGCGCCATGCAGGCCAAGCATGATTCCAGCAACCCCTGGACCAGTGAGTTCTACTGGGAGGATCCCGAATTCAGCGAAGACTGCCTGTATTTGAATGTCTGGACCCCGGCGCCGGGCAAGACGGACAAGAAGCTGCCGGTTGCCATGTGGATCCACGGCGGAGCCTACACCGGCGGCTGGGGCTATGAGCCCGAATTCGACGGCAAGGTCTGGGCCGAAAAGGGTGTCGTCCTGGTCACGATCAACTACCGGCTCGGCATCTTCGGTTTCCTGGTCCATCCGTTCCTGACGGCGGAGAGCCCGAACCATGTCTCCGGCAATTACGGCATCCTGGACCAGATCGCCGCGCTGCGGTGGATTCATTCGAATATCGCCGCGTTCGGCGGTGATCCTGAGAACATTACGATCCTCGGGCAGAGCGCCGGGGCGGGCAGTGTGAAGACGCTGGTGTCGTCGCCGCTGACCGGGGACCTCATCAAGAAGGCGATCATCCAGAGCGGGGGAGGCGTCAACGTTCCGCCGGCGGGTGCTGCTTCCGGCGGGCCCGGTGCTGGTCGGCCCGGGGCGCCTGCTGCCCAGCCTGCGGTGTCGCAGATGGTCCTGCAGGGCGCTGCCTGGAAGGAGGTCTTCGACTGGGCGGGCTTCGATACCCTGGAGAAGATGCGCGCCGCTTCGACCGAGGAGGTGTTCGGCCTCTCCGCGCGCTATGCCGCCGAGACGGGCAAGCGCGCGCGTCTGGGCACTTCGCCCGTCGTGGACGGATACGTGTCGGTGGAGGGTTTCGATGCCGCCGCCGTGGCCGGGCGCATCAAGGACATCCCTTATATGATCGGGTACACGAAGGATGACATGGGGACTCCCGAGACGGGGATCCGGCGTTTCTGCGAGTTGCGCGAGGCGGCCGGGAAGCCGGCTTTCGCCTATCAGTTTGCGCATGAGTTGCCGGATGACGAGGCGGGTTCGCACGATATGAAGGGGGCGTTCCATTCTTCGGAGCTCTGGTTTATGTTCAAGTCGCTGGACCGGGGCGACCGGCCTTTTACCCAGGCTGACTGGGAGTTGGCGGAGCACGTGGTAAGCTGCTGGACGAATTTCGCGAAGACGGGGGATCCGGGTCTGGGCTGGAAGGCCTATTCGGCTGATGCTCCGGACTTTATGGTGTTCGACCTGAGCGCCGACGGCGCCCGCGACGTCTCCGCCATGGGCACCCCGCTGCCCCGCCTCGCGCAGTAGCCCCGGGGCCCGGCCCTTCGTCCCGGAAAACATGCCATTTCCGGGACAACCCTTGGTTTTAACT
>JAEEGK010020592.1_pt1 | contig 14010 bp, 8 predicted proteins | sample 8958771 | NCBI WGS metagenome assembly JAEEGK01 (sample SAMN16246547, study PRJNA631951) | gut metagenome | biome: gut microbiome; feature: rumen; material: SC-attached | host: Bos | place: Iran: Karaj | collected 2018-10
AACGAGTTCCTTCATAGCTACAAAACTACATTATTTTCTGATAAATAGACAAAGCCTGAGCATTTCACTCGTCCTATACAAGTCAGAAATGAGCCAGAAAACTCGAAAATTTTATTTTTAGTTCATTTGTATTTCCCTAATCAAACAAACTAAAAGAAATATATTTTGGCTGCGAGCCATTTTTTAAACATCCACACGACAAGAGCTTCGCAAGCAGAATGCCATGATGGCAAATGCGCCGGCCACATTCATGCTGGCTTTGCGACCAGCCATGGGAATCGTGACTTTCATAGTCGCTTGTTCCATAATTTCGGGAGCGATACCGAGTTCTTCGTTGCCGAGCACAATCAAGCCCTTTTCGGGCCATTTTACGTTGTTAATACTCGGAATATCTTCGCCAGTTTCAAGCGCGATAATTTCGTAGCCGTTTTCCTTATGATATCTGATACATTCGAACGGATCGTCCCAACGCTTGATTGGGATCCATTCCTGGCAACCACGAGCCGCACTCTTGACGGTCACATGGTCGGGGCCGCAGCTGTAGCCGCTCAAATGCACACTTTCAAGGCCAAAGCAATCGGTACTGCGAATGATGGAGCCTACGTTGAACGCACTGCGGAGGTTGTGGACGAGAACGGCAAACGGGATAGGTTTTTCGTTTGCGACATCGCGGTCCCCCGGTTCCTGTTCCAGATAAATGTCTCGTTCAAAGCCAAGGCCCGCGCGAGTGCGGAATGTCTTGTACAAGTCAATCATCTGAGCCTGATTCTTGCCCACAAGACGCTCGGATTCAGGCAAATGTAACCACTCGGCGTAAGTCTCGAATTCACGGCGGGCACGCGGCACGTCGTCGCCCAATTGCAAAATGATGACACGCAAGAGTTCCGCCAAGCGTTTGAACTTGGAGGTCTCTTTCATCGCTAAAAACTTTGGTTCGGTGTACATTTTTTAGTCAATAGCCACTAGCTATTAGCATTCACTACGCTATAGCAACTACTTCGCCGGAGCAAGCGCCTTCACGGCATCCGTCAAGCGGTCAATCGCCTTGATGAGTTCATCCATCTTGGCTTCGCTTACGCCACCCTGCACGACAGTCGCGGCATTCGCGGCAGACTCGGTAACGGTCTTTGCGGCTTCGGAAGACAACAAGGTCCCTGAGCCTGTCGAAGGGACAGGCACCTTTCCAAACCAGATATCCGGCCAGCGGTCGTTGCCACTGTTGTACGTAATGCGCGTTGCGGTTTCGAACGGTTCGCCGATTTTCCACAGATAAAGTTCATAGTCAAACAAATCGTGGTCGTGGCCCTTGTCGGTTGCCCCCCACACCAGCCACTTGCCATCCGGCGAAATACGCGGGAAGTATTCATGACTGCGGCGACCCGGCAAGTCCATCAATTTCACATTCTTCGGAATCCCGAAGAAGCCGACTTTTTCCACCTGCTTGCCGTCTTTCGCGGTAAACCACAAGATTTCGCTCGGGGCAGCCGTTCCGCCGTTGCCTGTAGGATTCACGCGGTAAAGTTTCGAGCCGTCGAGCGTCCAGTCAATCTGGCAACCGTCGCCGGACTTCGTCCACGCGTTCTTCGTCAAGTCCCACACGCCCGTTTCGCGCATGGAGCCGCGCAGCGTAATCGCGAGGTGCTTTCCATCCGGACTCATGTTCGGCTCTTGCAGAATCACGCCCGCCTTGTTGAACGCCTTTTCGCCATCGAGCACAAGCGTTTCCGTTTTACTTGCGAGGTCCATCGTAAAAACCTTACCCGCACGGCTGAACACAATCGACTTGCCATCGGGCCGCCAAGTGCCCCACGTCGCGTTTTCGACGAGTTTCGTCTCGTTCGTGCCGTCAATTCCGATAGTCCACAAGTCCCATTTTTCAGGATAGTTCGCATCGTTTTCGGGAACCCAGCCGCCCTTGCTGCGGTTAAAAAGCACCTTCGAGCCGTCCGGTGCAATACGCGGGAACCAATCGACATTGTTACTCTTCGTAAGCGCACGGGCGTTCGTTCCGTCCGCATTCATGATCCAAATGTCATGGAGCGAATTTGCACGGCTCGTCGCCCAGACAATAGCCCCTTCGAGCTTGCCCTTCAAGGCGTCAAGAGCCTTCTGTTCTTCGGGAGTCGGATCGACAGACGCACCCATCGGAGCGCCCTGGGCAGCAAATGCGGAAGCGGCCAAAAAGCCAATCGCAGAAATCAATACAAACTTTTTCATTTTCATGATTTAAAAGATAGTAACACACCAAAAAAAATTCACGCAAAATGCAATTTTCATACCTCATTATTAAAGCCATCGGCTCGGAGGCCTGAACGGCAGCCGAGGCAACATCAGGCGAGCTGCTGGTCGAATCACCGCAGACGAAAAGCCGCATCTCGCCGAACGCAATCCGCGCACCATCTCAAAATTCCGGCATCACTTTTGCAAAGATGTGATTTGCGACAAATCAAAGACGCGCCGAGAACACTAAAAGAACATTTTTAGTTTATAAAATGCTTATTCCATACATTAAACAAAAATTTACATTGTAATTTATAGCATGGAATTACGAGAAAAAAGGCAAATAATGAAGCAACCGTATATCAGAATCTTGGCTTGTGCAGGCGTTCTCGCCGCCATCTGGAGCTGCTCCGAAAGCGGGGCGAACCAAGATTCCGTTGCCAAGAGTTCCGCCGAAAACACTGACTTCAAAATTCCGCAAAATATCGTCATAATCGAAACCAGCTACTTTTTCCAACTGGGGACGAAATACTACCTCATCGCACCGACAAACATGACCGTAAGCGACGGTTTCGGCAAAATCATCGGCACGTTCACCCCCTCCACGGGCACCATCATGTCGCTCTCCGGAGAAATCATCACCATCAACCTGGACCTGAGCAAGCTCCCCATCGTAACACCTAGAGAATAAACGAAAAGAAGTTCCCCCCAAAACATCTGCGAGCCTTTAAAGTTTTTTGCCGATTTTTTTCAAAGATGAATATTCATCAGTATTGCTATATTAAAAGCCGACACTTAGACAAATAACCTATTACCTATCGCCTAAATATAATGAACCCGGCTCTCGAAAAACGACTCAAGCGGCAAGTCATTGGAAAATCGCACCGTTTTTTGGCGGTCGTTCCACTTGGTTTTGAACAAACGTTCGTCAATGAATTTGAATTTATTAGAAAAGAGACGAGAGTTGACAACCAAACAAGGCGAGAATCGCAACCAACAGAGTTAGGCATGACCGAGCCGAAAGCTTGGGAACAGCCTCATATTATCGGAGACGGCAAAGTCGAATTCACGACAAAACTCACGGATGCATGGAAGATTGTCGCTTACAGCCGCATTGCAAACCGCGTCTTGATGCACATCGCCGATTTCAAAGCAGAAAACTTCCACGAACTCGAAAAGAAAGCAAGCGAAATCCCCTTCGAACTTTACCTAACCACCAACCACCAACCACTAATCACTATTCATGTCACCTGCAAGCATTCACGACTGTACCACAGCGATGCCGTAGCAGAAAGACTACAGAAAGCCATAGAAGGCTCTCTTTCCAAGGGGGGAGGCCTCCCCCTCGCTTCTGTTTCGCCCGACAATGCAAGAATAAAGGTGGGTATGGTTCGACAGGCTCACCAACCGGAACAAGATTCCCGAGCTTGTCGCGGGGGCGAACCATCCGCTACCCCCTCTGCGGGGACACCCCGCAACGCCCCGAAAAGCGAAGCGAGTTCAGAGAGCAAAGCCAGACCCCTCACCCCATGGTTCGACAGGCTCACCAACCGGTTCATCGCTGTAGCAAGCGAGCCCACACATCAAAACCTTTACGTCACCCTCATCGACGACCGCTGCACTATTTGGCTGGACCTCGCCGGAGAAGAACTGTACAAGCGCGGATTCGAACGTTTCGTCAACGACGCACCGCTCAAAGAAACTATCGCCGCCGCGATGATTTTTGAAGCGATACACTGCATGGATCCTATCGGTACTCCGTGCCTCCAGGATGACAGCAACGCGGAACACTGCATGGATCCTATCGGTACTCCGTGCCTCCAGGATGACAGGCTCCAGGATGACAGAAACGGTGTTGCAACCCTAACCACTAACCACCAACCACTAGCCACTCTACTTGACCCCATGTCCGGCAGCGGCACATTCAGCCTCGAAGCCGCCAGCATTGCACACAACATTATTCCCGGCGTTTGCCGCGAATTCGCATTAATGCACCAGCCCGCCTTCAAAGAAGCCACCTGGAATTACTTAATTAGACGAGAGAACGGGCATAGCCCTACAGACAAGAAACGAGAGATGGCAACAGCAACAATCGTTAAAATTGTCACAAGCGATATCGACGAGCGTTCCATCAAAATCATCAAGCATAACGTAGAGTGCAGTCCACTCGCGGACATCGCTTCGAACGGAAACTCGCCCACAGTCATCCCGCAACTCCGCGACTTTTTTTCTTATACCGCAAAAGAAATAGCAGAGACCTGCGGCGACACCTCGCCCATCTTAGTGCTGAACCCGCCCTACGGCAAACGTCTCGACTTCGACGCCCCAAAACTTTATACAAAAATTGGGAAAAAACTTGCGGAACTCGCCTGCGAATTAAAAGCATTCGGCAAGCCGCTTACAGTAGCAATTCTCGCCCCCAAAGACGACACCCGCGAAGGCTCCAAGTACACCTGCACAACAAACCTGCTGCGCGAATGCCCAGCACTCGCACCAAACAAAAAATCCACCGCGAAACTCATCGAAACAAGCCACGGTGGATTTAGCTTAAACGTGCTAATTGCGAAAATTTAAGCGGTGTACGTTTTCACGTCCGTCTCGTGGAAACCGAACGTCCCGCTATTATACACCAGCAAAGATTTTTGATAGTGCAATAACACTATTTCCATCACAGAAGCTTCATACAATTTCTTGGTTTTCGCTTCAATCTTTTCTGGTTTCATTTTTCATTCCCCTATTTTATAATAACCCTTTTACCCTTGTGGTAATAAGTTCCACGAGCGGTAGGCTTAGAATTCAATACACGCCCCTTCAAATCGTACCAGCGGTCCATGCGAATTTTACCAGTCACGATATTCATTTTTCCAGACTCAATCACATTGTCATCATCATCGACAATAACAACATCAATTTCATCCAGTGAACCTAGATAATCTAGTAAACTACCAGACGATTTAGCCAACTGAGGATCTCGAGGTTGAATCAAATAAGCTCGGAAAGGCTTTATAGTCACATTTGTACCCGCCTTTACAAATGCACCTACTTTAAATCCCACATGCTGTTGGCCGACAAATCCCCATATATAACCATGTTCAAGGTGATTATCAAAGTTCATGTATTCATAAGTTCCATTAAATTTCCAAGAATCATTTTCAATATATTCTTTAAACGGCTTAACTGAGGTATTGAACACAGCGCCACCTTTAAACACAAGCTCAGATTCATTAGGAATGAACAAATAAGGGGTATTCGCATAAAGTTTGGAATCTCCGATTGTACTGAAGCCTACCGATTTCGAATCATTTTTTTTCAAAATAGAATTAAATCTATAAAAAGAGCCACCTTTTATATTATCCAAATTTATTGAGAAAGGTAATACAACCGTTGACGACACACCCACATTAAAATTACGGATAAAAGTAATCTCATCGACTCTAATATTATTCGTGATGTTCACAACATCCGTACCCGTGTATTCACCGTCACATACAGCCGTAACCTTTTCATCAGGATACCTGTAAATAGTTACAGCGCCATAGTGTTCCACGACAAGCCCTTGGACCCAATGCGGATACAACGCGACATCTTCATCGGCTCTATAATAGGCGCCCAGCGCATAAACCTTTTCGCCATCTTCGCTCAAAGCCCAACCGTCTTGTACATAACCTTCGCGAGTAAAGACACCTTCGCCTTTCAAGCGAACTGGAATACCATACTTTTTTTTGTCGCTTGTGTTTTCACCATCAACACCTTCACCACCAGCAACATAAGAAATCGTATAAACTATGATTTCCCACTTGGCGGTCAGTTCAACGTCGCCGGTAGAACCCTCGGCAATTTTTTCAATTTTTTTGTTTTCTTTATCAAACCAGCCAACGAAATTATAGCCTTCCCTCGTTGGAATCGGAAGCGTGATATCAGATTCAACGGTGTACTCCGCCGGATTTGATACACCTTCCGGCAATTCGCCTCCGTTCAATTCATACGTAATCTCGTATTTAACCGGATCGCTCCACTTGGCAAACAAGGTCGTATCGCCGGTCGTGCCCTTCGCAATTCCTGTAATAGCATCGCCATTAAATTCACCATTGCCATACCAGCCTACAAAATCATAGCCGTTCTTGGTCGGAACCGGAAGCGTTACGGCATGTTCAACCGTGTAAGTTCCCGGAATTGCCTCGCCTTCTGGAAGCGTGCCGCCATTTACATTAACCGTAATCTTATATTCAATCGGCTCGCTCCACTTGGCATACAAAGTTATATCGCCAAAAGAATTTTTACAGATTTTGTCCCCAATATAATTGTCATATAGATCATACCAGCCAGCGAACGTGTAGCCGCTCTTGGTCGGAGTCGGAAGATCAAAATTTTCAGATTCAACGGTGTAAGTTTCCGGAATCGCCGCACCTTCTGGAAGCGTGCCGCCATTTACATTAACCGTAATCGTATATTTAATCGGTTCGCTCCACTTGGCCGTCAGTTCAATGTCGCCAGTAGAACCATTGGCAATTTTTTCAATTTTATTGTTTTCTCCATCATACCAGCCAATGAAATCGTAGCCGTTCTTGGTCGGAATCGGAAGCGTGATAACAGATTCAACGGTGTACTCCGCCGGATTTGATACACCTTCCGGCAATTCGCCTCCGTTCAATTCATACGTAATCTCGTATTTAACCGGATCGCTCCACTTGGCAAATAAGGTCGTATCGCCGGTCGTGCCCTTCGCGATTCCTGAAACTTGATGGTTTTCAGAATCATACCAACCTTCGAACGTATAACCGTTTTTCGCAGCATTAGCAAGTTGAATCGTTTCGCTTTCGACAGTATATGTCACCGGGTTTTCATTCGTCGCACCTTCTATATTGTTGTAAGTAATCGTATATTCAATCGGACCATCCCACTTGGCAAACAACGTCGTGTCGCCGGTCGTGCCCTTCGCGATTCCTGAAACTTGATGGTTTTCAGAATCATACCAGCCTACAAAATCATAGCCGTTCTTGGTCGGAGCAGAAAGCGTGATATCACCAGATTCGACAGTATATGTCACCGGGTTTTCATTCGTCGCACCTTCTATATTGTTGTAAGTAATCGTATATTCAACGGCATTCCACTTGGCAAACAACGTCGTGTCGCCGGTCGAGCCCTTTGCAATCTGAGTAACTTCTTCGTCATCTTTATCAAACCAGCCCGCGAAATTGTAACCGGCTTTCACAGCAGCAACAAGCTGAATCGTATCACTTTCAACAGTATATGTAGTCGGGTTTTCATTCGTAGCACCATCTATATTGTTGTAAGCAATCGTATATTCAACGGCATTCCACTTGGCAAACAAGGTCGTGTCGCCGGTCGTGCCCTTCGCAATTCCTATAATAGCATCGCCATTAAATTCATCATTGCCATACCAGCCTACAAAATCATAGCCGTCCTTGGTCGGAATCGGAAGCGTGATATCCTCAGATTCAATGGTGTAAATTTGCGGATTTTCCACGCCATCTGGAAGCGTGCCGTCATTAGTTGTATATGTAATTTTATATTCAACAGCAGCCCACCTGGCATACAAAGTCTTATCGCCGCTAGAACCCTTGGCAATCTCAGTAACCTGTTGACCATCTTCACTGTCTTTATCAAACCAGCCAATGAAAGTATAGTGTTCCCTAGAAGCAGGAGCTTTTAACTGAATTGTGTTGTCATCAACGGTATATGTTTTGGGGTTATTAGGCGTATCGGTTCCTACGTAAGTGATATTGTAAATCTGGTTAAGTTTGCCATACAAAGTCAAATTCCCAGTTGTACCCTTTTCAATTTTCGATATTTTTTTGGAATATCTTTTATCAGTAAACCATCCACCAAACTTATTGCCTTGAGGTATTTCAGACGGGCTTTTCAGCTCTTTTGCTGTATTCACCGTATAAGATACAGGGTTCGAAGGATCATTTTCGCAGCCTGCGCATACATACTTAATCTCATATACTATAGGCTCGCTCCACGCAGGATAAAGAATTAAAGGAGCATCCACTGTATAGACCGCACCAAATTCATAATCCACGCTGCCGTTCTGAGTGTTCGTCCAGCCCAACTGTTTGTCATAGCCAGGACGTCTGAAGTGTCCATCAGTTTCCAAGTTAATGGATTCTCCATGAACTTTGAATTGGTCAGAAACAGCACCATAGGAATCATTATCAGCCAAATAAGCAATTCTATAGGTTTTCGTGGACCACTTGGCATAGAAAGTTCTATCTCCAAACGATCCCTTAGCAATCCTAGTTACCTTTTTAGAGAAAGTCGCATCATTGAACCATCCGTCAAAGACTTTCCCTTCTGCAGGAGTCGGAGCCATAAGATTTATAGTCTCTGATTCTATGTTATATTCACTGGGATTGTCCGGCGAATTAACCGGGCCACCCTCACCACCAAAATCTTTAACCGAGCCATCATCACCAACGCTTTTATAAGTAATTTTATAAGATTCAGGAGTCCATTTAGCGTATAAAGTAATACTTTCTGTAATTTCGGTGTTAAAATCAAATTCAGAGCCCTTTTCGCAAGAAGATGTTGTAAACCATTTTTCAAAAACATACCCATCGTGAGCAATAGGATCTTGGGGTTGCGTAAGAGTTTCATTCTTCCCCACATGGACATAATCTACCCTAGTTTTACCATGACCGTTGGCATTATATGTGACGGTATAAGTTTCAGTCGTATCCCAAACAGCGTACAACGTTAAATCGTTCTTAGCGGTAAGAGTATCCAAATCGATTGTATCATTTATCCCGGGCTTTTCTTTGTGCGCCCAACCAATAAGATACATCCATTGAGTACACGAGCCCGCAGAATCTTGTCCACAATAAGATGTCGGCAAAGTACCAAGACCACCTACAGTGACTAGTCCACCTTCATCCACCCTTTTAGTCTTCACCTGAGCGTTATCATCGGGAAAAAAGCCTGGATCCACATTGAATGTTACCGTCAATTTCGGTTGCCAGACAGCAAAAACAGTATCGCTCTCGGAAACCGTTCCCAGATTTTCAGGAGCCGTAGCATCACGAGTTAAAGCCCACCCCATAAACGTTCTCTCTTCATCAGAAGGGGGCACAATATCATCAGCATTAATCGCCATTCCGGCCTCAAAGAACTTATTCTTGGCCACGGAACCATCCGCATATTTTCCGCCATTGGCATAAAAGACAATCATGTAGCCGTCCGTCCCATAACCGAACAACGAAAGATTTGTTTCGCCCACGGCCCAAGGTTCTGTTTTGCAGGTTTTGTCATCGTTCGTTCCGTTCAAATGACAAGCGACAGAATCCTGATTGCTAATCCTCACCCTTCCAACATTACCTTCCACATCTACAGAAGATGCGTCCTTTACAGAAGGCGAGGATTTGCACTCGCCTTTATCATTGAAATTACCAAAACATTTTGCTCCATAAAGTTGAAGATTATCCTCTCCTTCATAGAAATCATCTTGTACAGTTAAATTTCCAGAATACACGTTTCCAGCAATTCCACCCACAGAGCCGCCATTGTTTATACCAAGATTGAGAAGCCCCGGCCCCGCATAAACGCAAGACGCCACAGTAACATCAGTCTTAATTAGACCGATAATTCCCCCGACATACGCATCGCTACCGCTTGTACGAATTTCGACAAGGCTCAAGCAATTGGAAATTGTACCTTGTTTGGCATTGCCAACAATGCCGCCGACCCCCTGCCCTTTACCCGTTGTCGAGATAATGCCAGAAACCATGCATTTTTCAACAACTTCTTTTTTCTTATCAGCCATCCAACCGACAAAAGCGCCAACAGAAATCTGGTGATTTTCAGTAGCGGTATTACTTAACACATCTCCCGTACTAGTAGATGCCTGGATATTCACATTTTCAAGAACCAGATTCTTGATTGTTCCATTTTCTCCTAAAGCCGCAACAAAGCCGATATTCTGTGTATAACTTTTGTCAATTTTATGGAGTTCATCTCCATTGATATAGAGATTCTTGATAATATGGCCATTTCCGTCAAAAGTTTTTGAATATAGCGTATTGCCCGTTCCCGCAGCAATCGGTATCCAAAGCTTGCCCCCCAAATCAAGGTCAGCAGTCAACTTGGCATCGCAATCTGCATAATTATTTGTGTTACCTGTTTTTGCATACCATGCCAATTTCGCTTCTGTATCAATGATACAGACCTTATCCTTGCAGGATTTATTATCATTGCAGGATGGTTGAACCATCTCCTGCCCATCCCAAGCGGCAAAAACGGAATTCACGCACAGCATAAGCCATGCAAACATTAACATTACTTTTGAAATAGAGTGTCTTTTTCCCATATAACACCTAGGTTTTCAATTTGGTATATATATATAGAATCACCTACCGTAATAGGAAAGGTTGTGTAACATTTAAGTAACAAAAGTGCAAAAATAGTGTGACGCAGGTCACATTCATATACTACTATTTTAGTTCAAAAATGCTACAAAAACATACCATCGCTATAACGGATTTATAGTTTATCTACAGACAAGTGGGTAGTAGCCGCTAGGCGAGCCTGCAATTAAGACAGGTGCAAAGCAAACTCATCCGGACATTTATTACCGCAACCGTCATTGCGGAGACTCGTAAATTTTTTTTCGCATTCCAACCATTATTTTACTCGTTAGTTTTGGTTTATTTTCATTTGGCATGCAAATTTAGAAATCAGTTTTTTAAAATCAAATAGCCCAAATGGGTTATTTTTATATCGAAAAGGTATTAGTACGCTATCATCCCTCTTTTTGCTGTCATCCCGGATTTATTCCGGGATCGGCTTACACGGTACTTATCGCAGATACAAAACAGGCCCCGGCACGGGGGCCGGGGTGACAGCAGCAGCATGAATCCTATCGCGCGCTGTCACCCTGGAGGGAGTGCAACGACCGATAGGGTCCATAGCATTTCCATGACAGTATTGGTCCTCTTCACGCTGTCATGCCGGAATGGTTCCGGCATCAGCTTACACGGCTGTTATCGCCGATACAATACTGGCCCCGGAATAAACGTGATTACAAGAAATAATGGATCCCCTACGCTTCGCTTCGAGGATGACTGGACGGGGTGACAGCATCGGTGACACTGCCGCCGCACGCCCTCGCGCTCTAAAAATGCGAGGCCTTGCGCATCTTTTGCGGTTAGTGTATATTATTTCCCGAACGAGATTATCCCGCTGATAGAGGCGTAGGCATCCACGGGCGGGTTCATCCACTCTCGCAGTCGCAGGTCCGGTTTGACGGAAGCGGTGGCTTGACCACCCCTGCCTTGGAAAACCCATGCGGAATGCGCTGTGATACATATCCCGTCTGCGGCAGCGGGCGGCTTTCGACAAATCTTGCCTCTAGAAGAGGCTTTCTACCAGAACCATGCACTCCACTTGCACAAAGCTTTTATTATTTACAGTCATCAATTATTGGCAATAAACCAATACGATTCAAGCTCTTTTGCAAAAAAAAAATCACAATTGAATTTTGAAACTTTTCGCTTGATTGCCTTGCACGGTATGAGCGATAATGAATGCTGACTTTACGTCAAAAAAAAATACTTTTACTCTCTTTTTTGTTTAGTTTTAGTAGAAGTAACTAAGCAGGGAGGCAAAATGTTAAAATCATTTTCAGCAATAGCATCTCTAATCATATCGCTACAATTTTTTTGTGCCTGTAGCGATAACGAAAGCACAAGCTCAAATTCCGAAAAATTCACGATTTCCTTGGATTCCATCACGGGATTTTCACAAAAAGGGCCATTCGTTAAAGGGAGCGATGTTAGACTCTACGAACTAGAAAAAAAAACTCTTAAACAAACAAGCGGCAGCTTTGCGGGCAAAATTATAGACGACAATGGTCGTTTTCGTATCAATGCAAGGGATCTCACAAGTCCTTATGTTTATTTGCAAGCAACCGGGTATTTCCAAAGTGAAATTAGCGGCGAAGCATCAAATGGCATGCTCAGTCTTGAAGCGATTTCTGACGTTCGAAACAACAGCCAGATCAATATCAACCTCATGACCCATCTAGAATATAATCGAGTCATGTATCTAATCACACAAAAAGACAGTTCTTTTTCTGCTGCAAAGAAGCAAGCGCAACAAGAAATATTCAATATATTCCACATCAACGCAGCCAATTTTGAAAAATCCGAGAAACTGAATCTTACGGGAACAACAGAAGCCGATGCGGCTCTAATTGCCATATCAGCAATTCTGATAAGCTATGGATCATACAGAAATCCTAATGACCCGAACTCAGAATATTTAGCAAGCAAGGAACGCGATTGTGATGTAGCGACCCTGACAGACCGTCTCATGAGCATATCAACCGATATAGAAGAGGATGGCAAATTCAATAATGATAGCCTAACAACAAAGCTTGCCGATAATGTTGAAGCATTTCATAAAACAAAGGAGCTTATCATCGGAATCAGATCGAAACTGAGAAAATGGGGTGGCTACGAGAGCAAGCAATCTATCCCGAACTACGAAAAATACCTGAACAACTTTTGGGCAACGGAGTATGGGCTAGGATCTTGTGATTCCACAAATGTTTTCAGTACTAAGGAAAACACGAATAGCAAAAGCATTAATTTCCAAAAAACTTATACCTGCCTTCCACCACGAACTGATATTGATTGGAACGAATACTTTGGCTGGGAAGGTTATTACGGCTACTTTTGGTTAGACTGTAACAACGGCCGTTATGACGGCTGCCCTTCAGGCATGATTTAAAAAGGAGTCGTATATGAATAAAATCATTGCTTTAGTTTTTAGCACTACAATGTCAATACTAATGATGTCCTGCGGAGACAACAGCGATAGTTCCAGTGCCGATTCCGAAAAACAAACAATTTCATTAGATTCTATCACGGGATTTTCACAAAAAGGCCCTTTCATCAAAGGCAGTGACGTTAGACTCTATGAACTGGATGACAGCACCTTTAAGCAAACAAGCGGCAGCTTTGCGGGCAAAATCGTCAGCGATGACGGAAGATTCCGCATTAACGCAAGAGACCTCAAAAGCCCTTACGTCTATTTGCAAGCCACAGGATATTACCGCAATGAATATAGCGGAGAAAATTCCGACGGAATGCTAAGTCTTGAAGCAATCTCGGATGTGGGTAATCGAGGACAAGTCAATATCAACTTGCTAACGCATCTAGAATACTACCGAGTTATTTATCTAGTGACCCATGAAGATCCTGTGACTCACGAAAAAATGGATTTCAGCAAAGCAAAAAAACAAGCACAACAAGAAGTCTTTGACGCATTTTATATAGAAACCACGTCACACAAAAACTCTGAAGATCTTGACATCGGGGGAAATTCCGATGGCGATGCCGCATTAATCGCAATTTCTGCTCTGTTGATGGGTTTTACAGAAGCCTGCGTCAAAATGAATTACGAAGGTTCTAGTAATTGCACAGCAAAACTGACAGACCTTTTAACAAGCATTTCCACAGATATGGAAGAAGATGGAACATGGGATGAGTCCCCCGAAAAAGGTTCTTACCTTCATGGATTAATGAAGGAAACTGTAACATATGGTAATTTGAATCAAAAACTTTCTAAAATTCGCGAAAACATCAAACACTGGTACGCAACTGATTCCGTTCCCAATTTTGAAAAACACTTTATCAACTTTTTCGAAAAAGCAACAGGTCTTGGCCATTGCGATTCCACAATCGCAGGAGTGACCAGAAAAATCAAGCTAAAGCCAGAGACCGAAAAAAAACTTTCTGATAAAGAACAAATGATATCTTATAAATGCGT
>JAEEGK010020593.1_pt1 | contig 14010 bp, 13 predicted proteins | sample 8958771 | NCBI WGS metagenome assembly JAEEGK01 (sample SAMN16246547, study PRJNA631951) | gut metagenome | biome: gut microbiome; feature: rumen; material: SC-attached | host: Bos | place: Iran: Karaj | collected 2018-10
AGGGCAAGGAATCCGTGCTCGAGTACAAGATGAGCCTCGTGAACGGCAACTGGAAGGCGTGGGACCTAGTGATCGACGACCTTTCGACCGCACGCAACTACAAGGAACAGTTCGGCCAGATCCTCAAGACGAAGAGTTTTGCCGAACTCATCGACATTATCAGCAAGAAGGCTGACGAAGCCGAAAAGTAATGGGCGGTGTTCTTCTTGGCTTGCTGATTTTCGCCTGCGCTGTTGCGCTGGTTGTGCTGTTTTTCCCGATCCGGTTCCGGATAGACTTCGGAGCGGACGAGAATGGCGGCGGTGCGAAATTCTACATCTACAAGAAGAACTTCTACACATGGGAAAAGTTCCGCAAGGGGAAAGGCCACGATTCGGACGAGTCGCTGGACGATGATGAATTTGCTGACAAATCTTCGGGTGGATCGCGCGACAAGTCTTCAGGTGAATCGCGCGACGAAGACAGCGCCGTGCCGGAGTTTGTCGCGACGGCTCCCGCGAAGCCTGTGGAGAAGAAGGCTGCGGAATCGGTGAAGGCTGATGCTGGGAAAGAAAAGCCCGCCGAACCCGCTGCGCCTACTGGTGATGAGACGTCCGCTGGTAATGAGACGCCCGCGAAGCCTGAAGCTAGTGATAAACGGCCCGCGCAGTCTGATGCCGGCGACAAACAGCCCGCGAAGGTCGAGACGCCCGCAGCACTTGATGGCGACAAGAAGTCCGCGCAGCCTGATGCCGGCGACAAACAGCCTGCGAAGGTCGAGACGCCTGCTGAACCCGAGAAGCCTGCGGAAGAGAAGAAGAAGCCCGAGAAGCGTGACCTTACGGATTTTGAGTTCTGGACTCTCGTACTCACTCCGGACCTGGACGAGCGCGGCTTCCGCTACTTGAAGCGCCTGCTGATAGACCTTGTCCGCCTGTTCAACATGAAGTTCGATAACTGCTTTGTGGAAGGTATTCGTGCCGACTACAAGACCATGGGTTACGGTGCGGCACTCAACGGTATTATCAAGGGATTCCCGTTCCTGAAGGACTGGGACCTGCGCATGGACTGGTGTAACGAGAAGGAACTGCGCTTGCAGGGGAATATCCTTGCCCGCACGAACCTTTGCCGTGTACTGTTCTACCTGCTTGAACTGGCGTTGCTTGCGGGTATCGTGTTCCTGATTTTCTGGCGCCGCCGTGCCCGCGTGCTCAAGACAGGCGAACTGCCCGAACTCGGGTTTGTCCGCCAGAAAGTCCGTGCCTTTTTCGTGGAGGATTGATGCCTGCGTTGACCCTGGACCGTTTACTTTCGAGCATCGGCTTTGGCAGCCGCAAGGAAGCGCGTGCTCTCGTGCGCATGGGGCTTGTCGAACTGGATGGCAACGTGCTGGAAGACCCGTTCATGGAACTCAAGGAACGCCCCGAAAATATCACGGTGAATGGGGAAGAGGTCCCGACGGTGGAGAAGTTGTACGTGATGCTCCACAAGCCGGTGGATTTCGAGTGCAGCCATCACCCGCGCGACCACAGGTCCGTGTACGAACTTTTGCCCGACCGCTTTTCGGCGATGGGCATACAGTCGGCGGGCCGCCTGGATGCAGATTCCTCGGGAATAATCCTGTTTTCGAACCAGGGCGACTTTATCCACAGGGTGGAAAGCCCCAAGAAGGGTTGCCTCAAGCGCTACCGCGTGACGCTGGCCCGCGAGTTTACGGACGCGCAGGAGAAGGAACTCCTCGCCGGCGTAATGCTCAAGGACGAACGCAGGCCCGTCTGTGCCCGCGAGATCGTGCGCGAGGAGGGCTCGGTGGTGATTACCATAGGCGAGGGGCTCTACCATCAGGTGCGCCGCATGTTCGCCGCGGTAGGGAACCACGTGGAGACGCTGGAACGCATTTCCATCGGTCCGCTTGTGCTGGATGAGACGCTTGGAGAAGGTGGCTGGCGCTTCTTAACAGACGAAGAAGTAGCCTTGCTATAAGCGTCTTGAAAAAATAAACTTCGTGATAGTTCGTCGCTCGCCCCCTCACGTACGTCCTGTACGCTACGGGGGCTCGGCTCCTGCTCTCACTTGTTTCTTTTTCCAAGTATTGACGTTGAATAGTTAAAAAAATAAGCCGGCGCTAGGCGTCGGCTTTTAAAATTCTGCTCGGGAGCGATTACTGCTCGGAGACTTCCTCAACTTCCGGTTCAACCGCTTCGGCAACGATGCCTTCCAGGCTGTTAATCTTGTTCTTGATGTCGTTGCTGAACTTGAAGGTCGGGACCATGCGTTCTTCGATCTGGACGGTCTCGCCGGTGCGGGGGTTGCGTGCCGGGCGAGCCTTGCGCGGCTTGCAGGCGAAAGTGCCGAAACCACGAATCTCGATGGTGTTGCCTTCTATGAGCTTTTCGCCGAGGAGGTCGAGGAACTGCTCAATGACTGTCTTGATGTCGTTACGCACAAATCCGGTGGACTTGGCGATATCTTGGATCAGGGATTGTTTTGTTATGTTGGACACGACTAGAATCTTGGTTGATAGATTAGTTGATGCCTTAAATATAAGTTTAACATAGAGTTAGCGGAAGGCCTGATTGAAAATTAAATATTTTTTTGGGGCTCTCATTGCGGAAAATTTGTGGATAATTGTTGTTAATATGTTGAAAAATGTTGAAAGTTTGAAAAATGCCGAAAAGCCCGCCCGGACTTCGTTCCGGTTGCGCGGTTTGGAGGTATTCCCGAACACGATTCTCTCCCCGATGGACGGGGTGACGGATGCGCCCTTCCGTAGGCTGTGCCGCGTGCTTTCGGGTAACCGCATGGGGCTCCTGGTGTCGGAGTTCGTGCCGACGGACGGCGATGCGGTGTTCAACCTGGAGGGCCACAAGCAGCTCAGGTTTTTCCCCGAGGAGCGCCCCTTCGGGGTGCAGATTTTCGGGCGTTTTCCCGACAAGATGGCGGATGCCGCCCGGAAGATTGCCGTGGCGCTCAAGCCCGACTATATCGAGGTGAATGCGGGGTGTCCGGCGCCGAAGGTGGCGGGCAAGGGCAGTGGATCGGGCCTGTTGCGGGATTTGCCCCGCCTGCAGGAGATATTGCACGATGTTCGTGCCGCGCTGGACGGTTGCGGAGTGGAGATGCCCCTCACGCTCAAGTGCCGCATCGGCTGGGATAGCGAGAGCATCAACGTGCTGGAAACCCTCCGGATTGCAGAGGGCGAGGGCGTTGAAATGCTTACGGTGCACGGACGCACCCGCCTGCAGGGTTATAACGGCCTCGCCGACTGGGACTGGATAGGGAAGGTCGCCGCTGCCGCGAAGATTCCTGTTATCGGGAATGGCGACGTGAACAGCATGGAGGTCGCCCGCGAGCGGATTGAAAATTATGGCGTGTCCGGTGTGGCCATCGGGCGCGGCGCCATGCACAACCCGTGGATTTTCGGGCAGATTGCGGATGCCTGGGAAGGCAAGCCGAAGCGCGTGATAACCGCGGGCGAGGCGCTCGACGTGTTCAAGCTTTACTACGGTTTCAAGATTGAGGACGGCAGCACCGACAAGGGGGCCGAAGGCAGGCTCAAGCAGCTTGCGGCAAGGCTCTGCAAGGGGTTCTGCTTAAATGAAGATGGGGCTGCCTCGCCGGAATGTCATCCTGGAGCCGAAGGCGATAGGATCCAGGTGCTGAACGGCGCGGAGGATGGCGCGAAGGATGTCGCGATGCAGGTGCGCCAGGCGCTCCTTTCGAGCAGTTGCGCAGCCGAACTCCTGGACCGTGCGCAGTCCCTCAAGGAAGGCCTCGCGAAGGATTTGGTGTTCGACCCCGGCCGTCTTGTGAACCTGAACGGCGCCAAGGAAACTGAACTCAAGTTCGGCGACCAGTTCAAGGGCCGTTAGTCCATAATCACAAAATGTACTCAAAAAAAATCTCAAATTTTTACGAAAATATCTTGACATTGAGTCAAAATTTGAGTACATTTAGGACATGGATAAAATTATTGACATATTTCAGTTCACAAATTTCCGCAAATACCTGGACGAGTACCAGGCGGCCCGCGTGTTGACAGACCCTGATTTTACAAGGGCTGGAGCGTGTGTGTTGCTGGGGCTCCCCAAGACACGTAGCTACTATAACGACATCGTCAAGGGAAAAAAACTTTCCAGTCGCATGATTCCCAAGTTTGTTGAAGTGCTTGGCCTGAACAAAAAAGAGGCAAGGTATTTTGAAACTCTGGTGAATCTGGACCAGGCGAAGACCGCGACGGAACGGAACGCTTTTTTCGAGGAACTGCTGAAACAGCATCCGGATTCCCACCGCATCCTGAACGAAGACGCCTACGAATATTACAACCACTGGTATAACAGCGTGCTGTTTACGGCGTTGGAAGTCGTGGATGTTTCGGACGACCTTGAACCCGTCCAGAAACTGATTTTCCCGAAGGTTTCCGTGGGTACCCTGAAACGTTCCCTGGAATTGCTGGAACGCCTTGGTTTTGTTCGGAAGAACGAAGACGGCTTCTGGAAAAGTTGCCGTGAGTCGGTAAGCAGCGGTGCCTATAACAACAGCGATCTGGTTCGCCAGTATCAGTTGCAGTGCTTCGAACTTTCCAAGCAGGCGTTACTTGCGAATAATGAGAATCCGTCGGATATGGGAACGTTTACTTTCAGCGTTTCCGATGACGCTTTCAAGGCGATAGCCAAGGAAATCCAGGGCCTGAAGGCCAGGGTGCGCAAGATTATTGCGCAGGACAGAAAAAAGGCGACTGGGGTCCACCAGTTGAACATTCATTTATTCACAAATTTGAAAAAGTAAGTTAAGGAGAAATCGATATGTTTATTAAGAAGTTGACAAAGACGGGCCTCGCGTTTGCGGTCCTTGGCATCGGAATGTTCGTCGGCTGTGGCGGCGACAATGGCAGTACTGCTTCGACATCTAGCGAAACGAGTTCTGGGACTCCCATTGCGGACGTGGATACGTCGCTTGTTCGAAAGAAAGTTGTCGAGGGCATCCCCTGCGATGAATTATTGGATGAATTCCATGCGCTGGCTAAGACGACGTATGAATTCAATCCCGGTAGGAATATGTGCGGAGGATATGCAGATATCTATATGTACATGAACGCGAGAGTCCGGGTGGTGGATGCTGCGGGCAGGCCTGTGGTGGGAGCGGATGTCTATGAAGGTCGGTGTGCCTATGGTGATGAAGGTTGCCATTATACTACGGACAAGAAAGGCTATATCTATCTGGATAGCGTGAATTACCTGACATATTTGGAATTGTACGAAGGAGCCTTGGAGGAATTGGGACCGAATAAGGCCTATGAATCTCGCTATGAGGAATTGCAGTTGCGTGCCATTTCGGCAGATTCGAGCCTAGGTGCCAATGTGTACTCCTCTTTTGAACATGCTCGTGTGGTGATGATAGGCGGGGAACCCGTGGCCGAATTGGAGGATGTTGTTCTGGAACCGGTATATTCGGCAAAACTGTATTTGGATTCTATCTATGCGCCGGGAGAAGATGATGAATGGTACCACGATAGGCTCGATGAAACCATCGCGGAAGCTGGTTTTGGCATTTGCGTACAAGTGGAGGACGCTTACCTGGGGTCGCCCGATGAATGGAATACCCCTTTTGAATTCTATCCTTGCCAGATGGTGACAGAAGAGGACAAGGAGAACGGGTTTGTCTATGTGTATGGATTGCCCGAGGGAAAATATGAATTCGCAATTGGATCGCCTAATTCGCAATTTGGTACGGGGTGTTTTTCCTTTGAGGTTACGCGCCCGGCAGAATAACGGAAGTGGAATACATTTGATACACTAATTTGTTTTCGATTATAGAGACTGCGGTGCATGACTGCGGTCTTTATTTATATATTCAAGGAGAATAGTTTACACCGTAGGTAGTTATGAATAAGAATCTCCGCCGTATTTCGAAAACGGCTGCTGCCATCCTTGGCCTTTGTGCGGGCGCTTCTTTTGCCGCCCAGAACGCGGTGATTGTCGATGACCTGCATCCGGGCGTCGTTATCGACAAGCAGAACATGATGGCGGCGGACCTTGCGATTTGGAACCCGCCCAGCCGTTACTACGATATGACCAGTGCGCTCGTGGACGGCGGCTACACGCTGTTCCGCTTCCCGAACGGGAGCCTCTCGAACGATTACCACTGGAACGGAATCGGCAGCTACGATAGCACCGGGCTCTGGACAGCGGATACTACGAAGTGGGCGCGCGGATTCTTGGGCGAGACGATTTACCGCGGTACGACGAAGGACAACTACGGCTTTGTTCGCAGGAGCCACCTCGCCGACGGCAAGAAGGAAACGATGTGGTGGGGCGAAATCCTCGACCCGGTGGACCCGCCCTGGATAGTGGTGGAATTTCCGGAGAAGATGAATCTCGATTCGCTGCAGATTGACTGGGGTGAACTGCGCCCGAAGGCGTTCGAGTTTGCGTACTGGACCGAGGACTATGCCGAATATCCGGGCGTGCACCAGGCGCTTGAAAACAAGCTGAAGACGGAATCCGTGGTGCGCGTAAATTCTGAGACGACCAAGTACAAGTTCGCACAGATCAGGACCCGCTACGTGGCCATCCGCTTCAAGACTCCCGACCTGCCGAGCAAGGGCGTGCAGATTCGCGAGATGAAGCTCTATAGCGGCGAGAGTGACTTGCTCGAGGGCAACAACTACAAGTTCTACGCGATGTCTACGCGCAATGGCGACAAGGCCCGCACGGACTGGACCGACATCAAGTGGGATTTCGAAGCGTTTATGGAATACATCAAGACGCTCCCGAACGCACAGGCCGTGATTTGCGTGAACGCGGGCACGGGAACTTCGAAGGAAGCTGCCGCCTGGGTGCGATATGCAAACAAAGTAAAAGGCTACAACATCAGGCAGTGGCAAATCGGTAACGAACTCGATGGCGAATGGGAAGAATCGGGCCCGATTTCGGCAAGGCATTATGCGGCGCGCTACCTGGAATACGCCCGCGCGATGAAGACCGTGGATTCTACGATTATCTTGCATGGTCCGCTGTTCAGCACGCACAAGATGCAGCAGAAGGGCGCAGGCCTGCTCGATGGCAAGTACTGGATGGAAGAATTCCTGCGCATTGTGGGTGAGGCCGAAAAGAAGGATGGCAAGCGCTACCTCGACGTGGTGGACCTGCACAATTACCCGTACTGGACGCCCAACGAGCCGAAACCCGCCGAGATGCTCAAGGCGATGCTTGACGTGGGCCCGAATATGGACACTCTTGATGTGTGGATGAAGCGCCACCTCGAAGGTGAACGCCGCGTGTTTCTCTCGGAATTCAGCACGTGCGTGCAGGGATTCAGCCTGCTCATGGATTACCCGCAGGCGACCGCGGTGGCGAGCATCTTTGCCCAGCACGCGATGCGTTTTGGTAACCGCCTGCAGGTGCTCCCGTGGGATGCGTTCGGCAACCTGTTCAAGGGCCCGGACGATACCTGGGGTACCATCAGCATGACGGCGCTGTTGAAGGAAGGTTCCTGGAACTACTGGAAGTCGCTGGAACCGACTGCGGAATATTACGGGCTGTACATGACGTACAAGCAGTTCCTGGAAGACGGTTTTGCCGTGCTGCCCGTTTCGAGCACGAGCCCCGATGTGGAGGCGTATGCGATTGGCAAGGGCGATTCCGTGCGTGTGATGCTTGTGAACTTGTCCGAAGTCCCGCAGGTGGTGCAGATTGACCGCGCGAGCGTTGCCGCTACCGGGAGTACCGAAGTGGGCAAGGGCGATCTGGTGCGTACCGAGGTGGACATCTTTGGCGCGGAACAGTTCAAGTGGGTAGGGACCCGGCAGGATGCCTTCCCGTACCCGAAAATGGGCCCGAGCGGGCGACGCATAAACCCGAGCAAGTCGAAGGACATCACGATTCCCGCGTTCGGGCTTGCCGTGGTGCGCATCAACCCGAAGGTTGTCGGGCTTGACAAGGCGACGAAGGCGGAGGCCGCAATCCCGCAAATCATCTCCGCTTCCCTCGAGAAGAAGGTGCTCCTTGCAGGCGATACGATAGACCTGTTCGTGACGGCGGTGCAGGAAAACGGCCAGCTTACGAACGGCTCCGTGAGCGTGGGCAACTGGGGCAAGCGCGGCATGATCGAGGTGTCCGCCGTTCCCGATGACGGCAAGTGGAATGCTTCCATCGAGAGCTTCCACGTGAAAATCCCGATTCCGCCCGAGATGTATTCCGCCCCGCGGGAACTCCGCGTTGTTGTACGAGGGCTTGGCGGGAAGGTTGCCGTACTCAACATCCCGTTCCGCGTGCGTGGCGCCTACCGCACGACGATGGCCATGCAGAACTTTGACAACGGACTCGATGCGGTTGACTGGTTCCCGGTCGCGAACGGCGACAACGCGACAACTATCGGCGCGAAGGTGTTCAACGGCGCGCCCCCGCACGGAGGCTTTATCCGCCATGACTTCCAGATCGAGCAGCCGCCTGCACAGGGCTGGCCGAACTTCGCAGGCGCCTACTACGTGATACCCGAGGAAGTCCACAACTCCGTGGGCATCGTGTTCGACTACGCGACGAACCACAACAATCCCGACGGCTACTTCGAAGTGCAGATTGCGAGCAGCCAGGTGGAAGACTACGATGAGTTCATGGTCCGCCTCAAGAACACCCGCGGTTCTTGGGTGCGCGACACGCTCATCTGGGAGAACATGAAACAGGAAGGCTGGGGCAAGACTATCCCGCAGCTCGACCCGAAAAAAATCAAGAACTTCGCCTTCCGCGCACGCCATAGCGGTATGGGCTACATCAGCCTTGACAACATCTACCTGCTCGGCGAAGACGGCGAGGAAATCCCGATGCCGCGCGGGCTGAGGAGACTGAGGTAAGATATGGATAAAGAACCCGAAGTACACAATGTGAAAGAATTGAACGGCGCCTCGCCCCTGCAAAAGGGGCTCGCTGTGTTTTTCGTCATCATGTCGCTTTTGTACACGGCATCGCCCATCGACTTGGCGCCCGACGCCATCCCCGTTGTGGGCTGGATTGACGACATCGGATTCCTCGTGACTGCGACCATGAATGCGGTTCAGCAGTTCACAAAGGACCAGAATAGTGCCATGGTGAAAATCCTAAAATACGCCAAATGGTTTATGGTCATCGCCGTCGTGATTGCCGCGCTGTTGCTCGGCGGTTTGATAGCCGCGATTGTGGCACTGATTGTGAAGTAAGAAATCTTATGCAAAAAGCGAACGACAATAATTGTCGTCCGCTCGTTTTGCTTTAAAGTGGTCTGCAGGGCTGGCGAGCCTATTGTTTATCGCTTGTCCCTATCAATCCAGGGCCGTTCCGTGTAGCCAGTGTAAATTTGGCGCGGACGGTTAATCTTGGAATTCGGGTCGTCGTGCATTTCCTTCCAGTGGGCGATCCAGCCGGGGAGTCGCCCGATGGCGAACATCACGGTAAGCATGTTCGTCGGGATGCCCATGGCGCGGTAGAGGATACCCGAGTAGAAGTCCACGTTCGGGTAGAGCTTGCGCGCGATGAAGTAGTCGTCCTTCAGGGCGGCTTCTTCGAGCTTGATGGCGATATCCAGGAGCGGGTCGTGCACGTGTTCGCGCTCGAACACCTGGTACATGAGTTTCTTGAGCACCTTGGCGCGCGGGTCGTAGCTCTTGTACACGCGGTGGCCGAATCCGGAAAGGCGGAACGGGTCCTTCTTGTCCTTGGCCTTGTCCATCACCTGCTCGATGGTCATGCCGCTCTGCTGGATGCGCAGGAGCGTTTCGAGCACGGCCTGGTTCGCACCGCCGTGGAGCGGGCCCCACAGGGCGCAGATGCCTGCACAGATACTCGCGTAGAGGTTCGCCTGCGAGCTGCCCACCATACGCACGGTCGACGTGGAGCAGTTCTGCTCGTGGTCGGCATGCACAATCAGGAGCGTGTTGAGCGCGCGTTCCATGATCGGGTCCGGGTGGTAGGGGCGGGCCTTGCTGCTGAACATCATGTTGAGGAAGTTGCTGCAGTAGCTGCGTTCAGCTTCCGGATAAACGAACGGTTCGCCGATGCTTGCCTTGTAGGCGAAGGCGGCGATGGTGCGGATCTTGGAAATAAGGCCCGCGGTCGTGAGCTCGAAGGCGCTCGCGATGTTTTCGTCGTCGTAGAAGCGCGGGGTAAAGAGGCCCACGGCGTTCACGATGGAACTGAGGATGCCCATCGGGTGTGCACTCGGCGGCATTTCGCGGAAGAAGTGCAGCAGGTTCTCGTGCAGGAGCGCATTCTCGGTAAGGAGCGTGCGGAAGTGCCCGAGCTGTTCCTGCGTGGGGAGTTCTCCGTAAATCAGGAGCCACGCGGTCTCGGGGAAGGTGGCCTTCTCGGCAAGATCTTCGATGGAGTAGCCTCGGTAGCGGAGGATGCCCTTTTCGCCGTCAACAAACGTAATGGCGCTCTTGGTGCTGCCCGTGTTCAGGTAGCCGTAATCCAGCGTGACAAGCCCGGAATCCTTGCGCAGCGTGCTGATGTCGAGGCCGTGTTCGCCCTCGGAACCTTCCACCACGGGGAGTTCGTAGCTCTTGCCATTATAGTTCAGTGTAGCCTTTTCGGACATTTATCCTCCGGAGGGGCGGGCTTCAACCGCCAATTATTTCATCTTCAAAATGCAATTATAAATATTTTCGAACAGCTTGCCGAGCTTTTCGGTCGGGACGGCGCTGAAAGCGACGCGGATAAGGCCCGAGAGCATGATGGTGCCCGTGCTGTAGTCCTTGATGAGCTTCTGGCGCAGTTCTTCGGCGTCCACGCCCTTCGGCTTGATGCACATGAAGTAGCCGCTGTTGCACGGCATGGCTTCGAAGGCGTCCTTGTATTCCGGGTGCGCGGCGAGTTCGTTCTTGATGATGTCGAAGCGCTTCTTGAGCGTGTTGTACTTTTCCTGCTTCTGCTGCAGGTATTCCGGGCTTTGGAAGGCGGCGAGCAAAATCTTCTGGCTGATGCTCGGGGCGTTAGAGATGTTGCCGCGGACCGTACCGGCGGCCTTGTCTTCGAGGGCCTTGAGCTGGGCTTCGGTGGCGCCCTTGAAACCGAAGGTCATGAAACCGACGCGGAAGCCCCAGACGTAGTCTTCCTTGGTCGGGCCGTCGAGCTTGACGGCGAGCAGGTTCTCGTTGGCTTCGAGCAGTTTCACGAACAGGGATTCCTTGGTCACGCCTTCCTCGTAAACGAGTCCGAAGTAGGCGTCGTCGAGCAGGGCCACGACCTTGTTGCCCGCGGCGGCGCAGTCGGTGAGGATCTTCGCGATTTCGACGGCTTCCTTCTCGGTGGCGGTGTAGCCGGTCGGGTTGTTCGGGAAGTTCAGGAGCACGACCTTCTTCTGGCTCTTGCTTTCGGCGAGGGCGGTCTTGAGGGCTTCGGTATCGAACCCGCCATCCTTGAAAGTGTTGAACGTCTTGATCTTCGCGCCGCAGCTGTTCACGAACACGAGCTCGTAGTTGTCCCAGTAGAGGTCCGGGATGATGACTTCGTCACCCGGGTCGAGGAAGAGGTAGCCCGCGCAGCTGATGGCGTGGGTCAAAGCACAGGTCACGACCGGGTTGCTGAACTGCTTACCGGCGAGGCTCGGGTTCTTGCGGACAATCTGTTCCTTCCAGGCCTTGCGGAGGTCGGGGTTGCCAAAACTCGGGGCGTACAGGAACGATGTCTTGGGGAGGTTCAGGCTCTTGAGCACGCAGTCGAGCACGAGCGGGCTCCCGTCGTCTTCGAGGGCGGTGCCGATAGTCGCGTTGATTTCGGAGCCCTTGGCTTCGGCGCCCTGGCCCAGAATGCCCTTGCGCGGGAAGAAGATTGCCTTGCCCCTTTCGGAGAGCATGGAGAGAACGTTGCAGCCGTTTGCGGAGAGTTCCGCGTTTGCCTGTTCGGCGAGAGGATTGTAGCTCATGACCTTGGTCCTGTTAAAAATTCCGCGCGCAAAGATAGTTTTTTTAGGGGGAGTTTTCAAGTTTTCTGTAGGCAAAAGGGGGAAGCCTCCCCCTCGCAAAAGCCGAATGTCATCCCCGTCCCAGCTCGTGGGCTGGGATAAACTCCGGCGGGGATCTCCCTTTGTCTTTTGCTACCCCCTCTCCTAGGGGTAACCCCCTAAGACCCCGCTGTACATTTTCTGTAATAAAACTGCTAGGAAGGCGGTGAATGTTTAGGTAGATTCGTCCAGCCCTAGCAGTTGCAAATAGTTCCGCTTGGCGTAGAGAATGCGGTGTATTTGGACCACGTTGCTCCTGACGACATAGAACATTAAGTAGTTGTCAATAGGAATGACTCTGTAGCCAACAAGTTTCAGAAGAGGGTCTTGATGGACTCTGTAGGTGAATGGGTGAGCTTTTAGGATTTTTACCTGTTCAAGAAATTTATCGAAAATGGAGTTTGAAGATGTCTTTAGGACATCCGTAAAATAGGACTTGATTTCAGTTAGGTCTTTCTGTGCTGAGGGCGTGACGACGACTTCGTACTTTTTAGCCATTCATCAGGCCCTTCAAGAATTTTTCCGCATCGGCGCATTCCGCGCCGCGTTCTACTTCAGAGATTGCTTCGGCAAGTTTTGAATAGAGTTCCAACTGTGCCATCTGCTTTTCGTAGCATTCTATAGACATCACGACCATGTCTCCCACGCCGTTCTTGGTGAGGTACATTGGTTCGTCGTATTTGTGGACGGTCTCGGCGACGCTTGTGAAGTTGTTTCTTAAATCGGAAATCGGTCGAATGGTCGGCATGGAGGACTCCTTTATTATGATAATATAATATCATAATTATGATAAATCAAGTACTAAAAGAAAAAACTTGGGGTGTTATAACCGCGAATTTTTTTGTAGCGTCTCGGCAAATTTTATATTATGATTAGTAGGAGTGTAGTTTATGGCTTTGAAAAAGTTTTTGATGGCTGGGATTGTGGCGGCGGTGCTGGTTGCTTGCGGTGACGACGACAGCAGCGGTTTTGCGACACGCCCGAGCGGGGATTCTTCGTCTGCTTGTGAGGACTGCGACGATTCGAGCAGTTCGAAGTCGAAGTCGAGTAGTTCCTCCAGCGTCACACCGAAGTCGAGCGATAGCGAGACAAGTGTGTCCAGTAGCAGTGTAAAATCGAGCAGTTCCAAGGTTCCTGAACCTGAGGGAGGAGTTCTGATTGACTCGCGCGACGGTCAAACCTACAAGACGGTCACCATCGGTACCCAGACTTGGATGGCTGAGAATCTGAACTACGCATACATTGGTATTCCCTATAACTATAGCGGCTACACTTTCGATTCCACTAGCTGGTGTTATGGCGATAACCCTGCCAACTGCACCAAGTACGGACGCCTTTACACTTGGGCGGCCGCGATGGACAGCGTGGGTGAGTGGTCTACAAATGGCAAGGGCTGCGGCTATAGATCGACCTGTACGCCGACATATCCGGTGCGAGGCATTTGCCCTGAGGGCTGGCATTTGCCGGATTCGACGGAGTGGAATATGTTGTTTACCGCAGTTGGCGGAAAATCAATAGCGGGTAAGAAGCTCAAGTCCACCAGCGGCTGGAATGATTATGAGAAAAACATTTACAATGGGACGGACGCCTACGCCTTCTCGGCGTTGCCTGCTGGCGGCAGGTACGGCGATGGGGATTACATCGGCGAGGGCTACTACGCGTACTTCTGGAGTTCTACTGAGTACGATAGCTACTACGCGTACTTCATGGACCTGTACTACTACTACGACTACGCGTACCTGAGCTACTACGACAAGTACGACGGGTTCTCTGTCCGTTGCGTCAAAGACGTGCAAGCCGAGTGAAGCGGTCGCCAAGTTTATTTGAGCGACCATTTCCGAGGCGCAGCAGTCTGCACTACGAAGTAGTGCCAGGACGATTAAGGCTGGGGGTGTTAGGGGGTGGAACCACCTAGGCGACCTTTGGACACTTGGCCTTTTATACGACTCTTAGTGCTTTAGCACTTAGTGGAGTTATGCCCTTTGGGTAAGGCCTTAGTGTACATGGCCACCTTTAGGTGGTGCGGGTAGTGGAAGCCTTGCCTTGGGCCCTATCGCT
>JAEEGK010020594.1_pt1 | contig 14010 bp, 13 predicted proteins | sample 8958771 | NCBI WGS metagenome assembly JAEEGK01 (sample SAMN16246547, study PRJNA631951) | gut metagenome | biome: gut microbiome; feature: rumen; material: SC-attached | host: Bos | place: Iran: Karaj | collected 2018-10
CCCCTGGTCTGCCAAGATGCCGCGGTCGTCGATATAGCGGCGATAGGCTATCTGCTCGTCCCTGCTCATCTTGGCGAAGAGCAGCTTCTGCCGCGCCTCCTGTAGGCCAGGGGCATTGGCATCCTCGGGAATCTCTGTGTTGGCCAGGAAGTAGCACCACTGCTCCAGCGGCACCTTCGACCAGCGGTTGAAGTCGTTCACCTTCAGTATGATGTACTCCGGGAAGAGCTTGTAGACGGCATCCACGCCGAACTTCTGCTGCTGGAACGCCGACAGCTGCAGCACGTCGTCATAGTGCTCGCCACGGAACTCCGTGCGGCCGCGGTAGACGAAGTCCTTGCCCTGGCCGAGGTCGAAATAGACGATGTTGATGCTGTAGACCTTCTTCACGTTCTCGTAGTTCTTGCCGCTGTCGATGTATTCCGTCACCAGCTTCGAGGCACCGAACAGGATGCGCTGGAAATAGGCATACTCCGACTCTCCCTGCACCTCTACCAGCAACATCTCGCCGTCTTCATCCTCTGCCAGCAGGTCCACCCTGTTCAGCTTGGCGTCGTCACGGTCCTTGTTCCCCTCGCTCTCCAGCAGGCGGTGGATCTTCACCGGACGGTCCAGCAGCGTGGACACGAACCCCTCAAGCACACCGAAGTTGGCCTTGTCGCGCAGCAGGCGCTTCAAGGCCCAGTCGAAACTGATGAATGTCTTGTCTCTCATATAACTGTCTGTCGTTTTATCGACTGCAAAGGTACGAATAAGCGAGCGAAACACCAAATTTCTTCGCTATTTTTCTTCTTGCCCCTTCTTCAATTTGGATTTGAATAGGAATCGGAATTCTTGACAAATCGGGAAGGCCCGGAAATGGTTATTTTCAATCCAGTTAACTCACTCAATTAATTGAGTTAACTCAAACGATCAATCGAGTTAACTCAAACGATTGATCGAGTTAACTCGCGTTTTTGGGGCAGTTATGCCAATTTCCCTTTTTCATAGCAAAAAGAAAGTAAAATAATTTGACTTTCGCAATTATGCCCCTTCAGGCCGCTCATCACTGGACAATACTGAAAACTCGATGGTATGATACTAAAGCCGCGATGGTATGATACTAAAGCCGCAATAGTATGATACTAAAGCCGCAATAGTATGATACTAAAAGGGCGACAGTGTCATACTAAAGGCATGACAGTGTCTCCCATTCATCTCCCATTCCTCTCCCATTTTTTAAGCATAATCAGCAAAAGGTGATGGAGTGCCTCTCCGTGGCAGAAATCTTACAAGTCTTTTCAAATCTTACAAAAAATCCTGTCGAGGTCGTCCGATGTACGCTTTCCCTCGGATGTTTCTCTTGCTTGGATCGTGTCTCTCTCTCTTGCTTGTGTCGTCGTTAACGATTGCTTGAATCTCGGTCTTCGATTGCCTAAAGAGAACACTGCGATTTTAACCCTGAGGCAGTTCTGGCTTGATTAATTGTGTGCTGTCACTGTCGGCTGCAGCTGGTGGCAGTTGAGGTTCGACGACCTTGGGCTTGGGTATTACAATGGTATCGGAATCGAGTGCAATGGACAGCGAATGCCTGCCATGAGGATTACAGCCAGTGGTAGCCATGGTGGCCGCCATCAAGGGTACGAGGATCAATAGTTTCTTCATGTCACAATTATCTTAACTTTTAACTAACTCTTTACGCTTTTCCTGTATTGCCACAGTTCCAGAGAGTTGATGATATTCTGCCAGAGCACATAACAGCCGGCTCCGATAGAGGCTACAGGATTCAGGTACATATAGGCCACCCAGATGCTCAGTGCGGTGTTTTTCTGGAACAGTGCCTGTCCGGCATTCACTTCCTCGCCAAGCTGACGTCCTATGGCACGCCCTATGGCGAACTGTACAAAGCAGAGCACAAACGTGGCAGCTGCTATGCTCAGGAGCAACGATAGTGGAGCTGAGCTGTGGACAATGTTCTTGACGGTGATGCCTGTGGTAATGCTCAGCGAGATGGCCCAGGTATAGAAACTGAGGTTGGGTGTGGATGTGATAAGGCTGCACAGCGTTTTCCAGTGATGCTGTGCCAGCCATCCTAAGACTAACGGCAGCAGTAGTACGGTACTCACTTTCTGCAGGATGATAAGAAAGGCAGAAAAGAAGTCTACGTGGACGGTCTGCTCCAAAAGCGGGAACACCAAGGGGATGAGTATGGCGGAGACCACGGAAGAGAGGATGGTGTAGGTGGTCATGGTGGAGATGTTGCCACCTAACTTGCCTGTGACCACGGGAGCAGCTGCCGCCGAGGGACCAATGATGCAGGTGAGCACGGCCTCGAGCAGGAGTATGGAATGTGGTGTCTGGAGGTAGAGGATGACGCCTACATTGACTGCTACGAGGAGTAGCTGGGCAATGAGCACGCCAGCGTGCCAGCGGTGGGGCATCATCTGGTGGAAATCAACCTTGCAGAAGGTGATGAACAGTGTGACGAACACCATCACTGGGAATATCGTGTCCATGACAGGTCCCAGCCTGTTACCCAGATCATCGAGTTGGGGCACGTAATAGAATGTCAGGTAGGAGATGGTGCCCACGGCAATCGCTACGGGCAGTGTCCAGTCTTTCAGAAACCGTATGAGGGTGGGATAACAGACAAACATATTCTATGTGAGACATATTAACAGTTTAAAAGACATAATGATAAACGATAATTGTTTGTTAGTATGTTATTCTGTCTTTTATGATGTTATTCTGTCTTTTATGATGTTATTCTGTCTTTGTTATGATGTCTTCCTTGGTGACATAGCGTTGATAGTAGGCTATGAGCAGGGTGGTCAGCGGCAGGGCGATGATGAGACCGATGAAGCCCAGCAGTGCACCCCAAACGGAAAGCGAGAGCAGCAGGATGGCAGGGTTCAGTCCCATGGCTTTCCCCATGACCTTAGGGGTGACCACCATGTCGATGATAATCTGTACGATAAGGAACACGGCCAATGCGGCAATGAGTATCCACCAGAAGTTCTGTCCGGTGTCGGCAGCCTTCAGCAGGGCCAGGAAGACTGTGGGAATGAGTGCAAAGGTATGCAGATAAGGGACGAGGTCCATGATACCGATGAGGATGCCCAGTCCGATGGCCATGGGGAAGTCGATGATGGTGAAGCCGATGCAGAAGAGCACTCCCATGATGAGCGCAACAAGTCCCTGGCCACGGATGTAGTTGTTCAGCTCGCGTTCCACATCGTTCATCAGTTCCTGCCAGAAAGGACGGTTTTTCTTGGGGAAGATGCGAATCCAGTTGTCGGTGAGGTATTCGTAGTCGAGCAGGATGAAGAACATATATAATAAGGTGATCATCGAAGCCACGATGCTGATGATGACGCTGGCGGTCTGGCCTAGGAAGTTGAAGACACTGGGCATGGCAGCCTTGATGCCCTCATTGAAGTCCTTTGAGCGGAAGAAGTTCTCTATCTGTTCCTTGTTGTCGTTGAACCAGGTGATGACGGTCTTGGGTATGCTGTCAATGTGAGCCGACTCACGGATGTAGTTGGTAGCCAGTTCGCCTAGTTTCTGGAACTGCTCAATCATGGGCGGGATGATCAGCAAGACGACTCCGCTCACCACGATCAGCACTGCCAGGAGGGTGATGATGATGCTGAGCACGCGGTTTCTGACGCGCATCTTGTACTGTACGAACTTGACGATAGGGTAGAGCAGATAGGCAAAGAGCCACGCCACTACGAAGGGCAGCAGCACATTGCTCAGATAGTTGATGAGCAACAGGATGGCTACAAGCAACAAGCCACCCATCATCAGGCGGACAAATCGGTCGAAAGTTATGGTCTTCTCAAGCATGTCGGTTCTTTTATTATCATTCTTCATTCATTACTTCTCTGTAGCATTCGCGGCAGAGGGGCTCGTATTCAGCAGTCTCGCCGAGCAGCACTCGTTTGTCGTTCTGCACCTTGCGGTGGCTGACGTAGGCGAGGCTTCCGCAACGGACGCAGATGGCGTGTACCTTGGTCACATCGTCGGCAATGGCACAGAGGGCAGGCATGGGACCGAAGGGTATGCCGCGATAGTCCATGTCCAGCCCTGCTATGATGACACGTACCCCACGGTTGGCCAGTTCGTTGCATACATCCACAAGTCCCATGTCGAAGAACTGTGCCTCGTCAATGCCTACGACATCGATGTCGCTTGACAGCAAGAGAATGGAGGCCGATGAGTCGATGGGAGTGGAGAGGATGTGGTTCTGGTCGTGGCTCACCACGTCTTCCTCAGAATAGCGTACGTCGATGGCAGGCTTGAAGATCTCCACTTTCTGCTTGGCGAACTTAGCCCTGCGCAGCCGTCTGATCAGCTCCTCTGTCTTGCCGGAAAACATAGAGCCGCACACCACTTCTATTCTTCCGGGGCGGTGTGATTCCCCACTGATAGTGTTCTGCATACGGCTGCAAAGATACACAATTAAAATGAGAAATGAAGAATGAAGTGAGAAGAATTTGCAGGTGCCGATGTTAATTATTCATTATTCATTCTTCATTTTTGATAAATTGTTGTAATTTTGCACCCCAGAAGAAATGAATAATCATAAAGACTTAGCAAGATGAAACTATTCGATGTATATCCGCTCTTCGACGTGAACATTGTGAAGGGCAAAGGATGCAAGGTGTGGGACGATAAGGGTCAGGAATACCTGGATCTATATGGTGGACATGCTGTTATCAGTATCGGTCATTCACATCCGCATTATATAAGTAAGGTAACAGAACAGTTGCAGAAGATAGCTTTCTATTCCAATTCCGTCATCAACAAACTTCAGGTGGAACTGGCAGAAAGGCTGGGCAAAGTGTGCGGGTATGACGACTATCAGCTGTTTCTCATCAACAGTGGTGCTGAAGCCAATGAGAACGCGCTGAAGCTGGCCTCGTTCAAGACGGGCAATACCCGTGTGCTCTCCTGTGAGAAGGCCTTCCATGGACGTACATCATTGGCCGTGGAGGTGACGAACAATCCCAAGATCATCGCCCCCATCAACGACAACCACCACGCACGCTTCCTTCCGCTGAACGACCTGGAGCCATGGGTGCGTGAACTGTCGAAGGGTGGTGTGTCCGCCGTCATCTTAGAGTGCATTCAGGGCGTTGGCGGCGTTCAGATGGCCACACCCGAGTTTGCTCAGGGGTTGGCCTATGCCTGCAAACGCTACGGTGCTGTGCTCATCTGCGACGAGATACAGTGTGGCTATGGACGCTCAGGAAAGTTCTTCGCCCACCAGTGGCTGGGCATCAAACCCGACATCATCACGGTGGCCAAGGGCATAGCCAACGGTTTCCCCATGGGTGCTGTGCTGATAAGCCCGGATTTTGAACCCGTCTACGGACAGTTAGGAACAACCTTCGGCGGCAACCACTTGGCTTGTGCAGCAGCTTTGGCCGTGCTCGATGTGTTCGAGGAAGAAGGCTTGGTGGAGAATGCCCGTGTCGTGGGCGACTATCTGATGGAAGGTATCAGGAACATCGGCAGCTCACATATCAAGGAGGTACGTGGCCGTGGACTGATGATCGGTATTGAACTGGATATGCCACACAAGATGGTGCGTAAGCCCCTTATCAAGCATGAGCACTGCTTTACGGGTTGTGCCGGACAGAACATCCTGCGTCTGCTGCCACCTCTGTGCCTTACAAAAGCCGAAGCCGATGATTTCATCGAGAGGCTGATCAGAGTGAAACCGGAAGAAGATTGAACCATTGAAGATTGAAGACGATGAAGATATCTGTGATAGGTGCAGGCGCTATGGGTGGCGCCACCGTGGAAGGGCTGATCAAGGGTCAGCAGTTCAGGAATGAAGACATTACCGTGAGCGATCCGTCGCCCGTAGTGGTAGAGAAATTCTCTGGGATGGGGGTCAGTGTGACTACTGACAACAAACTGGCAGCCGAGACTGCTGATGTGGTGTGTGTGGTCGTAAAACCGTGGCTGGTGGAACGTGTGCTGAAAGATATCAAGCCGGAACTGAATCCGAAGAAGCAGATACTTGTCGTGATAGCGGCTGGTGTCGCCTCTGCCAGTATTCAGGAGTGGCTGGGTGAACAGTGCCCACCACTGTTCCTCGTGATTCCCAACATTGCCATTGCAGAGATGTCTTCCATGACGTTCATCGTGCCATCTGTAGCGGCACAGTCGCAGCATACCGAGATAGTAAAGGCCATCTTCGATGAGATGGGCTCTACACTCATTACAGACGAAAGCCATCTGGCTGCCGGAACGACCTTGGCTTCCTGTGGCATAGCCTATGCCATGCGCTATATCCGCGCTGCCTCGGAAGGTGGTGTGGAACTGGGCTTTAAAGCCGATGATGCCAAACAGATTGTGATGCAGACCATGAAGGGAGCCGTAGAACTTCTCCAGGCCAGCGGCATGCACCCTGAACAGGCTATTGACCTGGTGACCACACCGGGCGGTGTCACCATCAAGGGACTGAACGAGATGGAGCACGCTGGTTTTACCTCGGCAGTGATCCGGGGCTTGAAGGCCGGGCTGAAGTAGCTTTTTCCTGTTTTTCTACATAAGACGCGCAAGGTTTAAAGTATCTTAAATCTTGCGCGTCTTTCATTGTTATATCAAGAATAGTATATATCTTTGCGCTATCAAAATGATATCAATTAGTCAACCAATAAAACATTAAAGAATTATGGAGAACAAGGAGTTTGAATTCAAAGGGATAGCCCTAAACGGTTTCCTGATGTTGTTTGTCAACTTTGCCGTGCTGGCACTGTCGATTTACCTGATTGTGAACAGTATTATCGTGCTGGACGCTTCCGATGGGAGTTTCGGTGGCTGGCAATTAGGTTTCAGCATCCTTCTGTTGGTCGTTAACTTCATCATGTGGTTTGGTCACATGCAGTTGGAACCCAACGTGGCCTTCGTAACCACGTGGTTCGGCAAGTATGGTGGCACGTTCACCAAGACGGGCTTCTACTGGATTAACCCGTTCTATGGCACAAAGAAGGTGAGCCTTCGCGCCCGTAATCTGGACGCTGAGCCCATCAAAGTGAACGATAAGGTGGGTAATCCGGTGATGATAGGACTGGTGCTGGTATGGAAGCTGAAGGATACGTATAAGGCTCTGTTTGAAGTGGACTCGCAGACGATGGCAGCCACAGCTCAGGGACAGGTTGGCAGCGACGTGCGCTCGATTATGAACGCCCTGGAGCGCTTTGTCCGTGTACAGAGCGACGCTGCCCTGCGTCAAGTGGCCGGGCAATATGCCTATGACGATGAGGATAACAAGACCGAGGAACTGACACTGCGTGGTGGTGGCGAAGAGATTAACGAACAGCTGGAGCAGAAGCTGAATGAGCGTCTGGCACTGGCAGGCATCGAGGTGATTGAGGCACGCATCAACTATCTGGCATACGCTCCAGAGATTGCAGCTGTGATGCTGCGCCGTCAGCAGGCTTCGGCCATCATCACCGCCCGTGAGAAGATTGTGGAGGGTGCCGTCAGCATGGTGAAGATGGCGCTGGACAAACTGTCGAACGAGGAGATTGTGGAGCTGGACGATGACAAGAAGGCCGCTATGGTCTCGAATCTGCTTGTGGTGCTCTGCGGCGATGACTCCGCACAGCCGGTTGTGAATACAGGAACATTGAATCATTAATGATATGAAAAGGTACGAGTATAAGAAGTTGTTTGCATTATTCCATAAGGAACGGAAACTCAACCAGTGGGGCTTTGACGGCTGGGAGCTTGTGGCTGTAGATGGTGGAGTGATGTATTTGAAACGTGAAATCAACGATTGATGGCAAAGAAGGAGACAAAGAGTTTTATCCTCCGCGTTGACAGTGAAACAATGAACGCTATAGAGGCCTGGGCTGCGGACGAGTTCCGCAGCACCAATGGCCAGTTGCAGTGGATTATCACCGAGGCACTGAGGAAAGCTAAGCGTCTGCCGAAGTCAAAAGCAAAGAAAGATGTTGGTGAAGATTGAAAATTGGCTGAGGATAAAACTGATGCCGAGGCGTGAGGAGACACTACGGATAGGCCGTACCCTCGAAGGAACGGTGTTTGAGATTGTGTTCCTGCTGCTGAGTATTGCGGCATTGGTCCTGCTGATATGGGTGTATCTCCACTCAGGGGAGAGGGTGGCATCGTTCGACCACGTGTTGCTGGTGGATGAAGACAATACCGTACCGCGATGGTCGCTGCTTGTGAGTGCCATCGTGGTGTGGGTTCCCTCCGGATTCTATTTGTTGGGAGCATATTTCCCCAAAAGCGGCGATATGGGAAGGCTGGCATCAAAGGCTTCGGGCGACACTACGCTGATGGTCAGCAGGTGGCGGCGGTTGGATGCGCTGCTGGGTGTGCTGTTGGTGATGGCATTGGTGGCAGCGCAGGGACATGAGGCACTGGGGCTAACTTTCCATCCTATGTGGCTGCTGGTGCCAGTCTTTGTCCTGATGGTGGCAGTGTGGCTGTTCTTTTTCCTAAAAATACTCAGAAGAAGAAAGAAAACGGCGATTAACAAGAATTAGGAAAGATTTGCTGTCCTTTTAACATATAGTTTGAATCTTTTTTTGTAAATTTGCACACTTTTACAGAAAAACGCGAAGATATGAGACAACTAAAGATTCAGAAAAGTATCACCAACCGATCCAGTGAAGCACTCGACAAATACCTTGTGGAAATAGGTCGCCAGCCACTTGTCACCATTGACGAGGAGATAGAGCTGGCACAGGCCATTCGCAAAGGTGGACACGAGGGCGAGAAGGCAAAGGAACGGTTAGTTACAGCAAACCTGCGGTTCGTTGTCTCTGTGGCTAAGCAATACCAGCATCAGGGCCTGTCGCTTACCGACCTTATTGATGAAGGTAACGTGGGCCTGATCAAGGCGGCTGAGAAGTTCGACGAGACGCGGGGATTCAAGTTCATCAGCTATGCTGTCTGGTGGATCCGGCAGAGCATCCTGCAGGCCATTGCCGAGCAGAGCCGCATTGTGCGTCTGCCCCTGAACCAGTCGGGAGCCTTAGGAAAGATCAATCAGGAAATCAATAAGTTCGAGCAGTTGCATCAGCGTCGTCCCTCTGTGACGGAATTAGCAGAACTGACAGGCATAGAGGATTTCAAGATTGAGCAGACAGTGAAGGCCGATTCCCACCATACGAGCATCGATGCTCCATTCGGTGAGGATGACGACAACTCCATGGCTGATATCCTTTCATCAGGCGAAGACTCCCGTACCGACCGTCAGGTAGACTACGAGTCGCTTTCTTGTGACTTGGACAGTGTGCTGCGCAATGTGTTGAAGGACCGCGAGCTGAAAATCCTCCGAGAGTGTTATGGTATCGGTTGCCATGAAAGGGGGCTTGAGGAAATCGGTGCTGAGATGGGGCTTACCCGGGAGCGAGTACGCCAGATACGTGAGAAGAGCATCGCCAAGCTCCGCGAGAGTGGCTATGCCAGGATCCTCATGAAATATCTGGGATGATGATAAGGTGAAAACAGGAATCCCCACAAGCCTGCCAACTTGTGGGGATTCCTGTTTTCTATTTCTTTAGAATGCTGAGGCCTTCAGCCTGAGACCGGCAGCCTCGTCTATACCAAACATCAGGTTCATGTTCTGTACGGCCTGGCCCACAGCACCTTTCAGCAGATTATCAATGCAACTGGTAACCAGTAGCTTGTTGTCGAAGGCATCGATGTGGACAAGACACTTGTTGGTGTTCACAACCTGCTTCAAGTCCAGTGACTTGTCGCTATAGTGAGTGAAGGCAGCTGTAGCATAGAAGTCCTTATAAGCCTGGATCACTTCGTCGGCAGGGGCTTTCGTGCGGATGACTTCCGTACAGAAGATGCCACGGGCGAAGTCGCCACGGTAGGGAATGAAGTCGATGTCGACATCGAGTGTCCCCTGCAGCTGGATCAGCGACTGACGGATCTCGGCTAAGTGCTGGTGAGTGAAAGGCTTGTAAATGCTCAGGTTGTTGTTGCGCCAGGAGAAGTGCGTTGTGGCACCAGGCTTCTGACCGGCTCCGGTAGAACCTGTGATGGCGTTCACCGCCACGTCATACTTCAGCAGCCCTAACTTGGCCGCAGGCAGCAGTCCTAACTGTATGCAGGTGGCAAAGCAACCTGGATTGGCCACGTGTCGTGCCTGTATTATCGCCTCCTTGTTGATCTCTGGCAGACCGTACACATAGTCATGGTCGCCTTTGATGCGGAAGTCCTGTGCCAGGTCGATAATCTTCACGTTCTCGGGTATCGTGTGTTCCTTCAGGAACTGCTCGCTCTTGCCATGGCCGAAGCAGAAGAACACAACATCCACCTGGTCAAAGGGCATCTGGTCAGTAAACCGCAGGTAGGTATCCCCGATGAGTCCTTCATGTACATCACTCACCAAGTTTCCCGCGTTGCTCTCACTGTTGGCAAACACTATCTCTGCCTCAGGGTGGTTCAGCAGCAGACGGATCAGCTCTCCACCTGTATAGCCTGCCGCACCTAATATTCCTACTTTAATCATATTCCTCTTTTATAATTATACTGTATTGGGTATCACAAACATATTTTCTACTATCGGAGTGCAAAAATACGAAAAAAAGTGCAACCAGCCAAACTTTTCATCTGAAACGTTTTGTTGTTTCATCCTTTTTCACTACTTTTGCATACCCATAACTTCCCTACGACACAGATTGGGTGTCTTATAATTATTGAGTGTCTTAAAATTATTACTATTGACGTTTGGGTATAGGCGTTCAATCGTTTGAGTATAGGCGTTCAATCGTTTGGGTATAGGCGAACGATGTTTAGGTACTGGTAAAATCCCTCGCACCCTGTGGCTATTCCCCAGGGATGTACGGGCTAGTCACCTCAAGGCCCGTCGCTCAACTGCCAGCTGACGGCGGCCTAAAACAAATTGACACGGACTTCCGGAAGTCCGTGTCAATCTCTCTTAGTCCGTGTCAATCCGATGCTATTAATTACCGATGCTCGTCCTTATGGATGCCGTAGTATACACGGAGTGGGGTAGAACTGACCTTGATAAAGCCCTTCGCCTCGTCGGCTGTCCAGCCCGTCTGTGTCTCACCGTATTCACCGAGTTTGCTCTTCGTGAGGTCGTTCACAGAATCCACACCGACGGTCTCGAAACCATAAGGACGGAGTTTCAAGATGGCGGTACCGGTAACATTGCGCTGGCTTGATGTCAGCATGGCTTCCATGTCGGGCATCACGGGCTCAAGGTACTGGCTCTCGTGCAGGAACATGCCGTACCAGTTGGCCACCTGATCCTTCCAGTACTGTTGCCATTTCGACAGCGTGGATTTCTCCAGCAGGCGGTGTGCCTCGATGATCAGTTTCGGTGCTGCTGCCTCAAAGCCTACACGGCCCTTGATGCCGATGATGGTGTCACCCACGTTGGCATCACGGCCAATGGCATACGAGGCACCTATCTCTTCAATCTTCTGGATGGCCTTCACCTTGTCGTCGAACTGCTCGCCATTGACGGCTACAATCTCTCCTTTCTCAAACTGGATCTTCAGCAGTGATTCCTGCTCCTTGGCGGTGACGTGCTTCAGGTAAGCGTCCTCGGGCAGACCCTGGGTGGGGTCGAGCAATTCGCCACCACAGATAGATGTGCCCCAGATACCTACATTGTAAGAGTACTTCAGCTTTGTGAAGTCTGCAAAGAATCCGTGCTCGTTCAGATAGTCTACCTCTTCCTTGCGCGTCAGTTTCTTGTCGCGTGTCAGGGTGATGATTTCCACACCGGGAGCCATGACGAGGAAGGTCATGTCAAAACGTATCTGGTCATTGCCGGCGCCAGTGCTTCCGTGGGCAATGGCATCGGCGCCAATCTCCTTGGCATAGCGGGCAATGGCAATAGCCTGGAAGATTCGCTCGCTGCTGACGGAGATGGGGTAACAGTTGTTACGCAGCACATTGCCGAAGATCATGTACTTCAGCGATTTCTCGTAATACTCCTGTGTCACATCGAGTGTCACATAGGCTTTAGCCCCCAATTTGTAGGCGTTTTCCTCATTGGTTTTCAACTGTTCGGCGCTGAAACCGCCAGTGTTGGCACAGGCTGCATAGACGTCCCAACCGTCCTGTGTCAGTTTCATGACAGTATAACTGGTATCAAGCCCACCAGAAAAGGCTACTACTACTTTCTTGTTTGCCATATCTTTTGTCTCTTAACTTTTAATTCTTAACTCTCAACACTAATTCTTTGCTCCATCGATGCGGCGTATGCGTTCAATCACCTCGTCGGGAATCTTGGCGGGCAAATGCTCTGTAGGATCGTAGAGCATAGCCGTACAGATGCAGTATTTGCGGCCTGTGCGGTGCAATACGTCCACGTTCACACAGCCTTCACATCCTTTCCAGAATGCTTCGTCCTCTGTCAGGTCGGCAAAAGTCACAGGCTGGTATCCCAAGGCGGTGTTCATCGCCATCACGGCAGCTCCACTGGTCAATGAGAATATCTTGGCGTGTGGCCAGCGGGTACGCGCCAGCGAAAACGTCATGTCTTTAATGCGCTTGGCAACATGGTGTCCTCTGTAGTCCGGGTGGACTATCAATCCTGATGTGGTCACATACTGCTGGTTCTCCCAGGTCTCGATATAGCTGAACCCTGCAAAGCGTCCCTCTTTTGTCAAGGCAATGACGGCCTTCGCTTCCAGCATTTTCTTTGTCAGGTATTCATGTGTACGCTTAGCAATACCCGTTCCTCGCACTTTGGCTGCGTCTGCGATTGTCTCCAAGATGGTGTCCACATATTTCTCATGTTCAGGACCTGCCACCAATACTTCTATTTCAATCTCCTGTTCCATTTATAATTATGCATTATGCTTTTTTTGTATTCAGTGTTATTTCATATTCGGCACTACCTCGCTAAGTGCGTCAATCACTTGCTGGTGGGTGAATCCTTCTTTGATGACGATGAAAATGGTGTCATCACCTGCTATCGTTCCTATAATCTGAGGAATGTCGCTGTTGTCTATGTTCCAGGCTATGGAGCTGGCGTAGCCAGGACGTGTCTTGATGACACCCATGTTGCCACTGAAATTGATGCTCACGAATCCTGGTACTTTCATCATCTCACGGATATGGCTTGGTGTGGAAATCCGTTTGTACATCGTGTCATTGGGCAGTACGTAGACGTATTTGCCACTCATTGACGATGCTTTGGCAACCTTCAGCTGCTTCAGGTCGCGGCTCAGTGTGGCCTGCGTCAGTTGGAAACCTTCCTTCTGAAGTGCAGACAACAACTCCTCCTGGCTCCCTAGCTCCTGACTAGAGATAATCATTCTCAGTGCTTCCAACCGGCTGTTCTTTATTTTCATCTTTGGTATATTTATTCATAAATGGGCTGCAAAATTACTTCTTTTCTTCTTTTCTGCCAAATATTTATGCGTTTTTCTGCTTTAAAGTATGCAAAAAGACAACATTTGTCTATAGATGTGGCCTTTTCTTCTTCTAATTCGACTTTCTCTACGTGCGCCCTGAAGGGACAGCAGCTGTAAGCCCTGGGTAAACAGGGCGTGCTGACTGCTTACTCTTATCCTCAGGGCGATGCCCTGGGCTGTAAACTTTTGGCCTTTCAGGCCTTTTTTTACTTGCGAAAGGCGAGTAGGTATTATTTCTCGGTGAACTTCATGCCGTTCTGAACATCGATGTCTTTCTGCTCCATAAAGAACCTATTATTTATGTTTGCCAGCAAATACAAGTTGTAAGTTTTGAGCATTTTGAGTTAAGCTATATATATATTATATAAGGTATAGGGGAAGGAATAGTTGACTTTTGTCAAGACTTGCGAAAATTTTCGTGTTTTTTTGAAAAAAGTGGCTGAAAAGTTTTGCGGTTTGATAAAATCGTCGTACCTTTGCATCCGCTTTCGCTCAAAAAGCTGAGTTGAGGGCAAGAGGAAAGAGTTCTTTGAAAGGATTACATAGACAGAGAAGTAGTACAAGAAGCGAGTACTTGAATAAGTACTTGGGTATAGAGAAACGAACCGTCAATAGTCCCTGCTTT
>JAEEGK010020595.1_pt1 | contig 14008 bp, 9 predicted proteins | sample 8958771 | NCBI WGS metagenome assembly JAEEGK01 (sample SAMN16246547, study PRJNA631951) | gut metagenome | biome: gut microbiome; feature: rumen; material: SC-attached | host: Bos | place: Iran: Karaj | collected 2018-10
TGACTGCTTCGGGCGGATATCCCAAATACGACCACGCATTGCAGCGGCTGTCCGTTGAAGAATTCAGCGGGGATATCGCCGTTGCAAGCGCAAACGAACAATCAAACAATAAGGAGGCAACTACTGATAATGCATCTTAACAAAAGGACCAAAAGGATCTTTGCGATCCTGTGCGCGGCGGTGCTCGTGCTCTGCACGGCTGTCGCCGCGTTCGCGGAGGGTGACGACCCCATTCAGGTGGTCAACAACCTCTCCGATTTCATCTTCGGGCTCATCCGAGCCGTAGGTATCATACTTCTCGGCTTCGGCGTACTGCAGCTCGGTATTTCGTTCAAGTCCCACGATCCCTCCGCCCGTGCGAACGGTATGTTGACCATAGCGGGCGGTATCGTCATCACCTTTACCAAGGAGATACTCACCCTCATCACCGGTTGATAGGAAAAGTATCAGCGGCGGCGCTCCTGCCGCCGCGATCCCTTGGAAGGAGGTGACGGCTCATGGGATCGAATAACTGGATCGTTGATATCCTGCAAAAAGCACTCGGCACATGGAGCTATTTCCTTCGGCTGATATGGAGTCTTCTTACCACCTCTCCCGCCGATTTCAAAGGCGGCGCGATTTGGGAGATAATGGTAAACATCCACGAGGGCATTAAAGGTATCGCTTACGGCTTGCTCGTATTGTTCTTCGTAGTCGGAGTAGTAAGGACTACCACAAACTTCAACGAGATCAAGAGACCGGAACAAGCGCTCAAGCTCTTTCTGAGGTTTGCCATCGCCAAGGCAGTCATCACATACAGCATGGATCTGATGCAGGCCATATTCCGCATAATCCAGGGAATAATGACTCAGGTGACGACCTCGGGCGGTTCCGTTGTAGCTGACGGTGTAGACTTGCCGGAGTCCATCATAATGAAGATCGAAGCCTGCGGGTTTTTTGAGAGCATACCGCTGTGGCTTGTTTCCCTGATAGGAGCCCTGCTAATTGCGGTACTCAGCTGCGTTCTGCTTCTTACGGTCTACTCCCGCTTTTTCAAGCTCTATATGTACACGGCTATCGCGCCAATTCCAATGAGCTCGTTCGCGGGCGAAGGCACGGCGCAGGTCGGAAGGCAATTCCTCAAGAGCTACGCCGGCGTATGTCTGCAGGGCGCGATCATAATTCTGGCATGTATTATCTATTCCGTATTCGCCGAGTCGGCCCCCATTGTCGATGAAGGCGCGTCGGCGGTATCGGCTGTGTGGTCATATCTGCTGGAATTGATAATCAATATGCTCGTGCTGGTAGGAGCCGTAAGAATGAGCGACAGGATTATCCACGAGATGATTGGCATGTAAGTGTTTTCACCCAATTTCCTAATTCGCTCTTGACAAATTGCGGATATAGTGTATCCTATAACGATCTGACCACGATGTCAAATGGGCGGCTTGGGGAAACAGGAGTAAGAACATGTATCATTGGATCGAAGACAAACAGTTTCTTGGCATGATGAGAGGACTGTGCTCCGGCATAGTGAATCAGCTTGTGCAAGCCATCAACAACGATGGAGCTATTTTCGTTCGCCAGCATCTTGTCGGCAGCGGAGCGAAGAACCTCATAACTCAGAACACTAATCAGCCCATTGATCTTGATTATAACCTTGAGATCGTTGAATGCAGCGAATTCAGCATCAACGATTGCAGAGCCATCAAGGAGTATGTCCGCAAGAAGTTCAATGATGTTCTGAACAAGAACGGATGGGGCGACTGCAACGATTCGACCTCGGCATTGATGACGGAAAGACGCTATTTCACTGACGGAAACGGCACCGAATTCAGTATCGATCTTTGCATAGTCCGAAAGGGCGACTTTGGGAATTGGCAGCGGCTGATTCATCAAAAGACCGGTTTCACATTTTATGACAGCTACATTTGGAACGAGGCGCGGCACTCCAACGGATTGGATGAGCGCATCAAATGGCTCAAGGATAACGGATGTTGGCTTGAGGTAAGGGAAACATATCTTGAAAAGAAGAATATGTACCTCTCCCGGGGTGATCGTGATCATCCGTCCTTCATCGTCTACAACGAAGCGGTGAACGAAGTCTACGACAAGTACTGACAAAAAAGCATTTTGGGCATCTGCCAACCGGCAGGTGCTTTTCATTTGCAAAAGAGAAAAAGGAGCGCCATCTTAGCGCTCCTTCAGCCGTCATTCGACGGGATTCGTTTGCTGCCGTTTGAGCTCTTCGACGAAGCGAAGTTCCTCTTCATGTTCAAGCTTTCTCTCATATGCTCTGTCCGACAGGAACCTGATAAGACCGATCAGCCAGACGAGCACGACCATGGCATACAGCCCGTAAGCTATCCCGTAGGCGAGTGCGTGGTTCTGCTCCGCCCAGCGGGAGAAGAAGAACCCTATCATAAGCCCATAAAGGGTGGGGACGCCGAGAAGGGCAAGCTTAATGCTCTTAAATCTCATGCCGATAAGCCAACCAATTAAACCCACGATAAATACATACTTCATCCTTATCACCTTCCTTTGAGCTGATTATACATCAAGCTTCAAAAGGTGTTGAGGATGTCAAATAAAAGGAGTGATAATTTGAGTGAAAAGATAAACCAAGAGATCCTCGAATATGAGGAGACTATATTCTGGGGACTGACTATGAGGCAGTTCCTTTTTTCGGCCATTGCGGTTGCAGTAGCTGTACTTATCTATTTCGGCCTGAAGAATATGCTCGGCACCGAAGTGGTCAGCTGGGTCTGCGTGCTCGCGGCGTTCCCCTTTGCAGCCATGGGGTTCTTCAAGTACCATGGACTTCGGGCTGAACAGTTTGCGCTTATCGCGATAAGACAGATGGCGACGCCCAAGGAGCTTGCCTTTGTTCCCGTAGATACCGAGGAAGTGCTTTGGGATCCCAATGAAGGATTCGACGTGGAGGTGAATACGCTTGATCAAGACCTTGAAGACGCTGATATCCGATGAACGCGAGGGGATAAAGCCGCCTAAGACTGCCAACGGGATCCTGCCGTTATCCCGCATATGGGGCAACGGCCTTTTTCTTTCGGGGAATCGGTACTCCTTAAGCTACCGTTTTCCCGACATTAACTATGCAATTGCTTCGGATGAAGACAGAAGGAAGTACAGCGAAAACTTCCAAAGGATGATAAACTCCCTCGATCCTGCCGTGGCTGTGCAGTTTACCATTTTCAACAGGGTAATAAACCGCAACAGTTTAGGGAGCGTCCTTCACGTTTTGAGAGGAGACGCCAACGATCTGTTCAGAAAAGAGCTGAACAGCATCGTGATATCAAACTCCAAGGACAGCGAAGGAATTTTTCAGGAGAAGCTGTTAACGATATCGTCGGTCAAGGACAATTGCAGAGACGCTTTCGATTATTTGACGATGATCGGCGAGGAGCTGAAAACGAAGTTCAAGGGGATGTCATCGGAACTGCATATGCTATCGACTGAGGACCGTCTTCAGATGATCCGCCGGTTCCTGAGATCGAATGAAGAGGATCTTCCTCCCTTCGAGTTCAAGGACTATATGCTTTACGGCAGAGGGTTCCTGAACGAGATCACGCCGAGGACGGTATCCGTTGAAAAGGACTATATGCGGATAGGCTCGGGATACGCAAGAGCTCTCTATCTTAAGGACTATGCCGCCCGGTTAAGCGATACGATGCTCATGCGCTTGTCCGAGATGCAGCGTGATATGATGCTTTCGGTCAATATCATACCCATTCCCAAGGATGAAGCGATAAAGGACGTTCAAAAACGTCTGCTCGGGGTGGAGAGCGAGATCACCAAATGGCAGAAGCAGCAGAACAAGAACAACAATTTCTCAGCCGAAGTACCGTACGAATTGGAAGCAAGACGCAAAGAGCTCAAGGATTTCCTAAGGAAGCTCGATTCGGACGCGCGAATGATGAGCGTGAGCGTGACGATAGTCCATATGGCAGACTCTAAGGAAGCTCTAGACAAGGATACCGAGGCATTGCTTTCGGTCGCATCCGGATACATGTGTAAATATGAAAAGCTCAAGTATCAGCAGCTTCAGGGCTTGAAGACAGTTTTGCCTTTGGGAGCGATAAGAACGCCCAACGCATTGCGAACGCTGACGTCAGTCGGAGCTTCGATGCTTACGCCCTTCAGGGCCGAGACCATGAGCCATAGCACGGGCGTCTATTTCGGACGCAACAAGGTCACAAAAGGCCTCATTTTCATCGACAGAACGTTGCTGATGAACGGCAACGGCTTCTATCTCGGAACTTCCGGTTCGGGCAAGTCGTTCTTTGCAAAGGATGAGATAGCTTCGCTGATGCTCAGGAACATGGCGGACGTGCTTATTCTGGATCCCGAGCGTGAATACGTATCTCTCATACGCAGACTTGGCGGTACTGTGGTCAGTCTCTCCGCAGGATCCAACAACCATATCAATGCGCTGCATCTGTCGTCAGGAGATACCGAGAACGAAAAGCCTTTGGATATGAAATCGCAGTTCGTTCAGACGCTCGTTGAGCAGATAATGGGCAGCGCGATAACGACCGCTCAGGAGAAATCCGTAATAGACCGCTGCCTTAACAACGTGTTCAGGAACTTCTTTGCGAATGGATGGAAAGGCCCGATGCCGACTCTCATGGATTTCTACAAGGAGCTCCTGTGGCAGAAGGAGCCGGAGGCAAAGAACATTGCTCTTGCGATAGAGCTGTTCACAAAGGGCTCGCTCAACACTTTCGCACAGCAGACCAACGTGGATTTGAACAACTCGGCAATATGCTTCGATATCCGGGATATGGGCGAGCACTTAAAGCCCGTAGCCATGCTCGTGATACTCGATACGATCTACAATCGGATCCTTTACAACAAGGCAAGAGGCAGAGCAACCTACGTGTTCATAGACGAGATATACCTGTTCTTCTCGAACGAATTCAGCACGAATTTCCTGTTCGAGCAATGGAAGCGAGCGAGGAAGTATGGTGCCTACTATACGGGCATCTCGCAGAACGTAGAAGACCTGCTGCAGTCCCAGCGCGGAAGAGCCAGGCTTGCCAATTCGGAATTCGTCACGCTGCTCAATCAGGCAGCGACTGATCGACTCGAGCTCTCGCAGGTGCTTGGGATCTCCGATACTCAGCTCTCATATGTGACGAATGCGGAGATCGGTACGGGACTTCTCGTCTGCGGAGGATCCATAGTTCCCTTCGAGAACAAATTTCCGGAGAGTACCTCGCTCTACAAGTTAATGACGACAAAGCCCACCGAGTCAATTGCAGGCTGATCGGAGGAACAGCTATGGAACGAAAGAAAAAGCCATCTCCCGGAAGAGCGCTAGCTAAGCTCTGCTATATCCGAAGGAAGGGTGAAGCCGCGGCAGAGAGGGTGCAGGACAATGTGAGCCTTGATACCGACAGATATAATTCTCCCGAGGAATATGCAGAAAACGAGCTGTTTGAGATAGCGAATGACAGCATTGAAGCGGGAAAAGATACAGGCCGCAAAGCCAAGGAACGCATCAAGCGCCGCATTCGCAAAAAGCTTGAAAAACGAGAAAAGAAGAAGGATGCGAAGCGAGAGAAGCGCCTCGAGAAAAGCAGGAGCAGTAAAACATCTGCACAGCCTGTCGAAAAAACGGCTTCTGAGTATAGATCCCCATTCCCGAACAACGGATCACAGACAGTCAGCGTTCGATCTCCCGCAGGCGAGCCAAAATCCGGCTTGTCATCAAAGCCGTCTGCATATTCCTTGAGGGCGCGTCATCCGCATGCCGTGAAGGGTACGGCTCAGTCTGCTGAAAAAAGCACTCAAGCTTCTGCCAATGTCGGGGCAAAGACCGCTCAACAGACAGCAAAGCTTGCGGAAAAGAGCGCGGAAGCAGCCAAGGTCACAGCTGAAAAGTCTGCACAGGCGGCAAAGGTCGCGGCAGAGAGATCCGCGCAGGTCGCCAAAGCAGCTGCGCAGGCGGCGGCAAAGGCAGCGGAGGCACTGGCAAAGTATATTGCGGAAGCGGCAAAAGCGGCTGCGGAAGCCGTTAAAGAGCTTATTGCAGTGATCGCCGCAGGTGGCTGGGTTTCGGTTGTCGTAATAGCGGTAATTGCCGTTGTTGCGCTCCTCGTCTGCTCGGCGTTCGGTATCTTCGCGCACGAGGATTTGACCGGATGCAAGCCTATGAGCGAGATCGTGGCGGAGATCAGTTCGGAATACCATGAACGGATGGAAGCCGACGCTCTCGCAGTCGACATAGGCAGCTATGACGCGCTAGCCATAAGCTACATGGGCGACGGAGACGGAGACGCGCCGGTAAATAACTGGAACGACGTTATCGCTGTCTTCGCCGTCTATTGCAGCACAAACCCCGATGATGCAATGGACGTTATCGAGCTCACCGATATTTCCATCGACTACATTCGCCGTATCTTCTATGAGATGAATTGGTACGACCTCTCAACCGACGGAAGGTATGACGAGGAAGAAGAAATGTGGGTATTGACCGTGTACGTCAACCAGCATTCCATGAATTACAGGGAAGCGGCGGATCACTTTGAATTCACCGATTATCAGCGCGAGATACTGTATGAGATGATGAAGCCCGAATACTGCTCATACTACGCAAGGCTAATGGGCATTAACGTAAGCGGAGACGCCAATGTCAGCGATATCCTCGCTCTTCTTCCCGCAGGAAAAGGCGGAGACGTTGCAAGGGCGGCAATATCAAAGCTCGGAGCACCATATGTACTCGGAGCGAGAGGCGACGACACGTTTGACTGCTCGGGCCTTGTTTGCTGGGCGATAAACCAAGTTGATACCGATCTCGGAGACCACTTCTGGGGATGTGCCGCAGATCAGGCGTATTATTGCTTTAGCCATGACATGACCATTGAGCAAAGCGAGCTTCAGCCCGGCGACCTCATCTATTGGCAGAAGTCAGGATGCTCCAGATGTGGCCGCTGGAACGAGATACATCACACCGGGATCTATATAGGTCTCGGGAAGGTCATAGAGGCGTCAAGCTCAAAGGGCCGCGTTGTCATCCGAGACCTTTGGGCGTCCGATACATACACATTGTTCATGTTCGGAAGACCGTATTCATAACATGAGCGCCCATCGGATATGGTGGGCGCAATTCTTACTATTGAAAGGAATTTCAAATGAAAAACAAGAAGTTCTTTGTGCTGCTTGCAGCACTCATCGCGCTTATTGCGCTCATCTTTACTGTCGCTTTCCTCGCAGGAAGGGATAACAAACCAGTCGATCATTCGGTCCCGACTCCTGCTGAGACGATTGCGACCGAAGACCCTACCGAAACGACCGCGGCTATTGAACCAGGCGTTACCGCTAACCCCGGTTTAGTACCTGATATGACGTTCGATCCGTGGGAAACAGATTCGCCCAACCCGACACCCTCTGTTCTAGGTCAGGTTGCTACGCATCCGCCAGTTGTCAGGACTACACCAAAGCCAACTACTGCGCCGTATACTTCTCCGGTTTACGGTCAGGCATTCACGCTCACGATCCTCGGTGTAAATGTGCCTGTGTCGATTGGAGTAGATAATGCAACCCTTGATAAGACTCCGGGCTGGCTTGAAACATCTGCATATCCCGGGGAAGCGGGTGTTTGCGTGATCTATGGTCATAGGAACCGCAATCATCTTCAGGTACTCAAGGATATCGACTTTGGGGACACCATCACAGTAACGCTTGCTGATGGCACTATGCTCAACTATACCGTAGAATCGATAAGGATACTTGATTCGGATGAGGAACTGCGAATTCCCTTAATCTCAGGACAACACCTTATGCTGACTACATGCTATCCATTCTATTATACAGGACATGCTCCGCAGAAGTTTGTACTCATTGCAACAATCAGGAAATAAACAAATAGTATAACAACAAGGCTGGTTCATCTCCAGCCTTGTTATTTCATAGCACATAGCTCGTGGAATAGTATTCGATATCAGTACAATATAATGGCGAGTAATCGTGATTCAACAGCCGTCTCCATGACATCGTCTACCCGGTTAGAAACCTTTACAACTAGTGTAAATAATGGTTGTGATTATAGCAATGATAACCTCGAACATAAAAATCTCAAGCATTACCTTGCTGTGATTGATGTTTTCAGAAGATTTGTCAACAGTTGTAGCATATGCCGTTCCTAACACTCCAAATAGAGCAGGTGAAAGAATAATGCTCCAATGCGTTTTTTCCAACAATCCAACCGCATTGATTTTTAAAGCAACACATGCTATAAGAAGGAGTAGCATAAGAACAAACAGTATTAAGCAGATCATATTCAGCCAGTATAGAAGTTTGAATTTTCCTGTTAGTTTGTTTCGAACAGATGCATACCGATAAAGATATTGCATTGAAATACAGTCAAACGGACCCTTTGGCTTGTTAATCGCTTTGGCTTTATACTTTATCAGAAGGGATCCTTCTAAATGGGATATAAAGCTACATACTGCCAGTACAAGTGCATTTGTAATTATCAATCCAACCATATCATCACATTGCATCCCAAAGTGCTTTTACTCCTCGCTTGATGCTTTTTTTCACTAATGTTTTGCCAAAGGATTTTAATGCATCCTTAGCAATATATCTTGTCGCTTTCTTTTGTAAGGTGCCTGTGTATTTCATCCAGTAGCTATATGCCTTTTTTGCGCTTTCTTTATGTAGTCTGCGTAGGGCTCCTTTCATTATTTTGGAATTGGGTTTTAGTGCACCATCAATACTCTTCAGATAACTACGCTGACCTAAGTAACCAGATACAAAGCCAACCGCAGTTTGAACACCAACATCGAGCCAATTATCCACCTTCCCTTTTTCTCGCACTTGCTCAATCACAGTTTCAGCCCCACTACATACCGCGTTTGCAATTCCTACAGCAACAGCAGGAACGCCTGCTGCACTTAACCCACCAACGATCGCACCTGTTGCTGCAGAGATTCCAGCACTTGCCAAGTCAATTTTTTTACCACTAATTAATTGTCCAGCTACATTGCTTGCGAACCCTAATACTGCGCCTATCGCTGCTCCAATAACAATATGCCAGAACTCGCCTTCATCATCTGTCCTTGCAATCGGATTGTTTCCGCAATACGCGAAAGAATTGTGTCCGATAACCCCCTGACCGGTGGAAAGCAGTACGTCCGCAGAGATGAACCTGCAGGTGGTGGGATCGTAGTAGCGGCTCTGCAGATAGTACCAGCCAGTCTCCTCGTCGTAGACGTAGCCCCTGTAACGGAAGGGCTGATTTGCGCCTACCGTGTTTGCCAAGCTGCCCGTTGCGGCAATGAGCTTGCCCCAACTGTCGTAAGTGTATTCTACAACAGTGTTTCCGCTGCTGTCAATCATCTTCACGACGTCGCCCTGAGCGTTGCGGAGGTAGTAGTAGATATAGCTCGTGCCGGAGCCCACCTTGTAGACTACCGCAACAAGGTTGCCCGCTGCATCGTAAGAGAAGCGCTGCTGGACCGCTGTGCTGCCGCTTCCCGTGATCATATACATGAGCACGGAGCCGTTGTAGTAGTATTCGGTATCGGTGCCGTCTACCACCTTGCGGAGGCGCAGACCATCCTCGTTGTAGGAATAGGAGTAGGAATGCGTACCGTCGGTGACCGAGGTCAGCTGCTTGCCTTCCCAGGAGAGCGTCTTGCCCAGATAGCTCTCGGGATTGCCCATGGCGTCATACGTGATGGTCTGACCGCCAAACGAGGTAAGCCTGTCGCCCCACTGGCTGTCATTGTAGCCATATGCAACGGTCTCAATAACAACACCGAGAGTATCGACAGTATAGGCATACTTCCTCTTGTTGAGTATGTTGCCCCAATCATCGTACTCATAGGTATAGGTGGCATTGTTGATGTTTCCGGAGCCGTAATACAGGTTTTCCCTAATGAGCTGGTTGGCAGCATCATATTCATAGGTGAAGCTCATGCTTCCCTGTGTGATCTCGGTGATGTTGCCGTTAGCGTCATAGGAATAGCTGTATGCGTCGTCGTTCTTGTTCTGATAGGTCGCAACGAGCGCGGTCTTTGAGCCGTCCGCACCGGGTACGTACGTGATGTTCGTATCATATGCCGTACCGAGACCAATACTCCTCTTCGTGATCCTGCCGACGGTGTCATACGTAACGGTGATGACCTTGCCGTTGTTCAGCGTGGTAGTTAAAGGCCTGTTGTCCTTGTCATATTTATAGGTGGTATTCCAAGAACCGTATGCATTGATGCAGGTGAGCTTGGAGAGATTGTTGTTCGGATCGTACTCATACTTGTAACCGGCAACGGTATCGCCGTAAGAGATCACACCATTCGTTACGGTGAACTCCTTCTCCCTGTTCGCCATACACCTCCCCGCGTGATCGTACTCGAAGAAGGAAGCGCGATTCGTCTTGTAATTGCGGAGCTCGTAAAGATCGCCTTCGCCGTTGTAGATGAACTCATAGGTCAGCGCAAGCTCGGTGTCGTTTACGTCGCCTTGATAGATCTTGCTCGTCCTGTCAAGGGAATCATACTCATATCGAGTCTTGAAGCCGTTGCCATAGGTCACGGATTCAAGTCTGCCGTACTGATCGTAGGCATTGGTCGAAAGCGTGATGTTACCGACCATGGTATCGACCACATTGCCCCATGCGTCATATGTGAAGCTGTAAACGGTATCGTCCCTCGTGATGGAAGAAAGCTTACCATCGGAGGTATAGCCGTATTCTACCGTTCCCGTACCGTCGCTTGCGAGGGAAGCGAGACGGAGCATGGAAGCGGCGTCACCATAGGTATATGTACTTTCATTGCCCTTTGCGTCGGTGATAGTCGTCTGCTGCCTTGTGTTTGAATCATACGTATACGAGACCGAATTGCCCCTCGCGTCGGTGACTGCCGAGGCAAGAGCGGAAGCGGTATCATATGTCGTGGACGCCTTGATATAGTTCGTGCTGTTTCCGACCTGCGTGCTCGTCACATTGCCGTTGGTATCGTACACATTGGTCGTAACGACGCCCTCCGGAGTGGTGGCAGTCAGCTGATTGTGATGACTGTCATAGGTATAGGTGGTGGTATTGTGCCTTGCATCCGTTGCGCTCGTGAGATTGTTATTGCTGTCATACTGGAAGTCGTTTTGCTGAGCGATAAGAGAGGTATAGCCTGTCAAATTGCCGTCAGTATCATACTCATATCCCTGAGAGAACTCTTCGCGATAGAGCTGTAAGCCGTCAAAGTACGCGGTATTCCTCGAATACTGGAAGCGGACGGAGAAAACTATCTTGGTGTACGTTCCTGCCGCTATCGCGTTGGAGCTGAGGAACTGCCAATCGGTAGTATCCGCTCCGAAATAGGCTGTGATACCGTTTACGAGCGTATCGCCGTTGTAGAACGAAACTCGCAGGCTCTTGTCGCCGCAGGTCGTGTTGTAATGGTAACCCTTGGGCACGGAGTCCGATGCACACCATCCGCCGAACGAATATGTATCGCCGTTCTTGCCGGCAACATAGATCGTCTGGGAAAGGTATTCCTGCTTCATATCACCCGTGATCTTGAGTACGGAATCGGAAAGATACCCGGGATGAGTCGTATCGGTCGTTGTAACTGTTCCGTCGTTCGACGAGAAGTTGTGAGAATTAAAGCTGTTGATCCCATCCGAAAAGTCGGAGTTGGTGATCAGGTTCGCCCTGTTGGGAGTCTCGCCGGCTTCGAGCTGGACGGTATCTACATATACGGTGCTTGAGCTCGTATTGACGAGCTTTACCTTGATGCTGCTTGAAGGCGCGGTAAAGGTGACGGCGCCGCGTGCCCAGTCGGTACCTGTTGTGCCGTAGGTCTCGACAGGATCGCTCTCGGCGATCACGGTGGTGCCGTTGAGAACCTGGAGCTTGCCCGTTGATGCTCCGGAGAAATAAGCGGAGAGGGTATAGGTTTCACCGCTCTCGACCGTTACGGTCTGAACGGCGCTGCCGTTGGAATTGAGTTTGGCGCTGTACTTGCCCGTATGGCGATAGGTATCGTTTCTCGAAGCAGAGGAGAATGTCCAGGGCGTGGAAGCGCTTGCGTCGAAGCTCGGGTTTTTAAGCACGTTGATAACGGTATGCTGCATCTTCGACACAGCCGAAAGCCTTGTCGTGCTCTGAGCTTCGGTCTTGTATGCCGCATACACAGCGTTGCCTTCATTGTCCCTGATGCTTACCGCCTGGCCGGCGTCATTGAACTGATAGATGGAATCCCTGCCCTGATTATCAGTCACGGTGGTGACGTTCCAACCGTAATCGAACGCAAGAGAGTTGCCGGGAGTGGTATCGGCCATTTCCTGCACGGAAACGACGCGGTCAAGGATATCATAAGTGTAGTTGATATTATAGTTGTCGATGCTCTTGGCATTGACGAGCTTGTTGCCGGAAGTGTAGGTATAGCTGCAGGTCAGGTTATCCGCCGCAGTCACGCCGGTAAGGCAGCCGTCCGTATAGGCATAACTCATATTGAGCCCGTTGGGAACGGTCATGCCATTGAGACGATCATAATCTTCCTCCTGAGGATCAGTCCCATAGGTAAAGGTGATGCTCTGACCGTTCGTCGAATTGGCCGACAGCTTTTCGGTGATGGACGATATGCGCAGATCCGTGAGAGTGCTGCTCCTGTATTCGATCAGCGTCTTGTTGCCATTGGCGTCCTCCACACGTATAAGACGTCCGCGGTATGCCTGCGCCGTGGAACTGTCCTTGTCGTGGTCGAAAAGCTCACAGGCGAACACGAGCTTGTTGTCGCCCTTGTCGTTAATGGTGAGCTCATGAGTTGTAGTATTGATAGTAAGGACGGAATCGGTATCGAGCTCGTTTACATACTTGGTCGAGGTCTGTTTCTTGTAATAATGCCTCGTACCGTCGCCGTCGATGAACTCATAATATGTTGCGGTCTCGGTCCTGTTCGGAAGGCTTACCGCCTTGATGGACTGCGCATAGTTAAGTCTCCAACCGTAGCCGTAACCGATGTCGGCTTCGAAATCTTCATCCGGTCGATCCTGCGAATCGTTTGTATTGTAAACGTGGGATACGGATATGGGCATCGTGCCGTTATTGATGCCGGCGTCATCAAACGTGAACGTAAGGTTGCCGCTGAACAGGTTGACGCTGCCGTTCCCCGCCCTGCCGACGCTGTGATCGGAATAGGAGAAGCGGCCTTCAAGACCGGTGGAGTTTACGTAAACGATCTTGAAGTAAGGAGAGATCGCATATGTGGCATTGTACTCTGCAGAACGGTACTCGGTGTACCATGTGGAGGAAGTATCGTTGTAGAGCTGGAGCACCAGACTGTACTGCTCATCGAGTTCCCTGTCGGTGTACCAGCCGGTATACGTACCTGCATACCAACGCTTTACGAGATCGGTAATGTCAAGCGCGTTGAAGTTGTTCTTTGTGGTAGTAAGCGTAAGCGTCTCCACCCTGGAGGTATCTACCGCGTCGCTGTCCGCGTAGAAGCTCGACCAAGTGACGTCAGTTTCATCCCATGGTTGCTGTACCCTGTAAGCGTCGATCTCCTTGCCGTATTCATCACTGGTGTTGTATCTTGAAAGCTCGAGCGCGGAATAGATGATCACATTGCCTACGCCGAGCGTGGGAAGAGAGTCGAACTTAATGAGCGATCTGTAGCGATTGCTGCCGCCTATCTTTATCCTGTCCCATTTGATCCCGCTGATATACTCGTAGTTGGTCGTGGGATTGGTTCCGCTGATAAAGGTATCGCTGATAGTCCCGCGATAAGGAGTATTGATATCGGGATCGATGACTACGGGATAGGCCGTCTCCTCGCTCATGAGCCATTCTTCGTCGGGTGTGAGTGTGTAGGTATAGCTGCCGTCCTCGTTGGCGACGAGATTTACGGTGAAATCAAAGCTCTCATTTCCCTTGGCGTCGGTCATTACAGGAGCGGAGAAGTACATAATGGCCTCGCCCTTCTCATTCTCAAAGAATACTGCGTTCTCTTCGATGCAGGGGATGAGAGTGGTATTGAACGAATAGACGTAAGTGGGAACAGTCTCG
>JAEEGK010020596.1_pt1 | contig 14008 bp, 10 predicted proteins | sample 8958771 | NCBI WGS metagenome assembly JAEEGK01 (sample SAMN16246547, study PRJNA631951) | gut metagenome | biome: gut microbiome; feature: rumen; material: SC-attached | host: Bos | place: Iran: Karaj | collected 2018-10
AGCATCATATCTTGAAAACTATACATATCCAAGCTACCACACCTCTGTGGCGGAGCCGCTCCTGGCCATATCCGATTTGGTGACGGGGATGCTCTGGGCGCTGATATACTTGCCCTGGACATCCATTACTTCCGAAGGGATGGTCTTGCTTCCAAGGTACAGGGCGTAGTCTGAATCAATCACGGAGAATGAATAGGTGTCGCCGTTACCCGAGCCTACCCGCGTGTTGCGAAGCGACACATAGGACAGCGTGAAGGTGCCATTAGATGGTGTAACGGAGATTGAGCCGGGATTGTCCGTCCATCCATCACCGCCCCAGGTACGGGTACGCACCAGGGCATCGTTGACGCTGGAGACCGTGAAGCCTCTGAATGCTATCTGATCTCCTTCGCCACCGATCTTGAAGCCAAAGCGGTATATGCTCTGCTGGTTGGCAAACGATGCGTTGCCTGTGGTGGTGACGGTCATATTTACATCGTCAACGCTTGCTACAGTTACCGAAGCCGTAGCAAAGTCGTACATAGTGGAAATGGTAGCATATGTGGAAGGAGCATTGCCGTTCTGGCCGGTGTAATCCCAGTTGGCGCGTGGGTAAAGAAGGGTGAGTACCGAGTTCTCTGCCAGGCCGGCAACCGAATCCAGGGTTCCGGAAAGAGTAGCCTTCTTATCGTCCAGGGCGTTGACAGTCGCCTCAAGCATTCCAAGTTTGGTGCCGCCAAGATATACGGCTACTTGTTCTCCAGTACGCCAGTAGGTATTAAGCGTGTTGCCGTTCCGGGACAGGGCTCTGGTGTCTGTGTCCTTGGAAGCCTCAACAATGAGGGTGTAACAAGCCGGGCTCTCCTCAATAATCGTTTCTTCTTCCATTTTCTGGCATCCCGCCAGCATCAGTGCGCCAATAAAGGCCGCTGTATATTTATTCCACATAGTAGGCTTTATTTGCGGGGATTTCTCCCGTGAAACCAAAGAAACCAAAGTTCTCGCTTACTTTGCTGAGAACATGCGTACCTGCAGGTGCTGCCATTGCAGCCGATGTGCCAAGGAGGATGTTTCCGCTCACATTCGGCGCATTTGAATTGGTGGCGCTGAGGGTAAGGGAAGCAGAGTCTGCCATGATTACCACTGCGCAGCCAGCAGGCACAATTTTGCCATTTCCCACACAGTATAGGACCTTGTCGGTCTTAAGTATGAAGGCCTGGGCGCCTGCAGGAAGAGCATAGTTCCACAAAGGATGGTAGAACGTAGTCCAATAGCGCGACTGGCCTGCAAGGGTTGCCTGGTGGGCGGTAATATTTATCGTACCTTCGGCAGGGTCGAAGGCCATACGGAGAGTCCTGCCTCCGATGTCGGTTATCTGGTCGCTGCTCAGCGTGCCGGTGTATGTAGACGTGCCATCAGTAAGAGTCTGGCCGGTGGCTATGGTGAGCGAGTGGCAGGAGTACCTACTGCACGTGATGCGGTCTGAGGGGCTGGAGCAACCCAGAATGATGTTACTGAGTTCTCTGGCGAAGATGCCATAAGAACTATAAGAAGTGCCGGAGGCATCGACATTACCACCCAGGATGCTGATATTGCCAGAGATGCTAAAAAGACCTATGTTGGAGCCGGTGGCCCTGACGGTACCGCCCAGGATGGTGATACCTTTAAAGCCCCGGATACCGGTGGTCTCTCCCGTGGCTGTGATGTTGCCACGACGGATAGTGAGGCTCCCGTTATCATCGGTGCAGACACCAATAGCTCCTTGGGGAGTGGAAGCGCTGATATTGCCACCGTTCAGGTCCATATTGGTCAAGGAGTGGATGGCAGGCATATCTTTGGCGGTGGCCACTATGCTGCCGCCACCCCCGGCCTGGGCGTAGATGACAAGAGAGCCGTTAGGGACATCTATGCCGTAAAAATCAGCCGTGGTTGCGTTGCTGGTAAGTGTGGCTCCGTCACAAAGGATGATATGTACAGCCTGATCCAGAAAACTAACACCCTGGGTGCCGCCGATGGTCACGTTTCCGCTCACATAGTACCACGCCTCGGTGTTCTCTGCGTTGCCATAGCTGGTAGTACCGCTCACAATCTGGGTGCAGGTGCTCTGCAAGCGCGTTTGCTCGTCGCCGTTCGCATCTATGTATCTGATAATCGGCACTACGTTCGCGCTTACGGTGACATCTGCCGCGGGCATAGTAAAGTTATAGGTGTAGTCACCGTTGTCGATGAGGGCTACAGGGGTGCCGCTGGTAGTTTCCTCAACGGAGATGGAGGACAGGACATAGCCATCTGGTATTGAAGTGCTATCGTAGGAAAGGCGCAGGCCCATAGAAGCTGCAGCGTAGGGCACTCCGGCAATATCCGCACCGGTGGTGTAGGTCCTGTTGTTCGTGCCGGGGAGGTCGGCCATTTTTGACCGCACCATAGAGCTGTGCTCCGGCAGTGTGACAGCATAGAGAGCGCAAGCGCCGGTAACATCGTCACTTGTCTCGGTGCTGCTCGTGCTGGTGCCCTGGCCTACGCCGATGGCGTTTGCAACGCCCGCCACGGTGCAGCCGCGGTAGAAGTTGCGGGTGAGGGTGCCAGCCCCCTTATAGCCGACGATGGCGCCTCGGCCGTAGACATTGGGGATAACGACGCCGTCAGCGATGCAATCAGTGATCTTATCGCCGCAGAAGCCCACAATGCCGCCGAAGCCATAGCAGCCGGACGCGTCCTCCGCGGTGAGGCGGGCGCGGCTGATGCAGCGGCGCACGTATTCGGCCTGATTTAAGCCGACGATGCCCCCGTGGTAGTAGGTGTTTATATGTTTGGCGTGGATGCAGACGTCGGCGCCTACGGTACAGTCTTCGATGGTGCAGGAGAAGGTTTTGCCTGCGATGCCGCCGGTTCGCCTGTATCCGGTGATGCGGGTGTCGGTGAGATTTACACTCCGGACAATACCGTTATTTAAAACGCAACCAAATAGGCCTTGATAATAATCGCTATCGCCGTTGCCTCCCTTATAGATGCGGATGCCGCTGATGGTGTGTCCATCGCCATCGTAGGTTCCCTGGAAACCCACGTTTTCGTTGCCGATAGGGGTGTAGTTGTTCTCGGTGCTGGAGCTGTTGTTCCAGCTGTCGCTATGGGGGAAAGTGAGGTCTGTCACCTGGTGAAAAGTGAGGCCGCTGGCGTTGTTGCCACCGTTCACATATCCGGCAAGGCCGTGCAGGTCGTCGTGGCAGGTGATGAGATATCTGCCATCTCGTTGCTGGAAATCGCTGAGGCTGTAGGCCAGATCGGAATCAAGGGAGGCAAAATTGTCGACCGTGATAGAGCTGTCGAAGCTCTTGCCCGCGAGGTCGGTGATGGTGCCGTTCTTACCCGAAATGCTGAGTGTGCTTTCGGCATCGGCTTTGATGATTCCCTTGAAGGTGAGAACGTTGGTGCCGGATCCGGCCTCGAGGGTCATTGTACCCCATGAGGTGGTGAGAGTGATGGCGGTAGAGGTAACAATCTCGCTGAAGGCCACGCTTACGTAGAAGGGATTACCCTTAGCGTGACGGCCTGGGTTTACGGAAATGGCGGTAAGGGTGGGATTGGTAAGGTCGACGGCCTGGATCTTGGCTATGGTATTCTTGGCATACCAGGTGTCGCTGTTGTCACCGCTGGCATCGAAGCGGATACCTACGTCATCCAGTGCACTCAATTCATTCTTCTTGGCGATAATGAGTTTGCCGTCATCGGCTCGGTAGCCGCTCTTGAACTTCTGAGTGTATAGCTTGCCCACCGTATTGCTGTAAGGGCTGAAGTTCCAGGCAGGGTCAATCTCGCTACAGTTGTCGCTGGCCGAGGTGAGGGGGAAGCAGACCTTAGCATAGCTCGTGAGAGTGGAACCTGGCTTATGGGCGAAGCTGGCAAGGTAGCGGGAATAGCTCGGCGTGCCGGGGTCGCCGTGATTGGCGCTGTTGTCGCAGTTACTGGTCTGGTTGACCAGAAGCTGTATATGCTGGTAGCCGTCTTCCTTCTCGGCTTCCTCGAATTCCACTTTCATACGGAGCTCGGCGCCGGCAGTAACAAGATAGGCCTGCGCTGCTGCATTGGTAAAATATGTGCTTATGGGCACTTCGTTATATGCCTGTGTGAAGCCGCCGTCCGTGACGGTAATGGTGCCGCTGTTCACGGTGACGCTCTTCTCGTCGAAGATGCCGCTGGCAGGAACGCTGGTTCCCCAGGTCTTGCTGCGCTCGGCATAGGCCAGGCGGAATCCGGCGCGGTCGGTCACTTCGAAACCGTACTTGACCGTGGTTCCGCTCTTGTAAAACGCGTATGCCCCGCTGGGCGTCAGCTCCGTGACAGTTATAGTTTTGGTATTTTCGTTTGCCAGAAATTCCAGTTCGCCGTATCGTGCAGTGTAGTGCTGCCCGGCATAGGCACTGAGACTGACAGTGCGGTAGAGCACCTTCTGCGCGTAGCCCGTCTCGCTACGCTTGATGGTAAACGTGTTGCTTTGCCCGTTGCTGTTAGTGACGGTCCACGTACTCTCGGCTGCGGCGGTGAGGCCGGCGAGGAGCAGGATGGCTGTAAGTATTGCTTTCGTTGCCTTCATCGTGCGTCCTCCTTAGATTTCAATGACATCTCCATAGCCTTCCAATTCGCCGGACAAGCAGATGAACCCTTCTGTCTTTAGCTCCACCACCTCGATTGTGGGGGCCTCGTAAACTCGCTTCAATGACATAGAATTTTTGTTTGTTCTAACCAACGTGGACAAAGATCGGTTATTTTACGTCAACTTCCAAAAAATCAATAATAAACATATTCCACCGCATCGTATGCGAAGATGATCTCTTCGAGGCGGGAACGGGCTTCGGGAGTCCAGTCGCCCTTGAGGCAGATGTTCATGATGGCGTGGCAGGCCAGCTTGGCCATGATGGGCCTCAGTACAGACTCCCAATCGGAGGAGGCATCGAGGTCGAAGGCGATTTCCTGCACGCCGGTGGCAACGGCAGCGCCGAGGGTGGCGAGATCGTTACTATAGACTCTGGTGCGTTCGGAAGGCTGCTCGGAAAGCGGTGGCACTATGGCGCTGCCGCCCGGGCGGTACTTCCAGGGCCTGCGGCCTATCTCTATATACTCCGAATGCATGGCGGGGGGATTGCCGTATCCCGCAGGTTTCAGGAACTTCTTATGCGGATCGAAGCACACGTCCAGATGGTCCACCTTGGAATAGAGGTTTCCCATAATCTTTCCGTCCGGGCCCACCACGCAGGAGCATCCTCCGATATCGGAGTTCCTGCCCATGGAGACGGATGCGCGCACAAGGTACGCACCCGTGTTGTAGGCACAGAACTGGTCGATAATGTCCAGCACATGATGGGGATCGCTGCGCTGATGCGAAGCGCCGATGATCACGTCGGGTTTCCAACGGGCGATGTTGGAGTAGTTCTCGTAGAAATAGAAGTCGTAGCAGATCAGGAACATGTAGCGAACACCCTCTATATCAAGCAAGTACGGCTCGTTCCACTGTTCGGTATAGCTCTTGTCCAGCCCGTACTTCTGCCACTCGCCGGCGGTGAGATGTTCCTTATAATACTTGCCCAGCAGGGATCCGTCGCGGCCGTAGACGAACACGGCGTTGCGGGGTTTTTCGCAGGAGGTGTCGATCGCTCCGCAGAACACCAGGGTGCTGCAGCGGCGGGCAGTCTCCTCGCAGGTCTCGAGCAACTTCGGCCCATACTTGTGCACGGTCTCCAGGAAGCCTTCGTTGGAGGTCTTGCCGGGCACCTCGCTGAACTCCGGCAGCACAACTATATCCAGGCTAGGGTCGCAGTCGCGCAGCTCGCGAAGCGTCCATTCATAGCTCGCATCCAGCCCGGCCTCGTCCATGGCAAACAGGGGTTGGATTACTCGGGCCTTCATCTGGCCTTCGGTCTTGCCGGGGTTCTGGGAACAGGCCACGGCTATCAGCGCGACGGCAAGTATGATTCTTTTCATTTCTTCTTGAACAGTTTATCTATTATTATAGATATCGCTCCGTCGCCGGTCACGTTACAGCCAGGGCCGTAGCCGTCCAGGGCCAGGTAGAGCGTCATCACGAGGGCCGTCTGGTCGGGGGTGAATCCCATGATGGATTCCAGCAGGCCGACCGAGGCCATCAGCACTCCGCCCATCACGCCGGGGGCCGCGACCGCGGCTATCCCCTGCATCAGCACGAAGTTCACATACACCGCAAAGGGCACCGGCACCCCGAAAATGTAGGCCACCGCTATCGCGGATACCGCCAGCTTGATGGTGGATCCGCACATGTGCACGGTGGAGCAGAGGGGGATGGTGAAATCCACTATATCATCCTCCAGCCCGTTCTTCTTCGCGCACGAGGCGGTGACCGGGATGGCGGCGGAGGAGGAGCAGATGGAGAATGCGGTCAGGTAGGCCGGAATCATGTTCCAAAGGCACTTGAAGGGGTTCTTCCCGGCTATCGCGCCGGCGATGCAGTACTGGATCACCAGCCAAATCAGCGTCAGCACCACCCCGGTGAGAATAATCTTGGCGCCGGAGCCCAGCACCACGGAAATCACCCCCTTGGCACTCATCTCACACATCATGGTGAAGATGTACCAAGGCAGCAGGGGGATGATGGCCTTTTCGATGGTGAGCTTGATGATCTCCCCGAACTCATCGAAGCCCTTCTTGAGGGCGCCCGAGCCGATGAAAATCATTCCCACGCCCAGCATGAACGAGAGCACGAGGGCGGTCATTATGTCGCAGAGCGGAGGGATCTTGAGGTCGAAATACGGCAGGAATTCCTTCGCGGACATAGTCTCGGCCGAAAGCTCCCCGGCCTGCAGGTAATGCGGCATCAGGTTAGATCCGCACATATGGGCGAAGAAGCCCGAGCAGATGGTGGACAGGTATGCGATGGCCAGCACTGCCAGCAGCATCTTGCCCGCACCGCGTCCAACATTGGCGATGGCTGGAGTCACCAGCCCCAGGACCAGCAGCGGCACTATGAACTTGAGCAGCTGAGCGAACAGGGTGTTGAAGGTCTTGAAAATGCGCACCAGCACCTCCGGCGCCACCATTCCCAGCAGCGCACCGCATGCTATTGCTATGAGGACTTTGACGAAAAGGCCGAGTTTGAGTTTTTTCATATTTCAAAGATAGGTATTTTTAGCGTATGGCAAACTTATACTATTTAAGTTTAGGCGAAACAGAAGATTTATTTTATGGTCAAACAAAAACACACAATCGTCAGCAGAAACATATATTAAGGCGAATGTTTGGCGATATTATTTGGCGGATGTCCCATTCCGGCATATCTTACCGGCATGAATACTCTGATAGAAAACAGTATCTGGCCGGCAGAGCTGGTGCGATACAAAGAAATTATTGACAACGATCCATTTCTCGCGACTCTTCCCGAAGAAGATAAGGTGCGAGTGGCTGACAGGATCATGAATTCAACCTATGCGGACCTCACAAATGACTGGGCGTTCAAATGGGTTTTCCTTAACAATCCCGACCTCCTGATCATGCTTCTTAAGGATATCCTGAACGAAGATATTGTGGAGATTGAATACCTACCGAGCGAAGGACTATCGGCTTCCCTTACCGACAAGAAAGCAACGATGGATGTTACATGCCGGACATCGGATGGACGACAGTTCGTGGTGGAGATGCAGACCAACCGCAAATCCGATTTCCGGAACAGGATGTTTTACTATGGTGCAGCTGCCATACACCGTCAAGTTAAAGCAAGGGACAAGAAATATATTTACGACTCCGTCCGCGTTATCGCAATTCTAGATTTTGTGACCAATCACGGCAAAACGCAAAAAGACAAAGTGCTGTTTCAGTACGAATTCCGGGAAATCGAAACGATGGAGCGCTATGGCACTCAAATGATGCTATATATGCTTGAACTCCCTCGTATGAGAAAAGCAATCAAAGACCAGAACAATTTGGAGGAGTGGTGCTACATGTTCAGGAATTTTCCTAAATTTGTCGGTATGCCAGAAGATATCAACCCTAGATTCCACAAGCTCATGGATGCCTTGCGTTTAAATAATATGACTGAAGAGCAAAAACAAGCTTATTTCAAGTCCAGTATCTACGAAGAACTCGCAGACATTGCCGAGGCCAACTATGAATACTACAAGGAAGAAGCCAGCCGAGAAATTGCGGCAAAATTACTGTCCGAAGGCGTTGCTATGGAGATAATTCTACGTGCCACCGGCTTAAGCGAAGAAGATCTGAAGATTCTTAAGCAATAGAAAGGACTCGTGCAATTCAATACAACACATTCTTTAAAGGGGCCGAATTCGGCTCCCTTTTAGTTTAATTCCTTTTCCATGAGTCCTTCCCGATAGATGGAGGCCCGGAAGAGCAGAATTGTCTGCTGCCGTACTGAAACAGGGGAAAGCCTCCACTTTTTATTCTTTATTTCAAAAACAATCGTATATTTGCACCGTTGCGATGCAGCATTAATTTGTGCTTTTGGAATGGATAAACTGAAATCCTTCGCAATGCCATTTTGAAAGCCCTTTATCAAAGTAGCGAAGGTGGACATATGACTAATTTAAAGGTAAAAGATTCTTTTATCGTTAACGCCCTTCGTAATTGTGGCTACAACAATTATTCAGCGCTCGCTGACATCATCGACAATTCCCTTGAACCTGAAGTGGGAAGTTCTTATGTAAAAGTCGATTTTGAGACGGAAGGGACGGGAGCAGCAAACACAATTATTAAGAGCATTCTCATTATCGATGACGGTAATGGAATGACTGCCGATGTACTTGACGAGGCCATGAGTCTCGGTTCCGAAACAGGGAAAAATGGCACTAGCAACCTTGGAATGTACGGTGCCGGTATGAAAACCGCATCCTTCTCCATCGGACAAAAGATGGAGGTATTCACGAAATCTGCGGATGATTCTCTGAACTATGCCATCATCTCTCTTGAATCCGCTATACAAGAACATGGGTCGATTTTTGTTAGCAGTGCATCCTATCCTGACAATTCTAACGAATGCAAATGGTTTAAGAGCATCGTAGGTAAAGACCATGGTACAATCGTCAAGATTTCCGTATTAGACAGATTATCTAACAAAAATTACCAGAACTTCAGAGGCACCCTTAAAAACAAAATCGGCGAGTACTTCAACAAGTTCATATATGCCGATGTGGTGAAATTTTACGTCCGCAAAGACGATGTCCCCTATACCGACCTCATGGGGAATAGTATTGAAAATGATCTCATGGGTGAAGGCAGCTTTGATGTTGAAGGCCATACCATTTCCTACAAGGCTTGGTATATGCCAAAGATTGGCGGAATGGATAGCAATATGGAGAATAACGAGCACCTTACCGCTAAAGATGGAACCGAGTATACCGCCAGGACCCTTAACAATCAGGGCCTTTATATCTATAGACAGAACCGTCTGGTAGGTAAGGGGTTGGTTCTTGGCCTGTGGTCAAAGGACAACTGGAAGAACGGTTTTAGATGCGAAATCTTTATTGACGGCACCTGTGATTATCTTTTCGGCTCCACTTTCACAAAAATGATTGGAGAAAAGGCTCAGGACACAATGTCTCAATCCCTGTGGGATAAATTAGCCGCAAACATTGGCCCGTATGCAACCGAGGCCAACAAGAGAGACAAAAAGGATTTGCAGGCTAGGAAAGAAAATGACCCCGCCGAAAAGAAGGCTACAGAGGAGTTTTATCGTAGAGTGACTGAGAAGCAAAATAAAAATATGATGCTGAAAGCCAACCGTAAGGGTATCAATAAACCGAAACCGGAGGAAGATGATAAGGAGCATAAAAAACGTGGACCTCAACAGAATCCTAACCCAGTAAAAACACGCACCAATAAGTGGCTCGACGGATTTGAGGAAAGGCCTTTAGGAAGAACGGCTGAAATGTACGGAATGGAAAGGACCAACGGGAAAAGAATTATTGTTATCAATACCGATCATCCCTTTTTCCAAAAGTTTTACTGCAGACTTGATAACGACCTCAAGTTCACCATGGCTCAAATAATCTCATGTGAAGAGATCGCCAAGCAGAATGTGAATTACTACGGAGCGGAAGAAGTGCAGAATATAATTGACAGTTTCAATGCCTTCCAGTCCAGCGAAGTAAGTAAGTCGCTTTGCTTCTAGAATAGTTCTACCTCCCTGTAATAAATACACAAGCCCCCTAGCCAGAGGGCTTGTGCTATATATTAAGTGTCCTTCTGGAGCAAATCCTTGTCAGCCTTTTAAATATATCTCCAGCACGAGTTCGCCGAAGAGGGTGTTGGCCCAGGCGAACCATTTGCGGGTGAAGCGGGAGGGGTCGTCCTTCCAGAAGGCTTCGTGCATAAAGCCGGTGTCTGCATCGGTGGACATCAATGTCTGGAGGCACGCGGCGATTTCAGCATCGTCGGTGGAGGTCAGGGCCTGCATGATTATGCTCATGGGCCATATCCAGCCGAGGCCGACGTGGGGGCCACCCACTCCGGCACCAGCGGACCCCTTAAAGAAGCAGGGATTGTCCTCGCTCAGCACGAAGCGGCGGGTATTCTGCCACACTGGGTCATCAATGGGGACGCAGCCCAGATAGGGCAGCGACAGCAGGTTGGGCACGTTGGCATCATCCATCAGCATGCTGCTGCCGAAGCCATCCACCTCATAGGCATAAATCTTTCCGTATTTAGGATGCTCCACAACCGCGTATTGCTCAAGCGCAGCAGCAACTTCATCGGCCAGCCTGGTGCATTCTTCAGCCAGCTTCCGGCACTCGCGCTTGCTTCCGCAATTTACCGACGAAAGTATCTCCCCAGCCCAACGCAATGCGCTGACAGCAAAGAAGTTGGACGGCACCAGAAACTCCAGCACCGTAGCATCGTCCGAAGGGCGGAAGGCGGATGCTATCAACCCGCAGGGCTTCACCGGGGCGCCGCGGCCATCCCATCCCTTGGTGTCGAAAGCGCGTTCGGTACGGCGCATGAAACGGTAGGGCCCGGGGCCGTCGAAACGCTGCTGCTCGCGGAAGGTGCGGAGCACGGCCTTCACGGCCTCCATCCACTCCTTGCCGAACACGGACGTATCTCCCGTGGCCTTCCAGTAACCGTAGGCGAGACGCAGCACGTAGCAGGGTGAATCCACCTCCCACTTGCGCTCGTGGAGCCAGGGGGTCATGTCGGTGAGGTCCTTCTCCCACTCGCTGCCGGTCGGGCCCTTGTTGAACGCATTCGCATAAGGGTCCAGCGCCAGGCAGCGGAACTGCCGCATCAGCACGCCAGCGATCATCTTCCGCAGGTGCTCATCCTCGCCGGCCAGGCGGAGATAGGGCCAGACCTGCGCGCCCGAATCCCGTAGCCACATGGCGTGGATGTCGCCGGTTATCACGAAGGTGTCGCCGGCGGACTCGTCGTATTCCACGGTGGTGTCGAGGGTGTTTGGGAAGCAGTTGGCGAACATCCAGGCCAGCTTGCCGGAGCCGAGCTTGGCGCAGACTTCGTCGATGGTGCGTTCCACGGCCTCCGAACGGAAGCATCGATTCTCCGGCGCAGGCCGGCAGGACACATATTCCTGGGCCCTTCCGCATTGGCAGAAAAGCAGGCTGGCGGTCAGAATGAGCAGCGTCTTTTTCATTTCTACAAAGTTATGATTATCTTTGTTAATATGAAAGACCGTCAGTCGCAAATCATCGACATAATCCACCGGGAGGTAAAGCCCGCCCTGGGCTGCACCGAACCCATCGCAGTGGCTCTGGCCGTTGCCAAAGCGGTGGAAATAATCAAAGATAACTGCCCCTGTCTCTGCCCGGAGGGCTGGAGGCTGGGCGCGGAGTTCGGCATCGACGTTGCCGTCAGCGGAAACATACTCAAGAACGGGATGGGAGTTGGCATTCCCGGCACCGGGATGGTGGGATTGCCCGTGGCGGCGGCCCTGGGGGCCGTCTGCGGGGATTCTGCCCGCGGGCTCGAGGTCCTAGCAAGTCTGGACAAAGCGGCCGTAGCCCGCGCCAAGGAGCTCGTTGCCGGCGGGCGGGTACACATCAGCGTAGCGCCTACTGAGCGCCTCCTCTACGTGAAGGCCACGGTTTCGGTAGACGGAGCTGAGGCCAGTGCGGAGGTGGATCCGCACGCCTACGCGGTAATCGAGGACGACCACGACCGCATTGTGGAAACCAGCTTCGCGGACCGTATCCTCATGTGTTCCGAATCCGGAGCGGCAGCCGTGGAGCGCGCTGCAGATGACGACGGCCTCACCATACGCGAGATCCTGGAATTCGCAGAGAGCGTGCCGTTCGAGAAGATTTCTTTCATCCTGGACGACCGCCGTCTCAACCTCGCCCTGGCCCAGGAGGGGCTGAAGGGCGACTACGGCCTAAAGGTGGGCAAGGCCATACGCGAGAATCAGGCAGAGGTGTTCGGGGACGACTTCATGTCGTACGCCATGGGCATGACCGCGGCGGCATCGGACGCCCGCATGGCGGGATCCACCCTGCCCGCGATGAGCAACAGCGGCAGCGGCAACCAGGGCATCACCGTCAGCATGCCCGTAATCGCCTATGCCATGCGCTACAAGGTGGACGACGAACGCCTGGCGCGGGCGCTCATCCTGAGTAACCTCGTGGCCATCCACATCAAGAGCTACCTCGGCAAACTTTCCGCCCTCTGCGGCTGCGTGGTGGCCTCCACCGGATCCGCCTGCGGCATAGTCTGGCTGCAGGGCGGAGGATACGAACAGGTCTGCGCGGCCATCAAGAACATGACCGGAAACATCACCGGCATGGTGTGCGACGGGGCCAAGGTCGGCTGTGCGATGAAGGTCGCCTCCGGCGTGTCCTGCGCGGTGCAGTCGGCCGTGCTCGCGATGCGTGACACCTGCATCCCCTCCACCGACGGCATCATCGACGACGATATAGAAAAAACCATACAGAATCTCGGGGCCATCGGGTCCGCCGGCATGAAGGCCGCCGACCGGATGATCCTCGACATAATGCTTTGCAAATAGTTTGACCAAATGGCTCAAGCATGAGTTCGCCTGGGCCAACACCCTCTTCGGCGAGTTGGTGCTGGAGCTATATAATAAGGGAAAACTATAGACTCGTCAAATCTTCTTCACTCAAGCCAGTGACACCTACAGACCTGTAGAGCTTTTCGGCCTTTTTCTCTACAGGTAGGCTGAAAAATGGCTGACCCGTAGAGGTTTGGCCGGAAATCCTCGACGGGTAGGGGGTAAAAAGGGGGTACCTGTAGAGTTTTTGGCCAAATTCTCTACAGGTCCTCGAAAAGCCGCGAAAAAAACCTATCTTTGAAATATGAAAAAACTCAAACCCGGCCTTTTCGTCAAAGTCCTCATAGCAATAGCCTGCGGAGCCCTGCTGGGGCTGATAGCACCCGACGTGCTGGTGCGCATCTTCAAGACCTTCAACACCCTGTTCGCACAGCTGCTGAAGTTCATAGTGCCGCTGCTTGTGCTGGGGCTGGTGACTCCCGCAATCGCCAACGTGGGACGCGGTGCGGGCAAGATGCTGCTGGCGGTGCTGGCCATCGCATACCTGTCCACCATCTGCTCGGGTTTCTTCGCCCATGTGTGCGGATCTAACCTGATGCCGCATTACCTGCAGGCCGGGGAGCTTTCGGCCGAGACTATGTCCGCGAAGGAGTTCCTGCCGTATTTCGACCTCAAGATACCTCCGCTCTGTGACATAATGACCGCCCTGGTGCTGTCGTTCATGCTGGGCGTGGGGATGATTTTCATAGGCTCGGGCGCCCTCAAGAAAGGTTTCGACGAGTTCGGGGAGATCATCAAGCTAACCATCGAGAAGGCCATCATCCCGCTCCTGCCCTGGTACATCTTCACGATGATGTGCGAGATGAGCGCGAAGGGCGTGATTTCAGTGGTGCTGGGTTCGGGCGCCAAGATCATCCTCACCGGGGTGGCGCTGACGCTGATATGGCTGGTGATCCAGTACTGCATCGCCGCCGCGATAGCCGGGAAGAACCCCTTCAAGTGCCTCTGGAACATGCTGCCGGCCTACCTGACCGCATT